>Ga0308161_1003358_pt1 | contig 15682 bp, 12 predicted proteins | sample PhyFR2_FD_201034 | JGI IMG/M metagenome (GOLD analysis project Ga0308161, IMG submission 201034) | Phyllosphere microbial communities from UC Gill Tract Community Farm, Albany, California, United States - DLSLF.R2 | ecosystem: Host-associated > Plants > Phyllosphere > Unclassified | place: USA...
CGCACCGGAAAAGCATTTTGCTGTTCAACAGCCGTCAGAAGCTCGAGATGGAACGTGCCGCCTTCGCTCAGTGCCGGAAGATGAAAGTCGATGGCGTATTCCTGGTCCCGCACAGCATCAGCCGGGAATACATCTCGGAGGTCCGAAAGTATGACTTTCCAACCGTGCTGCTGACCCGAACGAGTTCGATGCTGCCCAGCGTGGCCGTGGACCATTTCGAAGGCGGGCGCCAGGTGGCCGAGCATCTTATTTCGAGCGGGCACGTCAATGTCGCCTACGTCGGGCCGACGAAGACCAGTGAAGAGAAACTGGCCGGCTTTCGGCAGGGGCTTCAGCAAGCAGGCCTTCAGCTGCATGCCGATCTCGCCTTCGACACCGAAGGCGAGGGCGACCTCCGGCGCTTCGTGATCGACACCGCGACACGCAAGCGGGCATCGGTGATCTTCTGCGTCAACGACGTTCTGGCCCAAGAGACCATCGCGATGCTCCGCGCTGCGGATATGAACGTTCCTCAGCACATGGAGATCGTCGGCTTCGACAATTCGATCGTCGCTTCGCTGTTGGACATCTCCAGCGTGTCCCAGCCGATGAAGGAGATCGCGCATGTCGGCTTCGAAGCGATGCTGTCGGCGCTGAAGTCCGAGCGCCCATTGGATCTTTATGAACCTCGTCAGTTGTTGCCGCGCCTCGTGATGCGTGGCAGCTCACTCAATCTACGGAAGTGACAACTATGTCAAAGCTATTGAAATTCATCACCTTGGCCGCACTCGCGTCGTCGTGCATGGTGGTCCATGCCGCCGAGCTGACGGCGTGGGTCACCGACGGTGAATCTGAGCGCCCCTACTTCGTCCAGTTGGAGAAGGCGTTCAACAAGGAATACGGAGCCAAGGGTCTCACGCTGAAGATCAAGCCGATCCCTGGTTATAGCGATGCCGTCCGGGCGGCATTCATGTCCAAGGACCTGCCCGACCTGATCATGGTCGACGGGCCCACCATGGCCAACTACGTCTGGTCGAAAATGCTGCGTCCCATCGACCAGATGGTTGATCCGGCGACTTTGAAGACGCTGCTGCCGGGCGTGGTCGCACAGGGCACGTACGGACCGGACAAGCATATCTACCTGCTGAGTCAGGGCGACTCGTCCGTTGCGTTGTGGGGAAACAAGCGCTTGCTCGAGCGGGCTGGTGTCGAGATTCCCGCTTCGCCCGACAAGGCATGGGACTATGAGCAATTCACGGCCGTCCTGGCCAAGCTCAAGACGGTACCTGGCGTCAAATGGCCGCTGGATTTGAAGTTGAACTACTCAGGTGAGTGGTTGACCTACGGATATTACCCGTTCATCAAGTCGGCGGGCGGCAATCTGGTTGATCCCAAGACCTGGAAAGCCCAGGGCACGATCAATTCCCAGGCGACGGTCGGCACCGTCAAGAAAATCAGGAGCTGGATCGATAAAGGCTATGTAGTGCCGGCCACTGCCGGCGACAACCGGTTCTTCGGTGACAAGACTGCTGCGCTGGCATGGGTCGGCAACTGGATGTGGCGCGCCCACTCGCAGGCACTTGGTGACAACCTGGTGCTGATTCCCGCGCCGCGCTTCGGGCCGCGCGCGTACGCGCCGAACGGTGCCTGGGGGTGGGCCGTTCCCGCCACGGCGCAGCGCACGGACGACATTGCGAAGTTCCTGAACTTCGTGCTCTCGAAAGAGCAGGTGGCTACGTGGAGCAACATCACCGGCTACATCCCGGCTCGAGCGGACGCAGCGGAGCTCACCAAGCTGTACTCGAAGGATGGCAAGGCGCGCCTGCTCGCAGTCCAGGCCCAGGAGATTGCCGTCGTACGCCCTATCCATCCGGCTTACCCGGTGATCAGCTCGGCATTCGGCAAAGCAATTTCCAGCGTCTTTGAGGGCGCCGACGCGCAGAAGGCACTCGACAAGGCGGCCAGCACGATCGACGAGGACATCGAGGACAACAACGGCTACCCGCCCTTTAATAAATGAAGTCCTCGACATTGCTTCGGATGCGAAACGCCGTGCCGGAGGTGGGGATGTTGATTCCCGCCCTGGTGCTGCTCGCGCTGTTCGTGTTCGTGCCGTTCCTGCTGTCGTTCCAGTTTTCGTTCACGAACGAGCGGCTGATGCCCGGGCCGATACCGGCGCGCTGGCTGGGCCTGCAGAACTACGGCCGGGTGCTGACCGATCCCGAGTTCTGGACGGCCGTGCGCAACACGGTCTACTTCGCTGTCGTCGTCATCCCTGTGCAGCTGTCGCTCTCGCTGGGTTCGGCGCTGTTGCTCAACTCGAAGATCAAGGGGTTGGCCATCTTCCGCAGTATCGCGATCCTGCCGTTGCTGATGCCGATGACCGTCATCGTGACGATCTGGGCGGCGCTGTACCGCACGCCGGACGGTTTGTTGAACTCGGCCTACCAGACGCTGTTCCACACGCTGTCCTATATCGACTGGCTCGGGGATCCCGCGGTCGCAATGATCAGCATCATCGTCTTGTCGATCTGGGCGTCGTTTCCATTCCAGATGCTGATCTACCTGGCGGGACTGCAGGAAGTTCCGCAGGATCGCTACGAGGCGGCCGCAATCGACGGATTCGGGCAGTGGGATGTCTTCCGGCACGTGACCTTGCCTGGTCTGCGCAACACCAACGTGTTCGTCGTGATCATCACGACCATCGGTGCATTGAGCCTGTTTACCCAGGTGAATATTTTGACCGGCGGTGGGCCGAACGACGCCACGCTGACCATTATTCAGTACATGTTCAGCAAAGGGTACTCGGCGCAAAAGATCGGGTTCGCTTCGGCCGTCGGCATCATCTTCTTCGTGACCGTGGCCAGCCTGAGCGTCGCTCAGCGCCTCCTGGCCAAAAATGAGGATTGAGGCAATGAAGACCTTGAAATATGTGTTCGCGCTCGCCGTCACTGCAGCCATTCTCGTTCCGCTGATGATGATGGTGACGCTGAGCTTGAACCCCGACAAGAGTGAAGTCATGTCGATCATGGGCTCCTGGCGCGCGTTCGTGCCGACGACGATCGCCTTCGACAACTACGCGGCGGTGTGGTCGGATCCATTCCACCCGTTCGGCCGCTACCTGGCGAACACGGTGTTCATCGCTGCGACGTCGATCGTGCTGAGCATTTTCGTCAACTCGGCCGCAGCGTTCTCGCTGGCCTGGGGCAGCGGGCGGTATCGGCGATGGCTGGTCCTGCTGATCGTTGCGGTGCTGGCCGTGCCGGGCGAGAGCATCGTGCTGGCGCAGCTGAAGATCGTTTCGGCGTTGGGCCTGATCGACACCTACGCTGTGCAGATTCTGCCATCGATCGCGAACGCGTTCTTCATTTTCCTTTTCTACCAGTTCTTCACGAAGCTGCCCAAGGATCTGATCGAAGCCGCGCGCGTGGACGGTTTCGATTTGTTCCGCATCTATTGGCACATCGGATTGCCATCGTCGAAGCCGCTCATCGTCACCGTCGCCACGCTCCATTTCCTGGGCATCTGGAACAGCTACCTGTGGCCGATCATGGTCACGCGAGGTGAGGACGTACGGCCGCTGTCCGTCGGCATGTCTGCTTACTTCGGCAGCAATCTGACTTCCTGGGGCAACGTGATGGCTTTCGCGGTCTGCATGGCCCTTCCCGTCGTGCTCTTTTTCCTGATCGTGCAGCGCCACTTCATTGCAAGCATTACCGGTTCTTCTATAAAGGGTTAACAACGTGTTGAAGCAGTCTCCCTCTCTCCAGGACGAGTTCGCTCCTGCGCTGCATTTCAGGGCACCGTTCGGGTGGATTAACGATCCGAACGGCCTCGTTTTCGCCGACGGGTTGTGGCATCTGTTCTATCAGTTCCACCCGATGAGCACGGTGTGGGGCCCGATGTACTGGGGGCACGCCGTGAGCGAAGATCTGTTGCATTGGAAGAATATGCCGGTCGCGCTTGCGCCGGATGCGCTGGGTAACATCTTCTCGGGATCATGCGTGGTCGACGCCCGCAACGACTCGGGTCTCTTTACCGGGCCGTCCGACCGGAACCTGCTCGCCTTCTATACCTCGGCCCTTCCGCAAAGCGACGGCCGGCCGGATTACCAGACGCAGTCGATTGCCTCATCGGAGAACGGCGGGACGACATGGACCAAATGGCCTGGCAATCCCGTCATCGGCAACCCCGGCCTGGAGTGCTTTCGCGATCCGAAGGTGTTCTGGTTTGCGCCGGGCAAACACTGGGTCATGTTGCTGACGCACGGACAATCGGTGGGGATCTATCAATCGACGGACCTGCGGAATTGGAATCTGGCATCCGAATTCGGCGAGGGAGAAGGGCATCATTCGCCCGGGCCGTGGGAATGTCCGGATCTTTTCGAGCTGAAGAGTTCCAGCGGCGAGTCGCGCTGGGTGCTGGTCGTCGGTGTCGGCGACGGCTGCCCGGCACCTGGCTCCGGCACGCAATACTTCATCGGTCGTTTTGATGGAACGTGCTTCGTGAACGAGAGCGCGCCCGACCGTGTACGCTGGCTCGACCTGGGCCGCGATCACTATGCGACCCAGTCCTGGTTCGCCGCACCGCAGGGGCGCCGCGTGGCGATCGCGTGGATGAGTAACTGGCGTTACGCACGCAACACGAGCACGCGCTTTTTCCGCGGGGTCATGACGCTCCCGCGCGATCTGTATCTTGGCCGCGATGCCATGGGAGATCATTTCGTCGGCCAGCGCTTTTCCGAGGAATTGAATGGCGCCTTCGACACGCCACCGATCGAGATGTGCGTCGGCGACAGCTACCCTGCGCCGGCGACCATCCGGGTTCGCGGAAAGATGTCGTTCCGCATCGGGGACACGCTAGGCATCCGGCTTTTCGATGATGACCACGACCAGATCCGCATCGAGCGCAGCGAGCATGGCTATGCGGTCATGCTTGTGCGGCAGGTGCACTCCGACGACGAAACCCTGTCCCGCGAGTTCCCTCATCAGTACAACGTCCCCCTGCTTTTGCGCGACGATGTACTCGATCTCGACATGATCGTCGATGCTGGCGCCGTCGAGCTGCTGCTGGACGGCGGCCGGTACAGCATCACCCAACTGTTCTTCCCGCGTTCGGTAATTGGCCCGCTTCGCCTGGAGGGCAGCGCGTCGGGCCGTTTCGCGCTTTGCGAAAGTGTTAAGGAGCGATGCGATGTCTAGTGTGGAGCTTTGGCAGGTCGGCAAGTCTTTCGGTGAGGTCGACATCATCCGCGACGTGTCGCTGCGAATCGAGGACGGCGAGTTCATCGTCTTCGTCGGGCCATCAGGATGCGGCAAGTCGACGCTGCTGCGTCTGATCGCCGGGCTGGAGACCGCCAGCACCGGGACGATCACGATCGGGCCGAGAGTAGTGAATGACATCAAGCCCTCCGAGCGCTCGATTGCGATGGTCTTCCAGTCGTATGCGCTGTATCCGCACATGACCGTGCGCCAGAACATGAGCATCGGCCTCCAGGTGTCCGGTGTTGCCAAGGACGAAATACGGCGCCGCGTCGATGGCGCGATGCAGATCCTGCAGCTGGACGCCCTGATGAACCGCAAGCCTGCCCAGCTGTCTGGAGGCCAGCGCCAACGGGTCGCGATCGGCCGCGCCATCGTCCGCAGCCCGGAAGTGTTTCTCTTCGACGAACCTCTGTCGAACCTGGACGCCGAACTGCGCGTTCAAATGCGGCAGGAAATCTTCTCGCTTCACGAGAAGCTGGGAACCACGATGATCTACGTGACGCACGACCAGGTCGAAGCCATGACGCTGGCGGACCGCATCGTGGTACTGAAGGACGGACGGATCGAGCAGGTCGGCGCGCCGCTCGACTTGTATGCGCGGCCTGCCAACCTGTTCGTCGCCGGGTTCATCGGCTCGCCAAAGATGAACTTTCTCGACGCAACGCTTGTGTCGCAGGAAGGTTCGCTTGCACGCCTGATGGCAGCCCCCGTCGGCGAGTTGACGTTCGAGCTTGATGCTGGCCATGTGCTGAAGCCGGGCCGGTATACCGTCGGTGTGCGTCCCGAGGCCATACGGATCGGGGCGTCAGGGGGCGTCTCGTTCAGCGGCGAAGTCGCGGCCAAGGAAGTGCTCGGGAACGTGGGCTACCTGTATCTGGACACCACTGCTGCGACACGCCTGATCGTCGAGGTGCCGAGCAATGCAAACGTCGGACGGCACGAGCGGCATCGGTTTTCGTTCGATGCCGGGCACTGCCACCTGTTCGACGAACAGGGCGCCGCAGTGCCACTCGGTCATTCTCTGCCAGTCGAAGCGTGCGCGTGATGCGGGCCAGTGGCGGGCTGAGCACCAACTAAAACTAACTAAAAACCAACTGAAGACCAGCTGAAAACTGGCCCACAAGAGGAGACTTGGAAATGAAGACAAGGCGGATCGGCGCAGCACTGATGACGGCTGTGCTGTGGACACTGGCCGGCTGCGGAAGCAGCGGCCAGACTGGCGATGCGATCTCGGGCAAGCTCATCGACGGGTATATAAAAGGCGCACTTGTGTGCCTGGACGTCAATCGGAACTTGAAATGCGACGCTGGCGAACCGGCAGCCATCACTGGCAGCAGCGGCGAGTTCACGTTCTTTCCAGTGAAGGGCACTGCGACGGCTGGTCTGCTGATCGTGGCGGAGATTGAGAAGGGCGCCACGGACTCCGATTTCCCGGGACAGCCCATGGCCGCGACACGCATGCTGGGCTTCGCGGACGCGCCGGCCGTCGTTTCGCCGCTGACCACGGTGGTCGCGAGCATGGTCCTCGGCGGCGCGACGCGGAGCGACGCCCAGGCGAGCGCGCGGGCGCTGCTCGGATTGTCGCCCGCCTTCGACTTCTCGACTGACTACATCGCTGGTGGCAACACGGACGTGCATTCCCTCGCCCAGGCGGTAAACACAGTGGCAAGGACTGCATTGCATGGTGCGCCGATCAATGCAACCCGGTTCCTCGACACCTTAACCCAAGTGAAGGACAACCTGCATGGCTCGAACGCCGATCTGCAGACGGCGCTGAACCAGCTCTTCAACCTGGAAGATGTGCTGATTGGCGACTTCGACAGCACGACCCCAACCTTCGGAGCGATTGGCGGCGCAAGTACTGCGGTCGGCAGCGCACCGACCGGCGGTAGCGGAAATGCGTTGAAGGTGGTGCGTGGCGCAGGCAGCGAGAAGTTTGCCGGCGCCACCGTCGATCTTGCAACTGCGGTGTCGGGCTCCCAGTATTACACCGTCTCCGCGCGTGTGAATGTGGAAGCGCAGGCTGCCGGTAAGCCCGTCAAGCTCAAGCTCGAGAGCTCGGACGGCTCGGCGCAGAGCGACGAAATGGTGTCGCGCGAAACCACGGTCCCGGGTTGGCAGACATTGACCTGGATTTTCAACACCAGCCAGAGCAGCAAGTACAACAAACTGATCGTGTTGCCCAACGTGGACACGGCCGGCGCCGGAGAGACCTACTACCTGGATGACATCAACCTGCACCAGGGCTGGGTCCTCGCCAATTTCGATGCATTCACGCCTGGGTTCTTCGGATCGAACGGCAGTGCTGTCGTGACCAGGGATGCCGCGCCGACGGGTGGCGTCGGCAGCGCGTTGAAGGTGGTGAAGAATGCGGGCGACACCTGGGCCGGTGCAGTGGTCAATCTCGACGCGCCGCTGCGCAACGCCACTTCGTACACCGTCACCGCCCGCGTGTGGTCGCCCAGTGCCGGAATTCCGATGACGCTGCGCCTGGCCAACTTCAACGACGACAGCCAGTCCGCGCAGGCGACCGCCACGGAGCCCGTTGTGCGCGGCTGGCAGACTTTGACGTGGAAGGTCACCGGCGTCACCGATTGGTGGTGGCTCGGGAAGCTGATTTTCCAGCCCGCCGATGGTCTGCAGGGCAGTGGCGAAGCCTACTACATCGATGACATCAAGACCCGCGTCACCGCTGTTCAACTCGCGAACTTCGACGATGTCGTGCCTTCCTGGTTCGGCAGCAGCGGATCCGCGGTGGTGACGAGCGAGGCAGCGCCGGACGGAGGCGCCGGCAAGGCCCTCAAGGTGGTGAAGAACCCGAGCGATACCTGGGCTGGCGCGGCCGTCAACCTCGACCGGACGATCAAGGGCGCTACCTCCTATACGCTGTCCGCGCGCGTTTATTCGGCAACGGCTGGCGGGTCCATGCTGCTGAAGCTGGTGAACCTGAGCGACGACACCCAGTCCGTGACGGCAGTGTCGAAGGAACCGGTCGTCATGGGGTGGCAGACATTGACTTGGGAATTTAGCGGCGGGCAGGACTGGTGGTGGCTGAACAAGCTCTACTTCCAACCCGATGATGGCGTATCGGGAACAGGGCAGACCTACTACATCGATGACATTGTTGAGTTGACGAAGTGATCGTGGACACAGTGGCGAGGACACCAACGTAGCCGGTGCCGACGGTATGCGCATCGCGCGGTGCGCGTGTTCGGAGCGTACGGTGCGCGCATCGATTCACCGTAGCCGGCGCGCCGGCGATGAATTCAACAGCATTTTGGAGACAGCATGATTGTCGTTTGCGGGGAAGCTTTGTTCGACGTATTTGCAACGCAGGAGAAGTCGGTGGCCGTCGAGCTGTCGGCATACCAGGGAGGTTCGCCCTTCAATCTGGCAATCGGCGTGGCGCGACTCGGGGGGCACGCGTCGTTCTTCGGCGGCCTGTCGCGCGACATGTTCGGCCGCAGGCTGTACGCGGCCCTGGAGGCCGAAGGCGTGGGCCTGGCCGCCGCGCCGCGGCCGGATGCCCCGACGGCACTCGTCATGGTCAGCGTCAACGACAGCGGCGTGCCGGCCTACACGTTCTACGGCAGCGGCACCGCGGAGCGCGCGGTGAGTCTCGCGGACCTGGAGCGGGTGCCCGTGGAGACACAGGCGGTCAACGTAGGCTCGTACTGCATGGTCGTGGAGCCCGTCGCGTCCAGCCTGCGTGCGCTCGTCGAGCGGCAGCGTGGCCGCAGCCTGATCGTTTATGACCCGAACGTGCGGCTGGCAATCGAACCCCGCATCGAGGTCTGGCGCGAGGCGCTGGCCTGGATGATGCGCCGGAGCGATGCGTTGAAGGTCAGCGAGGAAGACATCCATGCGCTGTACCCGAACCGGCGTGCAGATACGTTCATCGGCGAGGCACTGGGCGCTGGTGTGGCCCTCGTAGTCGTCACAAGGGGCGGGCACGGCGTGATCGCGGCGACGCGGTCGCTGGCGGCGGTGGAACTGTCGGCCATTCCGGTTCCGGTCGTGGATACCGTGGGCGCGGGCGACACTTTCCAGGCTGGCCTGCTGGCCTGGCTGCAGCACAGCAACTGCCTCACGCGGCGCGCGATCGAAGGTCTCGGCCACGACGAACTGACGGCGGCGTTGCGATTCGCTGCACGTGCGGCCGCTGTCACGTGTTCGCGCCGGGGCGCAGACCTGCCGTACATGAGCGAGCTGGCCGACGGGACCGCGTTCGAATCGCCATCATCCTGACGGGCGGGCGGTCGCTCACGGAAGACGAGCGGTTCCAGGTCGATACGCGCTCGCCGGACCGCACGCGTCATCGGGGCATGACGCGACTGCGGTCCGGACGCGCGATTCGCGCCAGCTTCACCTGCCGCTTCCGGTGACTGCATTCGGCCCCGAACGATGACAAGGGTGGCGAGTCGGCAACGCCCTGCTCGTTCGCCCGACAATGACAATGGCGAGGAAGTATTTCGATGGCTTCGAGATCCCGACTGTCTCTCGTGACGATGGGCGCGGCGCTTGTGTTGGCGGGCTGTGCCAGCCACACGACCCATTCCGCCCGGGCATACGATGAGCCCTTTCGCCCGCAACTGTCGTTCTCACCCCAGCGCAACTGGATGAACGATCCGAACGGGATGGTCTACCACGACGGGGAGTATCACCTTTTCTACCAGTACAATCCGAACAAGAACACCTGGGGCGACATGTCATGGGGCCACGCGGTCAGTACCGATCTGCTGCACTGGAGCGAGCTGCCCGTGGCGCTGCCCGTCGAGAAAGACGGTAACGGCATGACCATCCAGATGTTTTTCTCCGGCAGCGCCGTCGTCGATCACGCCAATACCAGCGGATTCGGCCAGCCCGGCAAGCCGGCCATGGTCGCCATGTACACGGCCGTGTATCCGCAGGCGCGCGCGGTGAACGGCAGGCGGGTGCGCGCCGGCGCACAGGCGCAGTCGCTTGCCTATAGCCTTGACCGGGGCCGCACGTGGACCCAATACGCCGGCAACCCGGTGATTCCGGAACCGCCCGCGACATACGCGGTCGAGTACCGTGACTTCCGTGACCCGAAAATGTTCTGGTACGAACCGGAACACAAATGGGTTCTGGCAGTGGTGGTGGCGCAGCAGCACAAGGCCCTGTTCTATAGCTCGCGCGACCTGATTCACTGGGAATGGACGGGGGAATTCGGCCCCGCCGGCGCTACTGGCGGCCTCTGGGAATGTCCCGACCTCATCGAATTGCCGGTCGACGGCGATCCCGCGCGGCGCAAATGGGTCCTCATCATCAACCTGAATCCAGGCGGTCCTGCCGGCGGATCGGGTATCCAGTACTTTGTCGGCGACTTCGATGGAAAGACCTTCAAGCGGGATCGCAGCGCCCCCAATGACGGGCCACAGTGGCTCGACTATGGTGCCGACTTCTACGCGGGCGTGACGTATAACGACGCACCCGGCGGCCGCCGCCTGCTCGTCGGCTGGATGAACAACTGGCTGTATGGGGAAAAGGTGCCGACAGCGCCATGGCGCAGTGCGCAGGCGATGCCGCGCGAACTCGCGCTGCGTACGGTGAACGGGCGGGTGAGACTGGTGCAGTGGCCCATCGAGGAAGCGGATTCCTTGCGTGGCGCGATTCTGCACAGTGTGGCCGAGCGTTCCATCCCCCGCGGTGTCCAAGCACTACCGCTGGCCGGCATCCCGGGTGCGCCGCTGGAACTGCAGATGGTCCTCCAACCAGGAAGCCCGACGCGTGCCGGCATACGGCTGGGTCGGAGAGCGTACACCGAGATCGGCTATGACGCCGCAAGCGGGGTGGTGTACGTCGACCGAACGCGGTCAGGCGAGACAAGCTTTCATCCACGATTTGCGGCGCGGCATACTGCCCCGGCTTCCGTGCGCGACGGTGGGCTGTCTTTACGGATCCTCGTCGATCGGGGCTCGGTGACGGTGTTCGCCGGCGGGGGCGAGGTGGTGCTGACCGACCAGATATTTCCAACGGCCGGGGTGGATGACATAAGTCTTTTCAATACGGATGGGGACGCGCACGTGCGTGACCTGAAGGTCTGGGCCCTGAATTCGATCTGGACGGAACGCAGGTGAGCGGTCTGGCTAGGGCCGGTTGAGCCGGTGCGACGGCAGCAGCAGGAACCACAGCGCGAGGACGGGCCACGCCATGCCGAGGAACTGGGCTGCGCCGTTGAAGTTCAGGAATTTACCCTGCTGCCAGGCCTGCAAGGTCGAGACGAAGTACGGGTTGGCCGGAATCGTATTGACGACGATGAGCGAGAGCACGAGCGTCACGATGGCCAGGCGGCGCTGCGCTTCCGGCGGCGCGAACGCGAGGCCCGCGAGCATGATCAGGCCGATCAGGAAGCCGCCTTCCGCGCCCGGCGTGATCCACACGAGCGCATTGTCCGGCGCGAAGAACAGCGAACTCGCGAGCGTCTTGACGACGAGGGCGGCGCCCATCAGCGACAGCATCAGCGGCAGGCGCGGCGCGCTGCGGCGCGTGAGGCACAAGAGCGTGAGGGCGGCGCCGGTCATGCCGCACGCCGTGATGATGGTTTCGGACAGCCAGTACTGTTCCACGCTCATCGGCGTATCGCCGCGCAGCATGGTCACGAGATCGATGTCGGTGTCGAGCCATTCGGACAGCCATTCCGACAGCAGCGGCAGGATCTGGCCATTGCCGAACAGGTAGTTCTGCGGGTAGACCTGGGCCAGCGGCCACAGGGCGACGAGCACCAGGCCCTGGCTCGCGTGCGCGGCGAACCAGCGGCGCCGCAGCAGGTACAGGCGGCTGCGGTCCAGCAGCATCGGCGCGCACCAGGCGCCGAGGAGGGCGCCGGCCAGGCAGCCGCCGGCATTGGTCAGCAGGTCGAGACTGGACGGCACCCGCGTGGGCAGGTAGTTCTGCACGAGCTCCATCGTGCCCGATACCAGCAGGCCCGTGAGCGCGGCGACCAGCACCGCCCACATTCCGCGCACGGCCGGATGCAGCGCCAGCACGATCAGCGCGCCGAACGGCATGTAGCCGACGATGTTGACCATGACGTCGAAGCCGGTCCACCAGCGCGGCATCTGCAGCGTGAGGAAGGCGAACGGCGACAGCCCGCTGCTGCGCCAGCCGGAGAACGGAAACCAGCTGGCATAGACGATCAGCAGCAGATAGGCCAGCAGCGCGGCACGCGATACCGGCGAGGCACGGGGACCGGCCTCGTCTTCCGGTTCGGTCATTGGCGGCCGGTGCCGAGCGTGCCGAGCCAGGCCACGATGTCGGCGGCGACGGCATCCGTGCTGGCCGCCAGGGCGCGCGCACCGCCGGCCGCGTCGGCGCTCGCGGCGGGGATGGCCTGGCGGAAGCTGCGCTGGTCGACCAGCGTATGGCCGCGGAACACGGACGCGCGCACGGCGACGATGCCCGTGCTCTGGCTCACCCCGCCGAAGTCCTGCATGAATTCGTCGACGTCGATGCGCAGCAGCGGAATGCCGCTGGCCGCATCCGTTTCGGTCAGCACGCGCGCACCCGCCTGCGCGAGGCGCGTCTTGAAGCGCTGGGTCAGGAGCTGCAGCGGATTGGCGGTCCAGCGGCTGTTGGCATAGGTGCGCGCCTGCAGCGGATCGGCATAGCTCAGGCGGTAGAACATGCGTTCGTTGTCGAGCGCACTGCTGCCGGTGACGTCGGTGACGACCACCGGGCCGAGCGCGCCCGGCGTCGGTGCCTGCGCGGCGGCGGGGGCGGCCGGGCCGAAGTCGAACTGCGTGGTCGGCTGGCCTTTCTGCGAGGCGCAGCCGGTCAGGATCAATGCGCACGCGGCGGCGGCAAGAAGGCGGGACGGAAGCATGGTCACGGATTCCTCAATGGGTCGGGGGCACGAAGCCGGGTTCGCCCGGGCCGGGCGTGGCGGCTGGTGCGCCGAACAGGATGCTTTGCGGGCGGTCGCCCAGGTTCGTCACGGTGCGGCGCACGGCCCGCAGCGACGTCTTCGCTTCGTCCGCCATGTCGACCACGTGCGGCAGGGTCTGGAGTTCGAGGTCGGACGTCACGCCGCCGAGCGAGTCGATGGCGGCGCCGGCACGCTCGATCGGGCCGCCCGGCGCCTGCAGGTTCGTCGCCAGGCGGTCGTAGTTGCGCACGGCCGCGGTGGCGCTGGTCGACAGCTCGTTCACGGAGCCCATCGTGCGGTCCAGTTTATCCGTCAGCGCGGGCAGGCGCGCCAGCGTCGGCTGCAGCTGGCCCGGGATCTCGGCATACGCGGCGGCGGCCTTGTTGATGCTGTCGAAGGCGCCCGTCAGCTTGTCCTGGTTGTCCTTGCTGAGGACGTTGTTCAGGCTGTCCGTGATGCGCTCGGTCTTTTCCAGGATCGCCAGGCCGCGCTTTTCCAGCTGGTCGAGCAGGCCGGGACGCAGCGGGATGCGCGCCATGTGGCCCTTGTCGCTGGCCAGCAGCGGCGAACCGGTGCGGTCGTCGTCGAGCTGAATGAACGCGATGCCCGTCACGCCCTGGTAGCCGAGCGAGGCGAACGTCGTCGTCGTGACCGGGGCGCCTTCGTCGATCGACAGCTTGATCAGGATCTGGCCCGTCACGCGCGGGTCGAACACGATGTCGTCGACGCGCCCGACTTCCAGGCCGCGGTAGCGCACCGCCGCCTGCGGGTTCAGGCCGGGGATGGTCTGCGTGGTGACGATCTCGTACGGATGCATCGTCGTGCGGTCGCGGTTCAGCCACAGGCCGATCAGGACGGCCGCGACGAGCAGCGCGACCGTGAAAAAGCCCGTCATGAGGGCATACGATCTGTTTTCCATGTCAGTCTTCCGATTCCTTTCTTGCGTAGCGCTCTTCGAGCACTTCCAGCGCCCGCTGGCCGCGCGGCCCCAGGAAGAAGTGCTCGATGAAGGGGTGCTGCACGCGCAGTATGTCGCACGCCGGGCCCACCGCCAGTACGTGCTTTTCCGCCAGCACGGCGATGCGCGACGACAGCGCGAACAGCGTGTCCAGGTCGTGCGTGACCATCACGACGGTCAGGTGCAGTTCGCTGTGCAGCGTCTGGATCAATGACACGAACGAATCCGACAGGTCCGGGTCGAGGCCCGCCGTGGGTTCGTCCAGGAACAGCAGTTGCGGCTCGAGCGCGAGCGCGCGCGCCAGGGCGGCCCGCTTGATCATGCCGCCCGACAGGTCGGACGGCATCTTGGCGGCGTCGCCCGGGCCGAGGCCGACCATGTCCATCTTCAGCAGCACGGCGTCGCGCACGACCTCCTCGGGCAGGGCGCGCAGTTCGCGCAGCGGCAGGGCGATGTTGTCGAATACGTTCAGCGCGGAATACAGCGCGCCCTGCTGGAACAGCATGCCCCAGTGGTTGCGCATGCGCTGCAGTTGTTCCGGGCTGGCGCTGCTGACGTCCTCGCCGAACACCTTGACGGAGCCGCTCGACGGCCGCTCCAGCCCCAGCATCTGGCGCAGCAGCACCGTCTTGCCGGTCCCCGAGCCGCCGACGATGGACAGGATCTCGCCCGCATAGATGTCGAGGTTCAGGTCCTGGTGCACGACGGTGCGGCCGAAGCGCGTCCACAGGTTGCGGATCTGGACGATGGGCGGGCCGACGTCTTCGTCCGGCTTGCGGTTCAGTTGCTGCGGCGAACGCTGGCCCTTGGCGGGCGGCGCCTCCGCGGGCGCGGGCGCGGAGGCGATGTCCGGTTTCGGGTCCTGGTTCTCCATCAGAAGCCCACTCCGGAAAAGACGATCGCGAACACGGCATCGGCCAGGATCACGACCGTGATCGCGGTGACGACGGACGTCGTCGTGCCGCGCCCGAGACTTTCGGTGTTCGCCTTGATGCGCAGGCCGAAATGGCACGACACGAGCGCGATCAGTACGCCGAATGCGACGCCCTTGGCCAGGCCGATGGAATAGTTCACGATCGGCACGGCGGACGGCAGCTTCTGGATGAAGTAGCGCATCGTCAGATTCAGTTCGATCTTGGCCGAGACCATGCCGCCGATCAGGGCCATGGCGTCCGTCCATACGACCAGCAGCGGCATCGCCAGCGCGAGCGCGACCACCTTCGGCATGACGAGGCGGTAGCCGTGCGAGATGCCCATCACGAGCATCGCGTCCAGTTCTTCCGTCACGCGCATCACGCCCAGCTGCGCCGTGATCGAGGAGCCGGACCGGCCCGCGACGAGGATCGCCGCCAGCAGCGGACCCAGTTCGCGGATGATGCTCATGCCGAGGATGTTGACGAGGTAGATGTCGCCGCCGAACATGCGCAGCTGCTGCGCCGACAGGTACGACAGCACGACCCCGATCAGGAAGCCCACGAGCGCCGTGATGCCGAGCGCCTGGAACCCGGCGTGGTAGATGTTGGCCGAGACTTCGCGCCACGGTCCGGTCAGCGGATGACGGAGGAAGCGGCCGATGTCCTGCACCACCTGCCC
>Ga0308161_1003360_pt1 | contig 15669 bp, 11 predicted proteins | sample PhyFR2_FD_201034 | JGI IMG/M metagenome (GOLD analysis project Ga0308161, IMG submission 201034) | Phyllosphere microbial communities from UC Gill Tract Community Farm, Albany, California, United States - DLSLF.R2 | ecosystem: Host-associated > Plants > Phyllosphere > Unclassified | place: USA...
GCGCCGTCGCCAACCAGCGCCACCACCAGGCGGTCCGGATAGGCCATCTTGGCGGCAAACGCATACGGCACCGCCGAGCCCATCGTGGCCAGGCCGCCCGACAGCGAACCCAGCATCCCTTTGCGGGCGCGGATGTCCAGCGCATACCAGGAGGTCGAGGAACCCGAGTCACCGGCCAGGATGGCATCCTCGGGCAGGCGCTGCGACAGTTCCCAGAAGGCGCGCTGGGGATTGAGCTCAGGCGTTTCCTGCATCGCCTTCTTTTCCAGCAGCTGCCAGCTCTTGCGCACATTCTCCTCGATGCGCTCCTGCCAGCTACGGTCTTCCTTGCGCTGCAGGAGCGGGATCAGGGCGCGCAGGCTGGCCTGGGCGTCGCCGATCAGGTTGCTCTCCATCGGATAGCGCAGGCTGAGCATCTTGCCGTCGATGTCGATCTGCACGCCGCGCGCCTGGCCTTCCTCGGGCAGGAACTCGGAATACGGGAAGCTCGAACCGACCATCAGCAAGGTATCGCACTCGTTCATCATGTCGAAGCTGGCCCGGGTGCCGATGATGCCGATCGAGCCGGTCACGAACGGCAGCTCGTCGGGCACGACCATCTTGCCGAGCAGGGCCTTGGCGATGCCCGCCCCCAGCAACTGGGCCACCTCGATCAGTTCGTCGGCCGCACCGTGTGCCCCGGCGCCGGCCAGGATGGCCACCTTCTTGCCGGCGTTCAGGATATCGGCCGCCTCTTGCAAGGCCGCTTGCGGTGGCACCCCGGCGCGCGCCATGCTGCCGATGCCCGTGACGATGCTGCCGTGCTCGCGCGGCGGCGCGGTGACAGCGTCTTCGTCCTGCAAATCGGACGGAATGATGATGCAGGTGACGCAGCGCTCGGTGCGCGCGATACGGAAGGCGCGGTCGACCAGGTGGCGGATCTGTGCGGCCGTGGTGGCCATCTGCACGAAGGCGCCGGCCACGTCCTTGAACAGGGTGACCAGGTCGACTTCCTGCTGGAAGTGTCCGCCGAGCGAGGCGCGCTTTTGCTGGCCGACGATGGCGACCACCGGCTGGTGGTCGAGCTTGGCGTCGTACAGGCCGTTCAGCAGGTGGATGGCGCCCGGGCCCGAGGTGGCCATGCAGACGCCGACCTCGTCGGTGTACTTGGCGTGGGCGCAGGCCATGAAGGCGGCCATTTCCTCGTGGCGGGTCTGGACGAAGTCGATGCGGTCCTGGCGCCGCATCGCGGCCAGGATGCCGTTGATGCCGTCGCCGGGGTAGCCGTAGATGCGGTCCACGCCCCATTCGTCGAGTCGTTGCAGAAGGAAATCGCCTACCGTCATCGTCATGAATCTCTCCTGGAAGGGCCCGGGCAGCGGGCCGGATGCACTGCGGACGAGCATAGCACCCTGCCCGTCGGGTCCCCGCACGTTACCCTGCGTTCACGTGCGGCCCCGCCCCTGCCCCTGCCGCGCCCGCCACATTGGCCGCAGGACGATCCAGCCGTACAGGAGCAGGTTGATGCCGACCACGCCGGCAGCCAGCGCCAGCTGCAGTTCGCGCGTCAGGCTGCCGGGATAGATCAGCGGCAGCAAATAGTGTTCGACGAAGCTTTCGCCATAGCCGGCCTGGCCGGCGCGCATGCGCAGCAGGTTCTCGAGCGTGGTCAGCGGGCAGCCGCGTCCGCTTGCTTCGATAAAGAAGCCCCAGGCGGCCGCCGGCAGGTGCAGCCAGGCCAGGCGCGGCCAGCGCGCCACCAGCAGCGCACCGAACACGACGAAGAGCACGAAGGCGAGGTGCAGCAGCAGGACGGCGGCAGCGGCGGCGGAAAAGGCCATGGGGTCCTCGTGATCAGTCGGCAGGCGCCTCCTCCATGCGCGCCTGGGCAAAGGCGGCCAGGTGGCCGATGGCGTGCGCGGTCGAGCGCAGGTAGAAGGCCTGCAAATGGAATACGTGCCAGCGCCCAGCGTATTCCTCGAGCTGGCATGGTACGCCGCATGCGCGTGCATGTGCAGCCAGGCGCCAGGCATCGTCGCGCAGGATTTCCTGCTCGCCTACCTGGACCAGTATCGGCGGCATACCCGTCAGGTCCTGGGTCAGCGGCGCATGGACGCCCGCGTCAAGCGGACTAGCGTACCAGGCGATGCCCTGCGCCACCCAGGAACGGCGCACCATCGGGTCGATGCGGGCGTTGGCTTCGACCGAGGGACTCGACAGGAAGGGATCGGTCAGTGGCGAGATGAGCGCCAGCCCCGCCGGCAGGGCCAGGCCCTTGTCGCGCAGCGTCAGGGCAAGTGCCAGCGTCAGCCCACCTCCGGCCGAATCGCCGGCCAGCACGATCCGGTGTGCGGGAGTTCCGCTGTCCAGCAGCGCCTGGTAGCAGGCCAGTGCATCGTCGAGTGCGGCCGGATACGGATGTTCGGGCGCCAGCCGGTAATCCGGCGCCCAGACGGTAATGCCCGCGTCGCGCGCCAGCCGTGTGGTGATGCTGCGGTGGGAGGCGGAATTGCCGAGGCAAAAGGCGCCGCCGTGCAGGTAGAGGATGGCGCTTGATCCTTGTCCCTGAGCCTGTCCCTGCGGAATGATGGACTCGGCCGGCACTCCGCCCAGCGCGCGGCGCACCCGCCGCACCCCGCGCACGCCCGGCATCAGCGGCGCGAGACAGGCGACCAGGGCCCGTTGCAGGCGCGGGCCCGCGGGCGGTCCGATCAGGGGCCGGAAGCAGGTGCGCAGGAACAGGCGCTGGAAGCCGGCCTGCAGGCGTTCGCCCAGGCTGGGCGGCGCGGCAATGCGCAGGCTGCCGGGTTCAGTCGGCAAGGGCGAGGCGAAACGGTAGGCAGCCAGGCTGGCATGCCGCGCCAGCCAGCGGTAAATAAAGCTGAAGCCGGGCCAGTTGGTGACGTTACGGCCCTGGCGGTCGAGGTACCAGCTGTGGCAGCCTTTCCAGACCGTCCTGCCCAGATGCCGGCGCAGCCTGGCATTGAAATCCTGGTGCACCGCCGGCTCGACCTCGACCGTGGTCGAGCCCGTCGCGCGCATGGCATCGAGGCAGCGCATCACGTGGGCTACCTGGCTTTCGAGCATGTAAACAATGGAATTGTGGCCCAGGTTCGTATTCGGTCCGTACAGCATGAAAAAGTTCGGGAAGTGCGGCATGCTCACGCCCAGGTAGGCTCCGGCGCCCTCGCGCCAGGCGCGGTTCAGGTCGACTCCGGCACGGCCCTGGATCGCCATCGGGGCCAGGAACTCGGTGGCCGTAAAGCCGGTGCCGTAGATGAGGATGTCGGCCTCGTGCACCTGTCCCGACGCCGTTTCCACACCCTCCGGAACGATCCGGCGGATCGGCTCGCTGACCAGGCGCACCGCTGGATGGGCCAGGCTGGCCAGGTAATCGTCGGAGAGCAGGACCCGCTTGCAGCCGATCGGATAGCCCGGTGTCAGGCGCGCGCGCAGCGCCGGGTCGGCCACGTCGCGCACCAGCATGCGCCGGAAAGGCTGGCCGACGGCAAGTTCCATCATGCCCTTGAAGCGGGTAAAGGCCAGCGCGCGCGATTCGTACTTTGCATAGATCAGGGCGCGGTGCAGGCGCATCGCCAGCGGCAAGCGCCGGAACAGGCGCTTGCGCCAGTCCGGGTAGGCGCGGTCGCCGCGCGGCTTGAGCCAGGCGGGCGAGCGCTGGAACACCAGCAACGCCTCCACCTGGCCGGCAATGGCCGGGATGAACTGGGTAGCCGAGGCCCCGGTGCCGATCACCGCCACCCGCTTGCCCGCCAAGGGCAGCGCATGGTTCCAGCGCGCCGAGTGGAAGGCGGCCCCGGCAAAGCTGTCCATGCCGTCGATCCGCGGCAACGCCGGGCGGCCCAAGAGGCCAATGGCGCTGACCAGCAGGCGGGTGTGCAGGCTGCTGCCGTCTTCGAGCGTCACTTCCCAGGTGGCGCTCGCTTCATCGTAGCGGGCGCTGCTGACCTCGCGCTTGACGCGCAGATGTGGCGATAAGCCAAAGCGGACGCTGCAGTCGCGCAGGTAGGCCAGGATCTCGGCCTGGGTGGCAAAGGTGCGCGGCCAGTCGGGATTCGGCGCGAAGGAAAACGAATACAGGTGCGAAGGCACGTCGCAGGCCGCGCCGGGGTAGCGGTTGTCGCGCCAGACCCCGCCGATGTCGTCGGCACGTTCGAGAATGAGGAAGTGCTTGATGCCGGCGCGCAGCAAGGCCCGGCCCATGCAGATGCCGCCGAAGCCGGCGCCGATGACGATGGCGTCGAACGGCGACGCAGGGGTGGTCTGCAGGATGCTTGACTCGTGGAAGATGCCGGTGGCTGCCGGGCCGCCGGCGGGAGGATGCGAGGTCATGCCGGGATCTCCAGGTGAGCACTGCGCGGTATTGGATACGTTTCCGTAAAGATACTACGAATGCGGGCCTGGCGGCTTGCCGGAGAGCTGGTGTAGGATGCCGCTTTCCGGCCCCCGCTTTCATTGCGCGCCATCGTGTCAACTGGAGACTCCATGCCTTCCCGAACCACCCTGTCTTTCCTGCTGCCGCTCCTGTTCGCCCAGCCGCTCCCGGCAATGGCTGCCCAGCCCGCACAGCCCGTTGTCGAGGTCTACAAGACTGCCACCTGTGGCTGCTGCAAGCAGTGGATCCGGCACCTGGAAGCGAACGGGTTCAGCGTCAAGGCCCAGGATGTGGCGAATCCGGGCGACTACCGCGCCAAGTTCGGGATCGCCGACGAGCATGGCTCCTGCCACAGCGCCAGGGTGCAGGGGTACGCGGTCGAGGGGCATGTGCCGGCGTCCGACATCAAGCGCATGCTGGCCACCCGCCCGCAGGCGGCCGGCCTGGCGGTGCCGGGCATGCCGATGGGGTCGCCAGGCATGGAAGGCGCGCACAGCGAGCCGTACGAAGTGCTGCTGGTGAAAAAGGATGGAACCACGAGCGTCTACAAGCGCTACCGCTGACGCTGGGTCCTGTCCTACAGCAGCGCCGCCGGGATGCCGATGGCGCCCGCCGCTGCGCTTGGCATAATCGGAGCATCATGCAACCAGGATGCGGGAGGACGACGATGAATGCAGGGACGACGAACGGACCGGGGCAGAATGAGGCTGCCGGTAGTGCTGCGGATAATGCTGCGGATGGCGCCGCGATCGGCATGGGCGGTGTGACCAGTGGTCAGGAAGGGGCAACGCCCAGCCATGAAACGCAGCAGGAAACCGGTGGCGGTGGTGGCGAGCAATTGACCGCAAGCCAGGGCAACGGCGAGGAAGCGACGGCCGCCGACGCGCGGGATGCGACCGTGCAGCCGGATGGAACGCCCGCGGCGGCGCCCGGCGCGGCGCTGAACCCTGCGGAGCCGGATGAAACCAGCATGCACAGCGGTGCCCGTGGCGCCTTCGATACCCGCTCCGGCCAAGCCGGCGGTACGGGCACCGGGATCGGCTCGCCGGAAAGCGGCGCCAACCAGTCGCCCGAAAACCTGGCGCCGCCTGCCGGCAAAACGAATCCGGTGCCGCCCGGCAGCCACAAGGCTTAGGTCAGCGGCAAGGCCCGGGCCTGGTTCCGGCAAGGTCCAGGTCCGTTCCAGCAGGTCCGGGGCTTTTCGGCAAAGCCAGCGCGTTCCGGCAGGGCCGAGGCTCCGTTCTGGCGCGGCCAGCCGGCGACCAGCGCCACGACGCGGACGCTGGCCCTGCCCTGGCTGCCCTCAGTTCTCCAGCTTGATCGTGCCGTGCTCGCCCGGGTCGACGTCCGGCGTGGTGCCGGTTACGGCTGCCTTGGCCATCTGGAACAGGCGCACCATCTTGCTGTCGTTCGAATCCCAGTATTCGGCGCTGTGCGGCGCCACGCGCACCAGCACCACGTGCTCGTCGTCGGGGCCGTGCGGGAACCAGGCCTGGACCATCGGGTTCCACAGCGCACGAATGCGCTCGCGGTCGACCACGCGCTCGGCGGTGCCGCTGATCGACACGTACAGGCTGTCCTCGGGCTGGGCGAAGCTGACGTTGACCTCGGGCTGCATCGCGATGTTCTGCCACAGCGGCGTGTGGATCGAGGTGTAGAACCAGAGCCCGCCCTCGGTGTCGGTATCCTGGTTGGTCATCGGATGGCTGATCAGGTGGCCGTGTTCGTCGACGGTCGTAAACATGGCAAAGCGCATCGAGCGAATCTTGTCCGCCAGTGCAGCGGCCTGGACGGAAGCGTTCGTTGTGGACATGGCATACCCTTCAAAGTTGTCTGAAGCACCATCCTAGCCTGAGCAGGCAGTCGGCATCGGTGCGGCGGCGAACGCAAGGCCCCGGCAGGGGACGCCAATGCCCGCCGGACCCATCATCCGTGCCTTGTTATTAGGCCCGCCCAGCCCCGCGAGGTTCGGTCGCGCACATTGATACGCCTCAGCCACCTCCCCCGGCGCACACCGATACTGTGGCTTCGCGCGGCCAGCCAGGCCGCACCTCTCCACCACAGCCGACGGAGGAAACGTGACGCAGCCGGGCGAGAACGCGTGTGGTATCCAGGACCCCATGCAGGAATCCGTGCAGGACGCCGCGCAGGGCGGCGGGCACGACCGCTTCCTGCACAGCCTCGACCTGTTCACCCGCCAGCACCGCGCCGGGCACTGGGCCGGCACCTTCGGCGACTTCCTGGCCACCATCCTGCCCGCTGCGCCGGAACGCGTCGCGCGCAGTTCGCACCAGTACATCTGGGACATGATGCGCGCCACCTGCCTCGACGATGCCGGCGGCGCCCTGCGCTGCAGCCTGTTCGCCGACGACCTCTTCGGTATAGACGACGCGCTGGCGCGGGTGGTCGACTATTTCAAGGCGGCCGCGGCCGGTTCGGAAGTCGGCCGGCGCCTGCTGCTGCTGCTCGGTCCGCCTTCGGGCGGCAAGTCGACCCTGGTCATCCTGCTCAAGCGCGGCCTGGAGGAGTACAGCCGTACCGACGACGGCGCCCTGTATGCGATCGCCGGCTGCCCGGTGCGCGAGTCGCCGCTGCACCTGGTGCCGCACACCATGCGCGCCGCCTGCCGCAACACCTACGGCATCGACATCGCCGGCGACATCTGTCCGCATTGCCGGGCCCGGCTGGAAGAGCAGTTCGACGGCGACTTCATGCGCATGCCGGTCGAGCGCGTGTTCATTTCGGAAGCCGGCCGCAGCGGCATCGGCACCTATGCGCCGCACGACCCCACCACGGCCGACCTGGCCGACCTCGTCGGCTCGGTCGATCTGTCGAAGGTGGCGCAGTACGGCGACGAAGGCGACCCGCGCGCCTGGTCGTGGTCCGGCGCCGTGTACGCGGCCAGCCGCGGCGTGCTGGAAATGATCGAGATCCTGAAGGTCAAGCGCGAGTTCCTTTACCTGCTGCTCACGCTTACCCAGGAAAAGAACGTCAAGGTGGCGCGCTTTCCCCTGATCTACCTCGACGAAACCATCCTGGCGCATACCAATCTCGCCGAATTCCGCAAGTTTTTGCAGGAAAGCGAAAACGAAGCCCTGCTCGACCGCATGGTCATCATCCAGGTGCCCTACACCCTGAACTACCGCGAGGAAGCGCGCATCTACCGCAAGCTGATCTCGTCGGCGGCGCCGGCCTTCCGCGACGTCCACCTCGACCCGCACGTACTGCATGCGGCGGCGGTGTTCGCCATCCTGTCGCGCATCCAGGACGGCGACGACAAGGAAGCCGAGCTGGTCAGGAAGGTGCGCATCCATGCCGACGAAGAAGTCGATGGCGTGAACCGGGCCGACATCCGCCGTGTCAAAGAAAAGGAAAAGGCGCCCGACGAAGGCCTGGCCGGCGTTTCGCCGCGCTTCGTGATCAACGCGCTGTCGAACGCCATCATCGGTTCGAACCAGAAAAGCCTGTCGACCATGGACGTGCTGCTGGCCCTGAAAGATGCCATCGAGAACGACGCCCGCATCGAGGCGCGCAAGAAGCGCAAGTGGGTCGACTACCTGGTCCTGACGCGCAAGGATTTCTACAACCGCTGGGTGAAGCAGGACGTGCACAAGGCGCTGTTCGTCTCCTTCGAGGGCGAAGCGCTCGAGCTGCTCAACAAGTACCTCGACGAGGTGGAAGCCATGCTCGACAACCGTACCGTGAAGGACCCGATCACCAACGAGGAGCGGCGGCCCGACGAGCGCTTCCTGCGCGCGGTCGAGGAAAAGATCCACATTTCCGAATCGGGCAAGCAGTCGTTCCGCCAGGAAGTCGTGCGCAAGGCCATGGGCGCCTACAAGCGCGGGGTCAAGTTCGGGCTCGACAGCCACATCCAGCTCAACGACGCCGTCCAGCAGTATTTGTTCGAGGGGCGCCGCGACGTGCTGCGCCTGGTCAGTTCCAGCAAGCGGCCCGACGACGATGTGCGCACCAAGATCTCGGCCGTCGAGAAACGCCTGGTCGACGAGTACGGCTACGACGCGCACAGTGCGCGCGAAGCGCTGAACTACGTCACCACGCTGCTGGCCCAGGAATGAGGAAGCGGACCATCCCATGGCGCTCACCATCAGCACCGAATGGTACGAGCTGTTCTCGCGCGGGGCGCGCGACTGGCTGCGCCACAACGACAAGGTGCGCGAAGCAGTGCGCCAGCACCTGCCCGACCTGATCGCCGGCCCCGACCTCATCACCGGACCGCAGCAGCGCAGCGTGCAGGTGCCGGTGCGCCTGCTCGAACATGCGCGCCTGCGCCTGGCCGAAGGCCGAATCGAGACCGGCGCCGGCCAGGGCCGCGGCGAACCCGGCGACATCCTGCGCCATGCCGAGGACGACGACGAAGGCGACGATGGCGCCGGCGGCAACGAGGACGGCGAAGTGAAACTGCTGCTCGAATTCTCGATCGACGAGATCATGGACTGGCTGTGGGAAGACCTGCGCCTGCCCGACCTGAAGCCCGCGGCCAGCCCGGCCATTCCCGACACCGAACTCGTGCGCGAAGGCTGGGACCGCCGCGGCGCGCGCTCGCGCCTGGACCGGCGCCGCACCCTGAAAGAAGCCATCAAGCGCCGCGCCGTGCAGGACGATCCACTGCCGTTTACCGACGAGGACCTGCGCTTTCGCCAGCTGGTGAGCCGGCCGCGGCCGGCCACGGCGGCGCTGATCTTCTTCGTCATCGATGTTTCGGCCAGCATGACCCAGCTCGAACGCAAGCTGGCCAAGTCCTTCTTCTTCTTTGCCCTGCAGGGGCTGCGCCGGCGCTACGCCAAGGTGGCGGCGCGCTTCATCGCTCACACTACGCAGGCCTGGGAATTCAACGAAGGCGATTTCTTCCAGGTGAACGGGATCGGCGGGACGATCGCTTCGAGCGGATTCCGGCTGGTGCTCGACATCATCCGGCGCGAACGGCTGGCCGGGCAAACCAACCTCTATCTGTTCTACGCTTCCGACGGCGAGAACTTCACTGAAGACCGCGGCGCCACCCACCACAGCCTGAAGGAACTGGCCGGCATGCTCAACTACATGGGCTTCGTCGAAACCCTGCCCGGCGTTACCCGCTCGCTCGGTAGTTCGCTCGATACCGAGATGCGTCGCCTGTTCACCGACCTCGAGGCGCGCGGTCTGGCCGTGGGCGCCAGCGTGCTGTCAAATGCCGACGATGTCTGGCGCGCGCTGCGCCGTTTCTTTGGCGAGACGGCCGACGCGCGAGCCGCGGGCCTGGGCCCGCAGCGAGCCGACTTGCGCACCGGTCCGCTCGCCAGTTCACTGGCCAACCTGGGAGAGGTGCGCGCATGAGCAATCCCCTGTCCGGTGGCCCCTCGTCCGATGAGTCCCTGTCCGGCGACCGCCTGGCCGACTACGCCGCCCGCCTCGAGCAGCTGGCGATCGAGCATGGGCTGGACTTCGACCCCGTGCACTTCGACATGGTGCCGAACAACTTCATGCTGGAGATTGCCGTCTACGGCTTGCCGGTACGGATGCGCCACTGGTCATTCGGCGTGCGCTACATCCACCAGCTGGTGCGTCAGCACATGGGGCATTCGCGCATCTTCGAAGTCATGTTCCCGGGCGACCCTTGCCGCGCCTTCATGCTCGAACATAATTCGCTGGCCGAGAACACCCTGGTCACGGCCCACGTGCTGGGGCATGCGGACTTCGCCAAGAACAATGCGCTGTTCCAGCGCTTCATGGGCATGGCAGGCGGCCACATCCTGGAACAGAGCGCGGCGCGCGCGCACCGGCTGGAGGCGGCCCTGGCCGAGCATGGCCAGGAGCGGGTCGAAGCCGTGCTCGACGCCGCGCTGGCGCTCGAGGCCCATATCGACATCGACCAGCCACTGCACCGGCCGCGCTATCCCGACTATTTGGCGCGGCCGGGGGAAGCGGCGGCCGGCGAACTGGGGGCGGCTGGCTCGCCCGGCACCGGTACGCCAGCCGCCGCCGCTTCGCCGGACCGTGCCTTCCGCGACCGTTACACCCGCCTGCCCGGCGAGGACGAGCCGCCCGCGCCCGACACGCGGCGCCAGCGCGCACCCTTGCCGCCGTATCCCGAGCACGATCTGCTGTGGTTCATCGCCCAGTACGGCACCGAACTCGAGGAATGGGAGCGCGACATCTTCCTGGCCGTGCGCGAGGAGGCATATTATTTCCACCCGATCTACGCCTGCCAGATCATGAACGAGGGCTGGGCCTCGTACTGGCACGCGCGCCTGCTGCGCGAGGCCGGCTTCCTGCCGCACGAACTGTACCTGGCGGCACTGAAATCGCATTCGGACGTGGTGCGTCCGTACGCGGGCGGACAGCAGCTGGCGCTATCCCTGAACCCCTACCACCTCGGCTTCGCCATGTGGGAGCACATCATCGAACGCGAGGGCCTGGACGCGGCGCGCCGCATCATGCGCGAGGAAGACGATTTCGGCTTCGTCCGCAATTACCTCGACGAGGCGCTGGCGCGGGAACTCGATCTGTTCGTGCACGAAACGCGCAAGGACGGCGAAACGCGGATCGCCAACCGCGACATCCACGCCATCCGCGAGGCGATCCTGGCCCCGAAGTACAACTATGGCGCCCCCTCGGTGGCGGTCACGCTGTTGAAACCCGACGGCAGCCTCGAACTGCGCCACGACTTCCAGCACGACGGGCGCGGGCTCGACCTCCAGCAGGCCGAGCGCGTGATGGAATACGTCGACCGTATCTGGCGCCGGCCGGTGTCGCTGAACACGGTCGACTTCCGCGGCGTGGTGCGTACCCTGCCGGCGCGCAAGATCGGTTTCTGAAGCGGCTGTCATGCCGCTACCCAGGTGCCGGCCTGTGCGTGCCGGTCCGTACACCTGGTCCGCACGAGCTGGTCCGCATCTCCCGGTCCGCACGCCTCACCCTGGCGCCTGCGGTGCAGGACCGGATCGTGCTTACGGCCAGGCGGCGCGCCGCGGCTGCATGGCCGAACGCGTTCACGCATGCCGTCAGCACGCGTCCTGCCGCGCCGCCACGCCCGGCTCGTATCGCCCAGGCGCCAGGATGCCCTGCGGATCGAGCGCCGCCTTCAGCGCCGCCACCGTGCGCCAGTAGCTGTCGCCGTCCGGGTCGAGCGCCGCCATCGCGTGGTTCCCGGCGCGGTAGGGAATGTAGCCGGCTTCGAGCATCTGCGCGAACACGGCGTCGTGGCAGGCCCGGGCACGCGCGGCTTCCTCGGGGTCATCGCGGTCGTAGGCCACGGTCAGGACTCCGCCGAGCGTGCGCTCGTTGATCATGCTGAAGGTGGCGAACAGATCGAAGCCGTAGTGCTCGAACTGGGCCTCGGCCAGGGCGTACACGGTAAGCATGTCTTCACCGCGCAGCGGCAGCACCGGCGACACCCACAGCAGGCCGCAGCCGTCGCGCGCCGGATCGGCGCCTTCGGGAAAGCCGCTCGGCAGCCCGCCGCGCCGGCGCCAGTAGGCGCCGGCCAGGAAGCGCCCGTTCGGCACGCCGCGGTTCATCTCGAACAGCGATTCACCCAGCGCCACGCGCGTGCGCAGGCGTTGCCCGGCCCCGGTGTTGCCCAGCAGCCGGCCAGCCAGCGCCCCCCATTTCAAACTGCGCTCGCTGACGAAGCGTGCCCGGCCCCGGGTACCGCGCAGGGCATGTTTTACCGCCGCACGCGCCAGCGCCACCTGGGCCTTGCTGCCATACAGGGCGCCGGAAACCGTCCAGGCGCCCAGGCCGGCGCATAGCCGCGCGCGCAGCTCGGGCGCCAGCCGCGAAGACGGCGCTGGTGTGCAGCCTGGGCCGGCATCGGCCCCGCATCCCGCTCCCTGTTCCGCCTCTGATTCCGCCCCAGATTGAGGCCCCGATTCCGCGCCCGATCGAGGCCCCAGGTCAGGCTTGGCTACACGCTTGGCCGCCGCTCCCGACGCGGCACGCCCCGCCGGCGCCGCCTCATCGCGCGGAAACACCCGCCCGCCCGACAGCACCCGCAAATCGTTCGCGATATGCAGGATGCTGCGCAAGGTGCCGTCCAGGCGCAGCGGACGCAGGGCGTCAACCACGGCGGCAATGTCGCCATGGGCCGGCACGCTGCACAGGAAATGGTTCACGCAGGCGGCCTGGGGCATCAGCCAGATGCCCAGGCGCGTGACGATGCCCATGTTCGACTGCGTGAACAGGCCATCGAGGAAAGGCCCTACGCCATACGGGAACAGGTGGGTGGCGCGCGCCTGGCGGTAGTGGCCGAAGCCGGTGTCGAGCACCTCGCCACTGGCCAGCACCACCTGCATGCCGGCCACGTGCTGCAGGCGGTTGCCATAGGGCGAGTGACCGAAGCCGCGCTCCATGATGTTGCCGACGTAACTGGTATCCGGTCCGGCTCCGGTACAGTCGGCCCACAGCGGGTAGCCGTTGTCGCGCAAGAAGTCCGATAGCTGGCGCTGGGTCACGCCGGGTTCGATGACGGCATAGGCCAGCTCGGCGTCGACCTGGACGATGCGGTTCATGCGCGACAGGTCGAGGATGACCTGGCCGGCGCCGACCGCGCAGGCATCGCCATAGCCCCAGTTCTTGCCCGTGCTGAGCGGATACACGGCGAGCCGGTAGGCGGCGGCGATGCGCACCAGTTGCGCCACCTCGCCGGCGCCGGCCGGCCGCACCACCGCCAGCGGCCGCACCGGGCGCGCCGCCGTGCTGCGCGCATAGCGTTCCAGGGTGGCGTCGTCGGCCAGCAGGTGCGCCGTGCCGACCACGGCCTCCATGGCGCGCAGGGCGGCGCCGGTATCCACGGCTTCCTGCAGTTCGTTCATGGCGGTCATGTCCGGTCCTCCCCCTGGCACAGCGCGGCCAGGCGCGCGCTGATCCCGGCTTCTTCGCGCAGCGGGAAGAAATACGGGTAGAAGGAGCGTTCGGCGCCGGCCGCCTCGAAGCTGCCGCTCCAGCGGCGGATGCGCTCGCCCATCACGTCCAGCGGCAAGCGCAGCAGCACCGCCGGCGCGCCGACCCGGCTGCAGTCGCGTTCGCTGCCGAAGACGGCGAAGCCGAGCATGCGCTGGTAAAAGGCGACGTGGCGCGGGTTGACCTCGATGATGTAGTCGCTAAAGCCGCGCAGCCGGTGCGCATATAGGTAGGAAATGTGGATCAGCGCGGCGAAGACCCGCTTCGACATGCCCTTGTCGATGGCCAGGCGCGAAGGCTCACACAGGCGCCGCCCGGCCACCCGCAGCGGCGCCAGGAGGTCGCCGAAGTTCTCGTCGGCCGGCAGGCGGCCGTGCAGGTCCAGCGCCAGGCTCATCGTGCCCACCAGTTCGCCGTCGGTTTCGGCATAGAAGGTGACGCGGGCGCCGTCCTGGCGTGCGGCCGGGTCGAGCGCATAGCCGCGCCAGGCGTACATGCGGCGCACCAGGACCCCGGCGGCGTCCTGCCGGCCGGCCGAGCTCGCCAACCGGACATTGAATACCTGGGAGCGGCCGGGCTCCGGATCGGGAAGGCCTGGCCGGGGCGGGTGTTGCGCGTACGCCGCCGGTCCCGCGGACGGGATGGCTGCAAATGTTGCGATGGGCATGTCATCGACCAGCATGCTGTTTCCTCCTGAGTGGCGTCCCGCCGTTATTGGCGAAAACGGGATAGCTGCCAGTCAGACAAGGTCAGCCGTAGCCAGTTCCCGACCTTCCCCGTGATTCTTTTCTGTCTGAACATAGATCAAGCCCGAGAGAAATTTGCCACAAGCATGGGCCGCATTCCGGCGTGCGTTGCGCCGGAGGATGACAGCGCAAAGGCCTCTTTTGACAGGTATCAATTGAAAAAAGGGTAGCGAAATGCATGGTTTTCCCAGCCATATAATCGACAGACGGCAAGGGCTGCGCGCCGCGCCACCAGGCTTTCACTGGAGAATCCGACATGTTGCTCACCTCACGCCGTGAACCGACCCGGCCGCACTTGCCGTCCGCGCCGTCCCTGGCGCGCTCACCGTCTGCGCAAGTGGAGCGGGCATGAACGCGCGCTTCCTTCCTTCCGGCCCGGCTGCCGGCGCCGAACTGCTGGTGCTCGCTCCCTGCCTGCCGCGTCCCGACGGTGATGCCGCCAGCCTGCGCTGGTATCAGCTGCTGCGTTTCCTGGCCTGCCATTTCCGGGTACACCTGGGCTGCAGCGCCGACCCGCTGCGCGACGGCGCCCAGTTCAGCCGGGTGCGCGCCCTGTGCCATGAAACCTGTTTCGTGGCCCCGCCCGGGATTGGCCGCAGCATGCGCCTCGCTGCGATGCGGCTTAGCGCCATGCGCATGGACCCGGCACTGCAGGTCTGGGCCACGCGCCTGTGTGCGCGGCGTCCGGTAGCCGCCGTGCTGGCCTGTGGGGCGGGCATGGGCGCCTGCCTGGCGGCCCTGCCCCCGGGCCTGGTACGCGTGGTGGACTTCGTCGAGCTCGAGTCCGACCGGCAGCGCCGCCGCGGCGCGGTGCGGCCCTGGCCTGGCGCCGCGCTGTGGCGGCGCCAGGCGCGGCGCCTGCTGGCCATCGAGCGCGGCGCCGGCGCGGCGTGCGATGCCGCGCTGTTTGCCGGCGCCGCCGACGTCGCCCGCTTCCGGCTGTTCGCGCCGGAATCGGCGCACAAGGCGCAACTGCTCGCCAGCGGCGTCGATCCCGAGCATTATTCGCCGCATATCCTGCAGCGCTCGCCCTACAGGCCCGGGAAAAGGGTGCTGCTGCTGGCCGGCCCGCTGCAGGGTGATGCGGCCGACCCCGCGCGCTGGCTGGCCGCCGAGGTCTTCGCGCCGCTGCGCGCCGCCGATCCGACCCTGTCGCTGTACCTGGCCGATACCAGTGCGCATGCGCGCCCGCGACCGTCCCTGGGCGCCCTGGCGCGCCAGGACGGCGTGACGCTTGTCGGCGGCCAGGGCGCCCCGTTCGACCCGCGGCCCTACCTGGCCCACGCCGCGCTGGTGCTGGCGCCGCCCGCCGACGGCCACGCGGCCGGCATGGCGGTGCTGGCCGCGATGGCGATGCAAAAGCCGGTGCTCGGCCTGCCGCGCTCGCTTTCCGGTTTGGCTTGCCTGCAGTTGCCGGAAGCCCTGGCGGCGGCGGACGCGCCCGGTTTTCGCGCGCGCATTGCCGCCGTCCTGGCCGAAACCGGAGACGGAGACGGAGCCGGAGACGGAGCCGGCCAGGCAAGCGCGGTCGGGCGCGCGGCGCGGGCGCGGGTACTGCGCGAGCACGACTGGAACCTGCGCCTGGCCGGCTTGCCGGCCTTGATGGCGGGCGCGGTGCAGCCGTTGGCCAGTGCCGGCTGAGCATGC
>Ga0308161_1003362_pt1 | contig 15667 bp, 10 predicted proteins | sample PhyFR2_FD_201034 | JGI IMG/M metagenome (GOLD analysis project Ga0308161, IMG submission 201034) | Phyllosphere microbial communities from UC Gill Tract Community Farm, Albany, California, United States - DLSLF.R2 | ecosystem: Host-associated > Plants > Phyllosphere > Unclassified | place: USA...
TGTCTGATATTTGTACTGGTAGCGTCCTGCAATGGCGGGTCGAGTCCGCAATCGGACGCCATGCTCGGCGAAGTGACGGTGGCTACCAAGGCGCCGGGGCCGACCCCGTTCATCGCGCACGTGGGCATCCGGGTGGAGCGGGCCGCTCTCGTGCGCTCAGTGTCATACAGGATCGAGCCCAAGCCAGGTACGGTGTCCCAGCCGGTGTCGGTCACGTACAGCAACACGTACCTGGTCCGTCGACAACTGCTCGACGTCGCGAACCGGCACTTGGACGTGCCCGTGGTCGGCCTGTATGCGGGCTACCAGAACAAGGTTTCCGTGCAACTCACCTTTGCCGACGGATCGACCCGATCGGAAAGCGCGATCATCGATACGCCGGTGTATCAGGAAGCCGCGCCACACTATACGGCACTGGACGTCAAGACGCCGCGTCGGCCCGGCATCGCACTCGGCTATGATTTCATTCTTTTGAAGAATAACGTAACGACACCTATCGTGATCGACACCGACGGTAATGTCCGGTGGGCCGCTGTCAATAGCAATCGCGCCCCGTCGATTACGTTCTACGGTGGACGCTTCCTGGCCGGGAGCGGTGTCGCGCCGACGCTCTACCGGTACGAACTGGACGGCGCGTTGGACAGCATCAACCTTCCCGAATCCACTTACGCTAATTTTCATCACGACTTAACGCCTGGCAAAGTTGGCGTATTGGCTGAGGTGGATACGCTGGCGGGTAATGCGATCGTCTATGAAAAGGTATTGGCCGAGATCGACACCGATGGCCATGTACTGAAGCAATGGGACATGGCAGCCATCTTCCGCGCGGCGATGCTAGCCGGTGGCGACGATCCTTCCGGTTTCGTACGCGACGACGCCGACTGGTTCCACATGAATTCGGCTATCTACAACCCGGCCGACGACACGCTGATCGTGTCAAGCCGCGAGAATTTTGTCGTCAAGCTGGACTATGCGAGCGGCCGCATCCGCTGGTTGCTGGGCGACCCGAGCAAATACTGGTATGTGCAATATCCGTCGTTGCGCGCACTGGCGTTGAACCTCACGTCGGGCAAGGTGCCGGCAGGCCAGCATTCCGTTTCGATCGCGCCGGACGGCAATCTAATGCTCTTCAATAACGGCACGGCGAGCTTCAACCAACCTGCCGGCACCCCCCCGGGCATTAACCCGCGCTTTAGTGCCGTCTCCAAGTATGCGATCGACGAGGTGGCGCGGACGGCCGCCGAGGTCTGGACGTACGAGCACAACCGTGACATCTGGTCGGACATCTGTTCGAGCGCGTACCAGGCACGCCAAGGCGGCTATCTGATCAACTATGGGACTGCATACGGGCGCACGCGGGCCAAGCTTGTCGGCCTCGACGCCAACGGCAACGTCGCGTTCGACTACGAATATCCGAACTTTGCCTGCGATACGATCTTCAACGCCGTTCCGTTTGATTTCAGCACGCTGGTGCTGGATTGATGCAAGCATCGGCAGTCGCCGTACCCGCCTGCCTCCAGTGGTGTGCTGGTAGCAGCGAGGTCCACCGTAGCTAGAGTGCCATCCGACTTACGGTCGGGCTTTATGCTTGCCGAATTCGATCGACATTGACCCTTTATGAGGTCAGTCCCTACAGTGCCAAGTTTTCTTCCTACACGAATCGTCACGACACAGAAAGCTGTTCACCGGCCGCTGTCTCTGCAGTCGCTTGGGGCTCTGCGCATCATTGCTGCGGTCACCGTTGTACTCGCGCATAGGGCTACCTCACAATTCCCTTCCTTTAGCCGTTCCTCGGCGGCTCGGTTTTCCTGAGTCAATCGGCGTCAACGTCTTTTTCGTGATCAGTGGCTTCGTGATGTGGATACCGTCTGGGAAGGCGGGAAATGGTCCCGTCTGCCGGAAAGTCTTTCGTGGTCAGTATTCTTTACACTCTTCCCACTTTACATTCTCTGTACGCTTAGTGTGGCTGCCGTCCAGATTGCAGTACGTAAGCCCGTGGACCGGCTTATCTGATTCAGGCCATAGCGCTCCTGCCAACGTTGGACGGGCAGCACTTCACCGCCCCGATCCTGTTTCTCGGACGGACGCTCCCGTGCGAGTTCTATTTCTACCTGCTCGTCGCAGCCGGCATCGCCGTGAACAGAAAGGTAGCGCTGCCGATGGTCGGGATAGTTGTTCCTTCGCCGCCTGGGCGTGGTTCGGGTATTACTATGGCGCGCTATGAGTACTAGAATGGATTGCGGGATTTTTGCTGAGCATACTCCACAAAACGCTCATCGACGATGTACGTCAGAGCGTCGGAAGGAAGTCGCTGCTGGCGGGGTTGGAGGTAAGCATGGCGCTCGTGCTGCTTGCATTAACGGGCTACGACTGGGAGGCATGGATCGCGGCGTCGATACGGCCTTTGACGAGATATGGATTGTTTATGGCGGCATAGACATGCCGCTCCTCATTGTATGGGGGGCGCTTAGCTGCTGCTTGCCTGGTCGGACCTATTTCTGGAGCACAATCCGAGATGGTGTTTCGCGCCGCTGGGGAAGTACACCTACAGTGTGTATCTGCTGCAATTTTTCATGTTTATTGCGTGCGCAAAGTTACACAAGATAGGCATCCTGCCGGATCTGCTGACCTTGCTCATCCAACTGATCCTGCTGGCATTGTTGAGCTACGCATCTTTCACTACTTTAAGGAAATACTGGTGAAACTGCGGCACCGCTTTGGTCCAGCGAAACAGCCGCTATTTGCGACAGTCAATACGCGTTGATCGCCGCCGGCGCGCTGCACCTCGGAAGAGAGGGCATGCCTGTGACCGGCGTAGCATTGATCCGGAATGGATGCGACAGATGACCGCCATTCTATGGCAGCCGAGCCGAATCAATTTATAAAGAAAAAAGGACGCCGCGAAGATATCCGGGGCGTCCTTATTCAGATTGTCATTATGTTGGCATTACCGAGCCCAAACGGCCCTAAATAACCCCAATTTTGACAGAGCCAAACACATAAGTGCTTGATTCTACAGTGTGCGGTGGTGGAGGCGGAGGGAATCGAACCCTCGTCCGCAAGCACTCTACAGACAGTTCTACATACTTAGCACTGTCAATTAATTTAACCTGGACGACGGGGACGTGCACCCTTCGTACAAGCGAGTTACCTTAAATTTCGGAAGCAACCAAGTAACCCGGTTGAGTCCTAGCCCCTGTAAATGACTCTACTTGCCTTGCGGCACACCCCAGAGGCGAGGTGGTGTAGAGCTAGCAGCGATTAGGCTGCGAGTGCGTACGAGTTATCGTTTGCAGTTATTGATTTCTGGATGTATTTACGAGGTAACCAGTCCTCGGTATGCCCTGTTCTGCTTTGCAACCCACGTCGAAGCCAGGTCGCCCCCAGAAAGAGAATGATCATTGTACCGCAATCGGACGCCGCTTGCAGCTACGGCGTCGTGAGCAGGTCTTGATGCGTCCTCATACCCGATATGGATACGAGGCGCGTGTTTTCAAGGCCTGTACTGCATCAGCGATTCTGATTGGCGATCTGGTTGCCCAGCATGCCGCCGCCGATGATGCCGGCCACCGTCGCCAGCTTGCGGCCATTACCGCTGCCGACCTGGTTGCCGATCAGGCCGCCCACGACGGCGCCGGTGCCGATCGCAACGTAGTTCGGCTGCGGGGCCGGACGCGGTGCCGGCGGGTAGTAGGCCGGTGCATCGTGGCGGGCGTAGTTCGTGTGGTGCACGACGTGCCTGGTCGCAGGCTTGGCCGGGACTTCCTTGATCACGGTCTTTTCGATGACGACCGGGGCCGGTGCCGGCTGGGCGCTCGCGACGACCGGCTGGGCGTAGTTCGCCGGTTGCGCATAGTTCGCCGGCTGTGCATAGGCGGCCTGGAGAGGCTGGACGCCTTGCGGTGCCGGTGCAGCCATCGGCAGGGCCGGCGCGGCGGCCGGTGCGGCGTATGCCGGATTCACTTGTGCCGTGTTGACGCCGCTCTCAGGTGCGCCGTGCGAGCTCGGCAGCATGCCGGTGATCGCGGCCGTGCCGGCCAGGCTGACGACGATGACGGATACGGCTGCGGCTGCCATCAGCGGGTGGATACGGGAGGTGGTGGTCTTGATCGATTCCATTTTTCTGCTCCTGAGAGACGTTGTGTTGTCGTATGGATGTAGATTAACGGGATGCCCCATGTAGAGATAGACGATGCACTGTATCAATCGTAAAGATATGTAAATGGCAGACGTCAACGAGCATTGGAAATCTGACGACAACCACGTAATCGCGCAGGATGTGCAACTAACCGGCAAGCGCCCGAAATGACATGGGCGGCTACCAGGCCCTGGCCAGGCAAACGAAACGAAAACGCGGCAACGCCAGCGTAGTCCTCATCGTGCCGGCAGGGCCACGCCGGCGCGCAACCGTATCTGCGCGCATGGAACGCGCGAAGGGGACAGCACGCGCCGCATCGCGCCGATACAGAGTGCAGATCGCACCGCAGAAAGCAAACGGGCCGCACATGCGACCCGTTGCAACTGCCTCCACGGCGCGGATGGCGCCGCCGCCGAACCACCGTCAGGCCGCCGTCTCCGCGGCACGCGCCGCGTCGGCCAGTTCCCGCAGCATCCGCAGCAGATCCTGCGGTGTATCGAGCAGGAAGTCCGCGCCCCAGGTCACGGGATCGATCGAGCCGCAATAGCCCCAGTTGCACGCCACGGTGACCATGCCGGCCGCGCGGCCCGCTTCGATGTCGCGCTGGTCGTCGCCGACGTACCAGCAGTCGGCCGGTGCGAGGTCGAGGCGGCGGGCCGCTTCAAGCAGCGGGGCGGGATGCGGCTTCGCGTGCGCCGTCGTGTCGCCCGAGATCACGCAGCCGGCGTGCGCCAGGCCGATCATCGGGACGAGCGGATCGGTAAAGCGCATGGGCTTGTTGGTGACGATGCCCCAGGCCATGCCGGCGGCCGCCAGGCCGTCGAGCAGTTCCGGAATGCCGTCGAACAGCGTGCTGTGCTCGGCCATGTTGGACTGGTAGCGGTCGAACCATTCCAGCCGCAAGGGTTCGTAGCCGGCGTCGCCCGGCGCCAGCCCGAAGGCGGCGCCGATCATGCCGCGCGCGCCGGCCGAGGCGGTCGGACGCAGCAGGGCGTACGGGGTCGGTTCCAGGCCGCGCCGGGCGCGCATCCAGTTGACGGCCGCCGCGAGGTCGGGGGCGGTGTCGGCCAGCGTGCCGTCGAGGTCGAACAGGACGGCGCGCGGCGCCGGCAGGGCAAGGTGAAAGGTCATGGAATGCGTACGATCAAAGCGGTTTGCTGCAGGCCACCATGTAGTTGACACTGGTGTCCTGGTTCAGCGAGTAGATCTTGGTCAGCGGGTTGTACGTCAGGCCCTTCAGGCCGTCGACGACGAGGCCGGCCTCGCGCACGAAGTTGGACAGTTCGGCCGGCGTGATGAACTTGGCGTAGTCGTGGGTGCCGCGCGGCAGCATGCGCAGCACGTATTCCGCGCCGACGACGGCGAACAGGTACGACTTGACGTTGCGGTTCAGGGTCGAGAAGAACACGCGGCCGCCCGGTTTGACGAGCGTCGCGGCGGCGCGCACGATCGCGGCCGGGTCCGGCACGTGCTCGAGCATCTCCATGCACGTGACGACGTCGTACTGACCGGGCTCCTGCGCGGCCATGTCTTCGGCGGCGATCAGCTGGTAGCGCACCTCGACGCCCGATTCCAGGCTGTGCAGGTCGGCGACCTTCAGTGCCTTCTTCGACAAATCGATGCCGGTGACCTTGGCACCCTTGCGCGCCATGGATTCGGCCAGGATGCCGCCGCCGCAGCCGATGTCGATGACGTTCTTGCCGGCCAGCGGCACGCGCGCGTTGATCCATTCCAGGCGCAACGGGTTGATGTCGTGCAGCGGACGGAATTCGGAGGTCGGATCCCACCAGCGGTGGGCCAGTTCGCTGAACTTCTGGATCTCTAAAGGATCGGCATTGGTCGTCGTAGTCATAGGACGGAATGATAGCGGAAATGCGTTGCCGGCACGGATGGGACGGCGAAAAAAACATGGGTCCCGTCCGGCCATAAAAAAACCCCGCCGGAGCGGGGTTTTTGCGGTACGGGGCAGATTACTGCTTGTTGCCGCGGGTACCGACCACTTCGATTTCCACGCGACGGTTCTTCGCGCGGCCAGCGGCGGTCTTGTTGTCGGCGACCGGCTGCTTCTCGCCTTTGCCTTCGGTGTAGACGCGGTTCGCTTCGACGCCCTTGCTCTGCAGGTACGACTTGACGGCTTCGGCGCGGCGGACGGACAGCTTCTGGTTGTACGCATCGGTACCGACCGAGTCGGTGTGACCGACGGCGATGATGACTTCCAGGTTGATGTCCTTCAGCTTGCTGACCAGGTCGTCCAGCGATGCTTTGCCGGCCGGCTTCAGCACGGCTTTGTCGAAGTCGAAGAAGGCGTCAGCCGAGTAGCTTACCTTTTCCGAGGTCGGAACCGGAGCCGGTGCCGGGGCAGGAGCCGGAGCGGCGGTCGGTGCCGGAGCGGCGACCGGCGGCGGCGGCGGTGCTACGCACTTGCCGTTTTCCAGACGCTCAGGTTCCACGCACAGCGGTGCGTCGCAGCCCGGGACCGCGTCGGCCGGGGTCCAGTAGCCGGTGCGCCAGCACAGGCCGAAAGGATTGCGGGCGATGACACCACGGGCATCCTGCACGTAAGCGCTGTACGGCGTGCGAGCCTGAATGTCGGTGGTCAGCGGCGCATACGGCGGCGCACTTTGCGCGGATGCGCTGCCCGCCATCGCGGCCGTAGCTGCGAATACGAGAGTTGCCAATTTATTCATATTTTTTCTTCCTTTCGGTAAAATCTTCTAGCTGCAAAACTGCCCAGGGGCAATAGGACGTGAGCATAATATTAACACTCGAGACAGCACGTCAGTTTCGCATTGTGAAACAAGCAATTAACGTCTCGGCCATTTTGCCACATACGCCACATCCGCACGACCGACCCGTTGAGCAATTGCAGTACACGGTAATTGTCGCGTTGTTTCTGCGCAACAAGCCGCTGGCAGGCGCACGCAAGCTTGACGAATGTTTATGACATGAATGTGTCAAAGAAGTAATTGTGCCAGTTTGTTATCGACTTTGGCTAGCGGCCGGATGCATTTAGGAGGGTCGAGCGTGGTAAAATCATGAGCTTGAAACTCAAATTTTCTGCCTGAAAGCGTCGATACGCACAATGGATCAATTCGCAAAAGAAACAGTTCCAATTTCCTTGGAAGAAGAGATGCGCAAGAGCTACCTCGATTACGCCATGAGCGTGATCGTGGGCCGCGCTCTGCCGGACGTGCGCGACGGTCTGAAGCCCGTGCACCGCCGCGTGCTGTACGCGATGCACGAGATGAACAACGTGTGGAACCGTCCTTACCTGAAGTGCGCCCGCGTGGTCGGCGACACGATGGGTAAATACCACCCGCACGGCGACGCATCGATCTACGACACCCTGGTCCGCATGGCCCAGGACTTCTCGCTGCGCTACACGCTGGTGGACGGGCAGGGCAACTTCGGTTCGATCGACGGCGACTCCGCCGCGGCGATGCGCTATACCGAGTGCCGCCTGGACAAGATTTCGAACGAACTCCTGGCCGACATCGACAAGGACACCGTCGACTTCCAGCCGAACTACGACGGCAAGGAAAAGGAACCGACCGTCCTGCCGACCCGGATCCCGAACCTGTTGATCAACGGTTCGTCCGGCATCGCGGTCGGCATGGCGACGAACATCCCGCCGCACAACCTGTCCGAAGTGATCAACGGCGCGCTGTACGTGCTGAAGAATCCCGACTGCACGATCGACGAGCTGATCGAGCTGATCCCGGCGCCGGACTTCCCGACGGCCGGCATCATCTACGGCGTCTCGGGCGTGCGCGACGGCTACCGCACGGGCCGCGGCCGCGTCGTGATGCGCGCCAAGACCCACTTCGAGGAATACGGCAAGGACGGCGGCCGCATCGCGATCATCGTCGACGAGCTGCCGTACCAGGTCAACAAGAAGTCGCTGCTCGAACGCATCGCCGAAAACGTGCGCGACAAGAAGCTGGAAGGCATTTCCGACATCCGCGACGAGTCCGATAAATCGGGCATGCGCGTCGTGATCGAGCTCAAGCGCGGCGAAGTGCCGGAAGTCGTGCTGAACAACCTGTACAAGCAGACGCAGCTGCAGGACACGTTCGGCATGAACATGGTGGCGCTCGTCAACGGCCAGCCGAAGCTGCTGAACCTGAAGCAGATGCTGGAGTGCTTCCTGTCGCACCGCCGCGAAGTGGTCACGCGCCGCACCGTGTTCGAACTGCGCAAGGCGCGCGAACGCGGCCACATGCTGGAAGGCCTGGCGGTCGCGCTGGCGAACATCGACGACTTCATCGCGATCATCAAGGCCGCGCCGACGCCGCCGGTCGCGAAGACGGAACTGATGTCGCGCGCCTGGGATTCGTCCCTCGTGCGCGAGATGCTCAACCGCACCGAACTGGGCGCCTCCGGCGGCATCGAGGCGTTCCGTCCGGAGCACCTGCCGAAGCACTACGGCATGCAGCAGGACGGCCTGTACAAGCTGTCCGACGAGCAGGCCCAGGAAATCCTGCAGATGCGCCTGCAGCGCCTGACCGGCCTCGAGCAGGACAAGATCGTCAACGAGTACAAGGACGTGATGGCGCACATCGCCGACCTGCTCGACATCCTGGCCCGTCCGGAGCGCGTCACCAGCATCATCACGGACGAGATGGGCCAGATCAAGGCCGACTATGCCGACAACGGCAAGGACACGCGCCGTTCCGCGATCGAGCACAACGCCTCCGACCTGGAGACGGAAGACCTGATCACGCCGCAGGACATGGTCGTGACCCTGTCGCACACCGGCTACATGAAGTCGCAGCCGATCTCGGAATACCGCGCGCAGAAGCGCGGCGGCCGCGGCAAGCAGGCGATGGCGACGAAGGACGAGGACTGGATCGACCAGCTGTTCATCGCCAACACGCACGACTACATGCTGTGCTTCTCCAACCGCGGCCGGATGTACTGGCTGAAGGTGTGGGAAGTGCCGCAGGGCTCGCGCAATTCGCGCGGCAAGCCGATCGTCAACATGTTCCCGCTGCAGGACGGCGAGAAGATCACGGTGATCCTGCCGCTGTCGGGCGAGAACTCGACGTTCCCGGAAGACCATTACGTGTTCATGTCGACGAGCCTCGGCACGGTCAAGAAGACGCCGCTGCGCGACTTCTCGAACCCTCGCAAGGCCGGCATCATCGCGGTCGACCTGGACGACGGCGACTTCCTGATCGGCGCCGCGCTGACCGACGGCAAGCACGACGTGATGCTGTTCTCGGACGCCGGCAAGGCCGTGCGCTTCGACGAGAACGACGTGCGCCCGATGGGCCGCACGGCGCGCGGCGTGCGCGGCATGAACCTCGACGAAGGCCAGAACGTGATCGCGCTGCTGGTTGCCGAGAACGAGCAGCAGTCCGTGCTCACGGCCACCGAGAACGGCTTCGGCAAGCGTACTCCGATCACGGAGTACACGCGCCACGGCCGCGGCACGAAGGGCATGATCGCGATCCAGACGACCGAGCGCAACGGCAAGGTGGTCGCCGCCACGCTGGTCGACGAGACGGACGAGATCATGCTGATCACGACCGGCGGCGTGCTGATCCGCACCCGCGTGGCCGAGATCCGCGAGATGGGCCGCGCCACGCAGGGCGTCACCCTGATCGCGGTGGAAGACGGTACGCGCCTGTCGGGCCTGCAGCGCGTGGTCGAGACCGATCTCGAGGAAACCGAGCTGGAGCCGGCGCCGGAATAACGCCGTCCGCTACCGTCCCGAAAGCCGCCTGGATGCCTGCATCCCGGCGGTTTTTTTATTGGCTGCGAATGTCGTCCGCGGCATCGTTGCGGGTCGCAGCACATGCATCGTCGTCCCCGCGCAGGCGGGGACCCAGGTTCGCGTTGGGTTTGCATGAATTGGGTCCCTGCCTCCGCAGGGACGACGGCGGGCAACCGAAATGGCGGCCATTGAGGATTTTTTGCAAGTTTCGTGCGAAAATCGTGGATGCCCGGTCCGACATGCCGGGAAAGCAAGTCCCCGCACCAGTCATCATTCAAGGACATTCGTGAAGAAAACCCTCGCCGCCATCGCCTCCGCCTTCGTCGTCACCTGCGCCCCCGCGGCGTTTGCCGCCACGCCGGCGCCGTCCGCCGACCCGGCCGTCGTCGCCGCCACCAGGGAGATGATGGCGTCGATGAAGATGCGCGACGTGATGCTGGCGTCGATGCGCCAGGTGGATGCGCAGATGCCGGCGCAGCTGCGCGCGTCGATGAGCGCGTCGATCGATGCCGCGCCCGACATGACCGCCGAGCAGAAGGCGGACGCGCACCGCAAGCTGGACGCCGCGCTGCCGGCGCTGACCGCGCAGATGCATGCGATGCTCACCGATCCGTCGCTGATCGACGACATCCTGGCGGAAATGGTGCCGCTGTATGCCGAGAGCTATACGCTGGACGAGATCCGCCAGCTGGCCGCGTTCTACGCGTCGCCGCTGGGCCAGAAGATGCTGGCCAACATGCCGACGCTGATGAGCCGCAGCATGGAAATCAGCAACCGCGTGATGATGCCGCGCATCCAGAAGATGATGGCGCAAAGCACGCAGGGCATCGTGGGCAAGGGCGGCAACGCCGGCAATGCCGGCGCCAGGTAAGGAGAGGCGCATGACCCACGTCTACAACTTCTCCGCCGGCCCCGCCGTCCTGCCGAAGGAAGTCCTGCGCCAGGCGGCGGAAGAAATGCTCGACTGGCACGGCAGCGGCATGTCCGTCATGGAGATGAGCCACCGCGGCCCCGAATTCATCTCGATCGCGACGCAGGCCGAAGCCGACCTGCGCGAACTCCTGGGCGTCCCGGCCAACTACAAGATCCTGTTCATGCAGGGAGGGGGCCTCGGCCAGAACGCCATCACGCCGCTGAACCTGCTCGGCCGCAAGCCGCAGCCCGCGACCATCGACTTCGTGCACACGGGATCGTGGTCGGGCAAGTCGATCAAGGAAGCCGCGCGCTACGCCAACGTGAACGTCGCGGCGTCGGGCGAGGCGAGCCGCTTCACGGTCGTGCCGCCGCAGGAGACGTGGACGCTCAGTGCGGATGCCGCTTACCTGCACCTGTGCACGAACGAGACCATCGACGGCGTCGAGATCGGCTTCGTGCCGACCGTCCAGGGCGAGACGCCGCTGGTCGTCGACATGTCGTCGCACATCCTGTCGCGCCGGATCGACGTGTCGAAGTACGGCGTCATCTTCGCCGGCGCGCAAAAGAACATCGGCCCGGCGGGCCTGACGATCACCATCGTGCGCGACGACCTGCTCGACAGCGCGCTGCCGATCTGCCCGGGCGTGTTCAACTGGCGCGCCGTGGCCGAGGCGGACTCGATGCTGAACACCCCGCCGACCTACGGCATCTACATCGCGGGCCTCGTGTTCGCGCACCTGAAAAAGCTGGGCGGCGTGGCCGAGATGGAGCGCCGCAACATCGAAAAAGCGCGCCTGCTGTATGCGGCGCTGGACGCCGACGACTTCTACCAGAACCGCGTCGCGCCCGAGTATCGTTCGCGCATGAACGTACCGTTCTACCTGCGCGATGAATCGTTGAACGAATCATTCCTGGCCGGCGCCAAAGCGCGCGGCCTGCTGCAACTGAAGGGCCACAAGTCCGTCGGCGGTATGCGGGCATCGATCTACAACGCGATGCCGATCGAGGGCGTGCAAGCCCTGGTCGATTATTTGAACGAGTTCGCGGGGCGCTGAGGCGCATTCCGCCGTCGTCCCGGCGCAGGCCGGGACCCAAGGGCCTATGTCCAGCGTCGCGCAAGCCGGCATCCCGGCCCGCTGCGAAACTTGGCTCCCCGCCTGCGCGGGGATGACGGATCCGAGGTGCCCGCTACCGGCGAACCGCACTCCTATGAGCAGACAATGACAGACAAACTGAAACCCCTGCGCGAACAGATCGATGCGATCGACGCGCAAATCCTCGAACTCCTTTCCCGCCGCGGCAAGGTGGCGCAGGAGGTCGGCCACGTCAAGGCCGAGACCAACGCCCCCGTATTCCGTCCCGAGCGCGAGGCGCAGGTGCTGCGCGGCGTGGCGGAGCGCAATCCCGGCCCGCTGAAGGACCACGACGTCCAGACCATCTTCCGCGAGATCATGTCGTCCTGCCGCGCGCTGGAGAAGCGCGTGACGGTCGCGTACCTCGGCCCCACCGGCACGTTCAGCGAACAGGCCGTGTTCCAGCAGTTCGGCCGCGCCGTGCAGGGCCTGCCGTGCGTGTCGATCGACGAGGTGTTCCGCGCGACCGAGGCCGGCACGGCCGACTACGGCGTCGTCCCGGTCGAGAACTCGTCCGAGGGCGCGATCAACCGCACGCTCGACCTGATGCTCGCGACCACGACGATCATCAGCGGCGAAGTGTCGATCCCCGTGCACCACAGCCTGATGACGAAGACGGGCAGCATGGACGGCGTCAAGGTCGTCTGCGCCCATTCGCAGGCACTGGCGCAGTGCCAGGTGTGGCTCAACCTGCACCATCCGGGCATCGAGCGGCGCGCCGTCGCGTCGAATGCGGAAGCGGCGGTGCTGGCGAGCCAGGACCCGACCGTCGCGGCGATCGCCAGCGAGATGGCGGGCGAGCAGTACCGGCTGGGCGTCGTCCAGGCGCACATCCAGGACGACCCGCACAACCGCACGCGCTTCGTCGTCATCGGCAGCCAGGCCACGGGCCCGTCCGGCCAGGACCGCACGTCGATCGTGCTGGCCGTGCCGAACAAGGCGGGTGCCGTCTACAGCCTGCTGGCGCCGCTGGCGACGCATGGCGTGTCGATGACGCGCTTCGAATCCCGCCCCGCCCGCATCGGCACGTGGGAATACTATTTTTACGTCGACGTCGAAGGGCACATCGCCGATGCCGCCGTCGGCCGCGCGCTCGAGGAGCTCAAGGACAACGCCGCCTTCTTCAAGGTGCTCGGGTCCTATCCGCTCGGCCTGTGAGCGCGCCGCAGAATCATCCACCATCCGCCACGATCCAAGAGAATCCCATGTCGCAATTCGGTCCAGAGTACGTCCGCGCCATCGCCCCCTACCAGGCAGGCAAACCCATTTCCGAAGTCGCCCGCGAATTCGGCCTCGATGAAGCCAGCATCGTCAAGCTGGCGTCCAACGAAAACCCGTTCGGCGTCCCGGAATCGGCCAAGGCCGCGATGGCCGCCGCCGCCGCGGACCTCGGCCGCTACCCGGACGCCAACGGCTTCGAACTGAAAGCCGCGCTGGCCGCGCGCTACGACGTGCCGGCCGACTGGATCACGCTGGGCAACGGTTCCAACGACATCCTCGAGATCGCCGCCCACGCGTTCGTGCAGCAGGGCCAGGCCGTCGTCTACTCGCAGTATTCGTTCGCCGTGTACGCGCTGGCCACGCAGGGCGTGGGCGCGCGCGGCATCGTCGTGCCGGCGAAGCAGTACGGCCACGACCTTGACGCGATGGCGGCCGCCATCGATGCCGACACGCGTCTGGTCTACATCGCCAATCCGAACAACCCGACCGGCACGTTCATCCCGGCCGCCGAGATCGAAGCGTTCCTGGCCAGGGTGCCGGCGTCGGTCGTCGTCGTGCTGGACGAGGCGTACAACGAATACCTGGAGCAGAAGGACCAGTTCGAGTCGACGGGGTGGGTGCGCAAATACCCGAACCTGATCGTGTCGCGCACGTTCTCCAAGGCGTACGGCCTCGCCGGCCTGCGCGTCGGCTTCGCCATCGCCCAGCCGGCCGTGACGGACCTGATGAACCGCATCCGCCAGCCGTTCAACGTCAATTCGCTGGCGCAGGCCGCCGCGATCGCCGCGCTGAACGACAAGGCGTTCCTGCAGAAGGGGTTCGAGAACAACCGTGCCGGCTACGCGCAGCTGACGGCGGCGTTCGACGAACTGCAGCTGGAATACGTGCCGTCGCACGGCAACTTCGTGCTGGTGAAGGTCGGCGACGACGACGGCGCCGGCGCGCGCGTGAACCTGGCGCTCCTGAAGCAGGGCGTGATCGTGCGCCCGGTCGGCGCCTACGGCCTGCCGCAGTGGCTGCGCATCTCGATCGGCCTGCCGGAAGAGAACGCCCGCTTCGTGGACGCATTGAAGAAGGCGCTCGCCTGATGTTCGCGCGGGTCGTCATCGTCGGCGTCGGCCTGATCGGCGGTTCGTTCGCGCTCGGTCTGAAGGCGGCCGGCATGGCGCGCGAGATCGTCGGGCTCGGACGTTCCGCGCAGGCGCTGGCGCGCGCGCAGGAACTCGGCATCATCGACGACGCGTGCGCCACGCCGCAGGAGGCGCTGCGCGGCGCCGACCTCGTGCTGCTGGCCGCGCCGGTGGCGCAGACGGGACCGATTCTCGCGTCCCTGCTGCCGTACCTCGAGCCGCAGACGATCGTGACCGACGCGGGCAGCACCAAGTCCGACGTCGTCGCGGCCGCGCGCGCCGCGCTGGGCGATAGAATCGGCCAGTTCGTGCCAGGCCACCCGATCGCCGGGCGCGAGTCGAACGGTCCGGACGCCGCGATCCCCGACCTGTACCGCGGCAAGAAGACGGTGCTGGCGCCGCTGCCGGAAAACGCGCCGGCCATCGTGGAGCGCGTGGCCGCCGCATGGCGCGCCTGCGGCGCCATCATCCACATGCTGACGCCGCAGGAACACGACAAGGTGTTCGCGGCCGTCAGCCACCTGCCGCACCTGCTCGCGTATGCGCTCGTCGACGACATCGCGAACAAGCCGCACGCCGATCTGCTGTTCCAGTATGCCGCCAGCGGCTTTCGCGACTTCACCCGCATTGCCGCTTCGTCGCCCGAGATGTGGCGCGACATCAGCCTCGCCAACCGCGACGCGCTGCTGGGCGAACTGGACGCCTATCTGGCTCAATTGACACACCTTCGCGCGCGGCTCGCCGCCGGCGACGGTGCCGCGCTGGAGGCAACCTACGCCAATGCCCAGCGCGCCCGCCGCGCGTGGACCGAAGCGATCGAGGCCGCGGAACCGCCGCCGCGGCCCGATCAGGAATCAGGAAAATGACACCCTCTAAAATCTATCCCCAGCACATCGACCTCGAACCCGTGATGCGGGTCCAGGGCACGGTCCGCCTGCCGGGATCGAAAAGCATCTCCAACCGTATCCTGCTGCTGGCCGCGCTGGCCGAAGGCACGACGACGATCCACGACCTGCTGGCGTCGGACGACACGACCGTCATGCTGGATGCGCTGCGCAAGCTCGGCATCGGGTGGGAACGGAAGGACGAGCGCACGCACGTCGTGCACGGCGCCGCCGGCAAGCTCCCGGTCGGCCAGGCCGACCTGTTCATGGGGAACGCCGGCACGGCGATCCGTCCGCTGACGGCGGCGCTGGCCGTGATCGGCGGCGACTACACGCTGCACGGCGTCGAGCGCATGCACGAGCGCCCGATCGGCGACCTCGTCGACGCGCTGAACGCCGTCGGCGCCCGCATCGAGTACACGGGCAACCCGGGCTACCCGCCGCTGCACATCCGCGCCGGCGACGTCCAGCCGGACCGCATCGCCGTGCGCGGCAACGTGTCGAGCCAGTTCCTCACCGCGCTCCTG
>Ga0308161_1003364_pt1 | contig 15662 bp, 9 predicted proteins | sample PhyFR2_FD_201034 | JGI IMG/M metagenome (GOLD analysis project Ga0308161, IMG submission 201034) | Phyllosphere microbial communities from UC Gill Tract Community Farm, Albany, California, United States - DLSLF.R2 | ecosystem: Host-associated > Plants > Phyllosphere > Unclassified | place: USA...
ATATAACCCGAATATTTAAAATGCAGCACATGTTTGCCTGTGTAGGACGAAGAGAAACTTCCCTCATAGATGACCTTACTGTCGGCCAGATTTACTCCCTTTGGAAACTTGTGCTGATCCGTTAGATAGCCATAATCGATGATCGATTCCGGCCGGGATAAATAGACCTCACTGGCCTTGTTTCGATTTACATAGGTAGCAGTGAGCCAACCTGGTTCACCTTCTTTTGACAATAGTTTAAAAGCATTTAAGGGCAATAAGGGCCTCACGTCCCCCGCTTTTGTAATGGAGTAATTGTGCCATAAGATACCATAGTTATTGGTGGACAGTAAAAAGGGAATTCCGATTTCTGTATTGTACTGCAGCAGCGAAACCTGTTTTCCGCGATTATAGTTCATCACCCCATTCTGATGCTGACCAAGTCCATAGATTCCTTCCTCAGCATTGACAATAAAGTCCTGGTTAATGTGATAAAATGCATCTCCCTGATAACTATTGGCTAAGAAAGAACTTGAATTCCGCTTTGCTTCTTTAAAGATGGATTGTCCCTTCAGATCAAAAAACGCTACTTTGCCACTTACCAAAGAAACGATTGCCTGCATATTGGCTGTTTTTAAATTTACGGTGGAGTCGGTCGAGCTTACCGCTAAAGATTTAACTTCTCTACGCAGTGAATCGACGATGACTAAACTCGTTTGGGTCGGTAAGGCGACACCTGCAGGAACAGCCGTGACACGCACGATCTTATCGGTCACGACGTCCAAATAGACATCCTGATCAATGGACGTTTCCGAATTTTTGAAGCTAACCTTAATACCGTTAGGTGTTTTTTCATAATGAGCTTTATTTGCCTGGCTGAATCCCTGCTGCACGATCGCGAAGAGCATCAGACCACTTAAAGCATACGTTAAGTTGCGCATTTAAATAAGATTTATTGGTTATTATATTCCCTTGGTTATTACACGTCCTTTCCTACTGAAAGAACTGATCAAATATAGAATGCAACCGGTTGTATAAGGGGTATGTTTTGTTAACTTTTAGGGGTTACTTTGTTAACATGTAAGGAAGATATTTGCAGGCACCACCCACTTTAAACCTATGAATTACAGGTTTTTTCGGTAAAAAGACGGTAGGTTTCCAAATGCAGATTTAAAATATTTGCTGAACTGTTTCGGATTTCCGAATCCCACTTCATAAGCTATTTCAGCCATCGATAATTTCGAATTCTGAACTAAATGCATGGCACGTTTGAGCCGGATATGCCGGATGTATTCCATCGGCGAATACCCCGTTATAGCAAGCACCTTTTTATAAAGGCCTACGCGGGTGATGTTCATTCTTTTGGCAAGCAGTTCGACAGAAAGCGAAGGGTCACTGAGATCCTGTTCAATTTCCTTTACCAGCGCACGGATAAACTGTTCATCAGCAGATGCGATATCGGGCTGTTCCAGATTGACATTAATCTGTTTTTTATACCGTTTTACCATTGTCTGCTGCTGATTGAGTATCTGCGCTAATTTTGAACGCAGCAGGTTGATATTAAAAGGCTTGTTAATGTAATCTGTAGCACCGGCCTGCAAGGCTTCCAGTTCAATTTTCTGATTGACTACCGCCGTTACAATCAGCACAGGGATATGGACCAGCTTAGCCTGGGCTTTTATATAGCGGCAAAAATCCAGTCCGCTCTCTCCTGGCAGGCTAAGATCGGTGATGACAAGATCAACTTGTTGCTTGCTTAAAATCAATTTCGCCTCATTGACACCTTTTGCAGAGTGGATTATGTAGGTTGACCTTAGGGTCCGCTCCAGGTAATGAAGGAAGTCAATATCATCTTCGACCAATAAAATAGCAGGTTTATCCTGCTTGTTGCTTTCGACGGGGTCATTGCTCGTTGCGACCTTATTTAAAGGTAGTTGAACATAAAATGTCGTCCATTGCGCATTGCTGCTCAGCCTGATATTTCCACCCAAGAATTCTACATAGTCTTTTACAATAGAAAGCCCGATACCCGTACCCTGATTTAGTTTTCCATTTGGTACAGCCAGTTGCATGTAACGTTCAAAAACGCGGGATTGTAAGTTTTCGGGAATCGCTGTACCCTGATTTTGAACTTCAATAAGCAGTACCTTTCCCGCTTCTTGTTCAGTTACTTCGGCATTGAATGCCACAATACCGGATACTGGGCTAAACTTGATCGCATTTGACATCAAATTGAAAATAATGCTTTCCAATTTGTTTTTGTCAAACCAGGACGGGTATGTGTCTTGGGCAATATTGACCTGTAGGGAGATTTGATTGCTTTGGGCCATTCCGGCAAAGGCATCGAGTTGTTCGCGGATAAATCCCATAAGATCCCCATACTCCTCGTTCAGTTCCAGTTCACTTTTCTCCAATTTTCTAAAGTCCAGCAGCTGATTGACCAATTTAAGCAGGCGGTCGGCATTCTTCTTGATTAAGTTTAGGTCAGCTTTTTTTTCTGGATGCTGTTCTTCATCCAACAACTGCTGTGTTGGGGTTAGGATCAAGCTGATCGGAGTCCTGAACTCATGACTTATATTAGTAAAGAAACGTGTTTTTAAAGCATCCAGCTCCTTTGCCTGTGTTGCCTGTTCCTGGGCAAGGAAAAGTTGATTGCGTGTCTTGACACGTAGTTTTGTCAAATAAAAATAGGTCCACAGGACGACCAAAGTTAGACAGGCATAGAAAAGAAAGGCCCAGGTAGAACGCCAAAAAGGCGGCTGTATATCGATTGTTAGGAGCAGCACGCCCTCCGACCAGCTATTCGAATCGATGGCATGCCGAATATATAAGCTGTAGCTGCGGGTGTCTAGATTGGTGAAATTGGCGCGCATGGTCCCTGGTTCAAAATCAAACCATTCATCACTTAGACCAGCAAGCTGATATTGGTAGAGTCCATTATGCTGTTGCAGGTAGTCAAAAGTAGAGAACTCCAGCGAAATGGCATTTAAATTGTATGGAAGGCTCAGTTCCTTGAGATTATTCAGGGCTTGATCGTAAATGACCCGACCCGAAAATTCCTCACCTACGGCTACCCGCTTGTTGAATAAATAGAGATTGGACAAAAGGGGTAAGACCAGCTCACTTTCGCTGCTAATTTTTGTAGGGTCGATAAAATTGAATCCCTTTGGTCCACCAAAGACAAGTCTTCCGTCCCGCATTTTTAAAGCGGCGTTTTCATTGAATACATTCCCCTGGAGGCCCGATTCCTGTGTAAAATTGCGGATGATAAACTTCTCTGCCTGTCCCTTGCCCACAATCGCCGACAGTCCTTTGTTTGTTGAAGCCCAGATTCCCCCTTGATTATCGACCAAGAGCGCCAGGATCGCATCGTCGCTGAGTCCATCTTGCTGTGTGAGACAGCTTATTTTGGTACCGTCGATTACATGCAGCCCTTCCTGTGTTGCTACCCAAATACGACCGGTTTTATCCTCTTTAATATCATAAATCAGATCATTCATGAGTTTCATGGGCGAGCTGGATGTATTAATATAGCTAATCTTGCCGTCGGGAGCCAACAGCGCCAAGCCTGTAGCTGTGCCGATCCAGAGCCGTTTTTTTGAATCCTCAAATAAGACAGAAATATAATTGCTGTTGATGGTTTGTCCCTGTCGAGAATACGTTTTCGAAAACTGTTCTGTTTTTCTATCAAACAGGTACAAGCCGGCACTTAGGGTTCCTATCCAAAACCGATGCTGACTATCTTCATAGATCTCCCAGACACTATCGTCGTTCAATTTTCCAGGCGCCGGGTCACGATGGAAAACTTTAAAACTTTTGCCGTCGAATCGACACATACCACCTCGATAAGTTCCGATCCACAACCTGTCTTCCGTATCCAGCAACAGGGAAACAATTACGTTGGAGCTCAAACTATTGGGATCCTGAGGATCATGCAAGTATTGCTTAAATGTTTTCTGGCCGATATCATAATAGAGCAATCCCCCACCGTTTGTCCCGATCCAGAGATTACCCTTGCGATCCTGTACAAACTTATTGACATCATCAAAGGGAAGTGATCTGGGAAGCCCCGGATAGTTCTTGATTAAGGAGAATAACAACAGGTTGGGATGATAATAGCTGATGCCGCCTTTATAGGTTCCCGTCCATATAATACCTGACTTATCCCGGTATAAGCACGTTATACTATTGTAAGGCAGACTCCGTAAGTCATATTTATCATTGCCAATGATTTCGATACTGCTCGTTTTCTTATTGTAAACATTGATGCCACCATGGTCTGTACCCAACCAGAGATTTCCTTTATCATCTTGTACGATATTGCCTACAAAAGGATTGGACAGTTCTTTTTGAATATGCCGAACTACCCCGTCTTTCGGGTCAAACCAGTATACGCCGATTGGAATATCTTTTGAGAAGATCCATATGACACCCTCCTGATCTGCAAAAAGATTATAATTCACCAATTTATTACTGAGGGGCAATAAGCAGGTTTTGATACTTTGCAGTGACTTTGTATCGACGTAGCCCAGCAGGCCATTTTCGTAGATTACCCAGATCGTTTGGCCTTTTCCCGCTATCACATCAGCAATTCGGTTGTTTTTGGTCAACTGCGGTACAGTGCGGTGCGTTTTGGTTAGGGCGTCATACAGGACCAGCGAACGATCGCTATACAATAGTGCAAAGGTCTGACCATCCAGCGGCCTTATCGTGTGTACGTCTTTGACGGGCAACTTTAAGCTCGTCAGTATGGAATCAAGGTGCTGGTGGATAATGCCTGAGCGCTGATCATACACATTCATCCCGTTGCTGGTACGGATCCATACATTGCCCTCCGGCCCCTCAAAGATTGCTGAAATCACATTTCCACTCAGGCCTGTGTGCTTACTGGCAGAATATCGAAAATTTGTGAATTGTACCCCATCAAATCTGCTCAGGCCAGACTCGGTACCAAACCACAGGTAATTGTTCTTATCCCTAAGGGCACAGTTGACGTGATTATGAACCAAGCCTTGGTCAGAAGTCAAGGTTTTAAACGCATAAGTATTGACCTGGCTCCAAGCCGAAAAATGACCTATGAAAAGGAGAAGAAAAAGGCTGAGATACGCGTATAAAAAAGACTTAAGCTGCTGCATTGGTTATGATCTCCCCAATGATACAAAAATTGAGCAAATCCAGCAAATCCGAGCATTCATTTTAACAGGAACAATACACAGGTCCGTACTCTTCAACCTAATTCTCAAATTCGCTAAGAGCAGATATATGCTACCTTTTTTCAAACTCTGAAGGATCGACTCTATTGATCGCTCGATCGAACCAATCTTTTATCCTCGTTTCCATCTTTGGGTGACGCGTTCTCCCATTTCATTTCCTTCGTGTTCAACCTTTTTATCAGATACTGTTCTGTATAGATTTTATTTTCATCATAAAGTGTCACCAAAGTCTTATCATAACTCAATACATAAGTGCGCTGGATAGATGTGTCGCGATTTGAAAGCGCATTGTAGATATTCTTGATACAGGTCATGTCGGAGTTGAACTTGTAGGTAACGGAACCATCTACGGCTATCCTGGGATCATCATTTGCCACTGTCCATTTACCGATAAGATTCTCGACGGCTATCTTCTCTTCTTTTTTGCAAGAGGTCAGCGCAAAAGCAAGAATAGCTGGAAACAGGATACTGTAAGTTTTTTTCATAACTTCTTGGTTATTTATTATTGATACATCAGAAAGAACGAGTCGATTTAATGATCCGCTACAATGTGCTACTAAATTACTGTGATGGTTCTATTTTTGAAAAAAAATGATAATTTTATATAATCAATTTACCATGCAATATTCAATTCATTCTTCCAGAAACTATCTTATACTGTTTCTATTATCACTCTTCTCACTAAATGCGCTTGATGTAAAAGCGCAATTGTTTAATCAGGACAGCTTGAAATTGATATCTAGGCAGTTTGCATTTACAGAAGGACCGGCAGCGGACAGGGACGGAAATATTTATTTCACTGACCAGCCCAATAACAAAATCTGGAAATACAGCACGAAAGGTCATCTCTCTCTTTTTATGGATTCAGCCGGCCGCGCAAATGGACTGTACGTTGACCATCGGGGCCAGCTGCTTGCTTGCGCGGATGAAAAAAACGAAATTTGGTCTATAAGCAGTACGGGTAAAGTTACTGTCCTGCTGTCCGCAGTAGATGGGAAGAAACTGAATGGCCCAAATGATCTTTGGGCAGATAAGAAAGGAGGTATATACTTTACAGATCCCTATTACCAGCGAGACTATTGGACGAGGAAAAATCCTGAGATCGAAGGACAGAAAGTCTACTACCTACCTCCTGGAAAAGGGAAACAGCCAATTGTGGTGGCTGATGATGTAACTAAACCTAATGGCATAATCGGGTCGGCCGATGGAAAGTATCTATATGTAGCAGATATAGGGCGGAATACAACTTATAGGTATGTCATTGAATCTAACGGTAAGCTCAGTGGACAGGAGGCTGTCATCGCTCAAGGATCTGATGGGATGACATTGGATAATCAGGGAAATATCTACCTGACGGGCAAGGGTGTTTTTATCTATAGTCCGAAAGGCCTACTAATAGGGCATATCGACATAAAAGAACCATGGACATCAAATGTCTGTTTTGGCGGTAGAGATCGTACTGATTTATTTATTACAGCCTCAACAGCAATTTATTGGATTCCAATGCTAGTAAAGGGAATCAATTAAACTTCTGCAGTTGACGGCACATTCCAAAAATTTCATCCCCTGCTGAAGAAAGGCTCAATTTATGATGAGCCTTCTTGTTTGTCGTATGTTTATTTTACGAGACATGCTAAAAGTTTCTAAAAATTACTAATAAAAAGCGGGCTTATCGCCATAAACGCCTGGTTTGTTAATCCCAACACTTGCTTTCACATCTTTTTCGGGGTGCAGGATCACATCAGCGATATAAGCACCGACTGCTTTTCTGGCCACTTCCGTCCCACGGAAAGGCTCTCCCTTTTGTGTAGTTTCATAATCTGTTTCATCTTTATCTGTTAACCATGATGGACGAACTATCGTATAATCCAGGCTAGATTTTTCGACAGCGCGTGTTGCTCTACTATAACGTGTCAGATCAGAGCCGATCATACGATTGTTCCATTCCCCGAATTTGCCTTCAACTTCATCATAGACACCAAGGCATGTGACAAAAATCAGGCGGTTTACCCCCTGAACTTTCATAGTTTCCGCAATCAGCGTCGCCATTTTATCGACATCGCCACTGAGGTTTGCATATACAATATCCTGCCCGTTGATTGCCCGGTCCAGATCTTCTTTATACAATACATCTCCCTCAAAAATGAGACTTGCCCCCGTATCATTTGTCAACTGTGAAGCATTTCTCGCAAACAAGGTGAGTTCAATATCTTTATTGTCCTTCAGTAAACTGATTGTATGTTGCGCTATGGCCCCCCCAGCTCCAAGGATTAAAACTTTTGTTTTCATTGTTCTATTATTTTATATCTTTCTGCACATCGGAGCCAGGTTCACCACGCTATGATGCCCTTGTCCGTATACCAGCAGACCTCCTATCAGGTCTGCCGGCTCGACTATATCTTTCTGCTAAAGGTTTTCCTGATAGAAAGGTATCAATTTATCTAATGCTTGCTTTACAGGCTCCGGTTTGTCATATAAGTCATAGTGAGACCAGCCTTCCACGACAAATAGCTCTTTCTTCTTTGAAGCCGCACGTCTAATAATCTCAAATCCGTCCCTATAGGCACCAAATGCCCCCGGCTTACTACCAACGATCACCAATAGCGGCTGTGTCAACAGCTTTTCGGCCAAGTTGTAAGCATCCCAGGTCATTGCAGCGGCATTGTGTGAAAACAAGGTTTTGTTTACTCCGTTCGCACTTTCTCCCCGTGAAGTACGGTAGTATTCTGTTGCCTCCAATAGATCGATATCTGCGTTCGCTTCCTTCGCCATTTCATAAGTTGGGTAGAGCCCCTGGTCAACACGCAATGCCGCACCTCTCGCTTCAGCGGTACGTTGTTCTGCAATTGCCTCAAGATTTGCGATCGGATCACCAAATTCACGCATCACACGGCCGTAATTTGCTCCAGTCACTGTAGCAACTGCTTTGATACGACGCTCTTGCATTGTTGCACTGATCGAATAACCACCCGCTCCACAAATGCCTAACACACCAATGCGTTTTTCATCGACAAAAGGTAAAGTTACCAGATAATCACAGGCATAGCTGTAGTCTTCGACACGGAATGATGGGTCTTCCAATGACCTCGGTTCGCCCCCACTTTCGCCCTGGAATGACGCATCCGGAACCAATACAACAAATCCGGCATCAGCAAATGCCTGACCATATACATTTCCCGAAGTCTGCTCTTTACAGCTTCCGATCGGATGCGTACTAATAATGGTTGGATATTTTTTGTTTTCGTCAAAATTTGGCGGAAAAAGCAGGTCGGCTGCGATATCCCAATAAAGAGCTTTGAATTTTACTGATTTTTTCATTGTTCTATAATTTTGTTTATTCCAATTTTATAGAACAAAGTTAATGGACTCCAGCCCCCCGAAATGAAAACGAATCACTCTAAAAACGAAACATTTTACTGATTCCGATAGGCTTTTGGGGAAATACCTGTCTTCGACCGAAAAAAACGGGTAAAGTAAGTAGGATATTCAAAGCCCAGACTATACGCGATTTCATTGACTGTAAACTTGGTCTGACGGAGTTTTTCTTTGGCGACCTGAATAATGTATTGGTGGATATGTTCAAGTGGAGATTTACCTGTAAAATGCTTGATTAGATCCCCAAAATAATTGACCGAAAGATTATTCCTTTCCGCGAAGTACACGACAGTTGGAAATGCTTGTTCGCCATCACTCTGATGGGTATAATAATTGTCCAGATCCCGGTAAAAATTGACCACAACCTGATTGTAGATCTTGCTTCTGGACTGAAACTGTCTTTCATAAAAATTTTGTGTATAGGAAAGAATCAATGTGGTATAGGAAGCAACGACATCTTCGGAAAAATCTACCTGGTTATATTCATCATGAGCTTTCTTAAAAAGGTCAAGCAGTATCCTGCTTTCCCGTTCGGTCAGATACAGCGCCTCATGCCTATTATAACCAGTGAAAGTATAGTCTTTTGCATATTTCTTTAGCAGCTTTTCGCTGATGAATATACCATAACCAAGAAAGGAACCAGCAAGGTCCCACTCCAGCAAATTGCCGGGCCTGTCCAAAAAGAGATAAGATGCAGACATCTCTTCAATGGGTGGCTGTACGTCAATATTGCTCTTTATGGCAATAAGATAGAAATCAAGTTCCACAGGTTCGGACTTCAGCAAAATGTCTTTATGTTCATCATAATGAACAACTTGTATACTATCATTTGAAGTACCTTTTACATTGATATATTTCAGGAAAGTGGGTATATTATATTTCTTTGACATTGTAATTGATCAGTCTTTTAATTTACAAAATTACAATATCCCCTTGCTATAGAACTATATTTTTAACGGATAACATGAAACAAATCACAGATATTTCGAAATAAATTGATCCGTCCCGTCAAATCCCTTAACGAAGTAGATCGGATCATAGGTACGACGGATAGATGTGTCATTGTCCTCTTGGTTCGGTCATTTTATTAGATCTATTTACCTGTCTCAGTATGAGCGGCATCCACAGGTTTTGATTCTGGAGATCCTTTTTGCCGGAGAAAGATTGTTAATATCACAATCGAAGCGACCGAAAGAAATTCACTTTGCCAGTTCTGAAAAGTTTCAAACCAGAACTGCGGTTCTGCTAGAAAATCTAATAAACTTTTTTCGGGTTTGCCCTTCAGGCTTTCCTGCAGATTGGCATCCTTAAAACTACCATAGAGATGGCCTGCCCAACTTACAAGAAACAGGATCACAAAGGCAATCGATAGCGAATTTTGGTAAAGGACTAAACGCCATCCCCCTTTCTTAACGGGACCCGGCGCATCTTTTCGGGTTGGATCAGGAAGCCGATCAACTTCCTCAGGCTTTTCTGGATCTTTTGATTCTGCTGACCCCACTTGCCGCAGAGAAATCGTCAGCATAACATAAAGTGCCATTTGTAGAAATTCGCTTTGGAAATTTTCAAATGTTGATGAGAAAAAATGGCCGCTTCTCAAATATGCAGAAAATAGGAGTTCTGGAGACCCCAGATCTTTCAGATTCTCATTGTTTTCTTTCCATCCAAAAAATGCCTGAGCGCCTAGTGCTGATACAAATAAAATGATAAATACGATGGAAAGGCTGTTCCTATAGAAATAACTCTTTTTTTTGTTTTTCATTGTGATCATTTAAAAGATTTGATAATCGTTTTAACTCGCTATTTAAATGTCAGTTATACCTGCACGTCACCACCTGATTTGAATTTTCAATCACAAAACCAAGTTATTAACGCCAATCAACTGCATTCAATGAATCATCCTTTCACCGTGAACAGCACCAAGCCCATAAAGGTTTGGAACATGTGTATGTTACATATACTTCATCTTAGGAGAAAAATACCCTTAATCAAGATGCAAACACTTGGGCACCATTATTTATCGAACCAAACCTGTTCCGGATGAGTTCCTCTAGAACACAGATTAATAATTGGTTAAATACACTCACATTCTAAACTATAAATTATGAAAGCAGCAGTATTCCATAAGCCCGGCGACATCAGGGTCGATAATGTACCTGATCCGACTATACTTGATCCTCGGGATGTAATTCTGAAAGTGACCGCTACCGCAATATGTGGTTCTGATCTACATATTTTAAGCGATGCAGTTCCGCAAAAGGAAAATCTGATCATGGGACACGAATTTATGGGCATCGTGGAGGAAGTAGGTTCGGAAATCACAAATCTAAAGAAAGGCGACCGTGTAGTTGTCCCCTTTCCTATTGCTTGCGGAAAATGTTTTTTCTGTACTCATGAAGCTTCTCCTGCCTGCGAGAATTCAAATTTTAAACATTACGGGCCCAACGGGGACTTGATGGATCAAAAAGGTGGCGCGCTCTTTGGCTACACTGATCTCTACGGCGGATATTCTGGCGGTCAAGCTGAATACGTTCGAGTTCCTTACGCTGATATCAGTCCCCGTGTTATTCCAGATCACCTCACTGATGAACAGGCTTTGTTTTTAACAGATATTTTTCCCACCGGATGGTCCGCAATTGATTGGGCAAATCTGAAAGGTGGTGAAACGGTTGCGATCTTTGGTTCGGGTCCTGTAGGCCTGATGGCTCAAAAAGCAGCTTGGCTTCATGGTGCTGGTCGAGTTATCGCTATTGACCCGCTGGATTATCGCCTGGATAAAGCTAAAGCAGTCAATAAAGTTGAAATCCTCAATCCGCATAAAGTAGATGTTATTCAGGCAATTCGTGAAATGACCGACGGAAGAGGAGCCGATGTGTGCATTGATGCAGTCGGCTTTGAACCCGAACGAAATTTTATGGATAAAGTCAAAGCAACGATCAACTTTGAAAAAGGATCAATAAAAGTATTGGAAATGTGCTTTGAAGCGGTCAGACGAATGGGTACGGTATCTATCATGGGTGTATATGGTTCACCATACGATAATTTTCCACTATTCAGGATTTTTGATAAAGGCATCACAATAAAGCAGGGCCAAGCGCCTGTCCTTAACTATATTGACCAGCTTATCAACCTTGTTAGCGAAAATAAAGTAGTTCTTGATGATATTATCACCCACAGCATTCCTCTTGCTGAAGCTGAACACGGGTATCAAATTTTCAATGAGAAAGAAGACGATTGCGTTAAAGTAGTTTTGAAACCCTAAGATAAGCTAAGCGGAAAAATCGCTTCAAGACGAGCAGCCCTGCTCATCTGATGCGAATTGCCATTTTTTCTATTTTTCTGAAAATTTGGCAATTGCTTTTTTCAGATCGATTCCTTTTCCAAGTACCGGTTTAAAGATATCTCCCATTTCGTTCATCCGTGCGATGGCGTTCCGGATATTGAAATCACTGATCTTAAGCCCTTTCTTCACTTCGTCCCAGTGGAGCGGCATCGATACTGTAGCTCCTGGTTTCGGTCTTACCGAATACGCAGCTGCGATGGTAGCGTGCGGTCTGTTCTGTAAAAAATCAAGGTACATTTTTCCTTTTCGATCTCTTACTGTCCGCTCCAGACTCGTATAAGCCGGGAGTTCATTGTGCACCAATGTAACGACCACGCGCGCAAATTCTTTAGACTGCTCGTAATCATACTTTCCACCGAAAGGGATATAAATATGCAAGCCTGTCGAACCGCTGGTTTTACAGTAGCACGTCACCCCCATATCATCAAGTATACTTTTTGTTACCTGGGCAGCTTCGATAACCTGGTCGAATGAATTTTTATCAGGGTCAAGATCTATTATGCAGAAACTCGGATGATCGGGCTTTTTGATCGTACTGCTCCAGGGGTTCATCTCGATGCAGCCCAGGTTGGCCATATACAGTAAGGTTGCTTCATCTTTTCCGACCAGATAATGTTTATCCTTTTCATCCGTATCACTGTGGTAAAGATATGTATCCGCCCAGTCGGGAGCGGTATCGGTCACGTCTTTAAAATAAAATCCTTTCCCTTCGATTCCATTTGGAAAACGGTTCATGCTCTGCGGCCTATCCTTTAAATAAGGAAGTATAAACGGCGCAGCTTGATAGTAATAATTGATCAGATCCCGCTTTGTATAGCCCTCATCTGGCCAGAACACTTTATTTAGATTAGTAAATTTCAGTTCATGGCCGTTTACTTTCCGGACCTGCATTTTATCTTTTGGATTTAGCAAGGTTTTTCTTCCATTGTCCGTTCTAGCTTTGACGAGCGAGGCGGATGTATCCGCAACAACTGATTCCGTTGATGTTTCCTCCTCCAGGATAACTTTTTTTGCTGATTTATCTTCGCGCATTCCATCAAATGACGGATGCCGCATGACACCATCACTGGTAATTTCTGTAAAGCTTACTTCGCAGACCAGCTCAGGCTTGAGCCAGGTTACCGAAGCATGCGGCGGATTGGGACGGAAACGCGAGGGTTTATTGACGTCAGGTTCTTCGGCAAATGGTGCTTTTTTGACGACTAGAGGTTTAAAAAGGGCCATCATCTCATGCTGTAACTTCTCATTGAATCCTGTACCGACCTTTCCGGTGTAAATCAATTTTTTCCCTTCATAAATTCCGACAAGAATACTGCTGAAAAGCTTGCTGGAATCATCATTCAGGGTATAACCGCCGATGACAACTTCCTGTCTTTTGTTGGCTTTTATTTTAAGCCAGTCCTTTGAACGTGCCTTCGCATAATATTGACTGTCGGCCCGTTTTGCCATTATACCTTCCAGCCCAAGCTTTCTTGCTTCTTCCAGAAAAGAAATGCCCGAAGTATGAAAATGCTCGCTGATCAATATATTGCTGCTTTGTGGTAAAACTTCCTTCAGGATTTCCTTACGGTCTATAAGCGGCAGTTCTTTGAGATCTTTGCCTTTATACCAGAGGATATCGAAAACGTAATAGACAAGATCGCCATCCGCTTCGCTCCGCCAGTTCTGAAGTGAGCCAAAATTTGCCGTACCATTTTTACCCAGCACAACGATTTCTCCGTCTAGTACAGCGTCCAAATCCAAGCTTTTTAGAGCATCATAGATCGGGTAGAATTTTTCACTGAAGCTCTTATCATTTCTTGATTTTAGTTCCAGCTTACTGCCTTTCTTAAAGGCTACAGCACGGTAGCCGTCCCATTTTACTTCATAAACCCAGCCCTGATCGTCAAAGGCTTTGTCGACCAGCGTGGCAAGCATAGGGTCCAAAGTATTATAAAAGACCTGTTTGGGAGCCTTTTTCAGGAGAGCTGCCACATTGCTTCCGGTTTTCGTTTCGTCTGTGGGCACAGCCTGCAGCTGATCTTCAATAATCTCAGCGGCTTGCTTCGCTCCCTTGCCCTTCTTATCCTTTACCGTCGTATCTTTTTTGATGATGTTCTTTCCGTATATCTTATCTGGTGATTTTTCCATCTGTGCGATACTCTTGCCCGATATAACCGATTTGTCCTTCAATGTAATATCCTTTTTATTGGCATACTTATCTTCCAGTTTAAAAAGAAGCCAACCGTTATCTCCCCTTCCATGGGCCTTCACGAGTGCAAATTCGCCTTTTAACTTATTGCCATTCAGTCTGAACTTCAATTTTCCTGAATGAAGCTGGTGAAGCAAACTCTTTTCTTGTTTTGAAATATCCGCATCCTTTTCATCCACCGGCTCATAGGTTCCCTCATCCCAGACAATAACCGTCCCGCCACCATACTGACCTTTTGGAATAATTCCCTCAAAATTACGGTAATCATAGGGATGGTCTTCGACCATCATGGCCAGCCTCTTTACTTCGGGATCTGTGGATGGACCTTTTGGTACAGCCCAGCTTTTGAGAACGCCGTCCATCTCCAGACGGAAATCATAATGGAGATGCGATGCATCGTGTTTCTGAATAACAAAGCGGAGTTCCTTGCCGTTGGGTTTTCCTCCAAATGGTTCCGGCGTCTCTCCCGCAGCACGTTTTTCGCGGTATTTCGTTAAGCCCATAATTTTAAAATTTACGGTGTCACTTTTTAAGGTAATCTTCCAGCGTTTATTGCTAGTGGAGTTACATTATTATGCAAATAACATGGCTCGCCTGTGAATGGTTGGATTTTAGATTCAACTATTTTCTTTCCTAGGAAATTTGGCGTAGGGCTAGGCTGAAGTCACTTTAGAATCATGAAGCATTGCTTCAGCTTTTACTTTTTCAAGAAAGCTGCTTCGAAAATTTTCTATTTGTTGTACATGCTGTATACCCACCTGAATCGATACAACATAGGCATCTGCTGTAATATCTTTTGTAAGAATCTTTATAGGAAGACTATGATCAATTTCTCTGAACTCGACAATACGCTCCGCCAGCCATTTTTTCCACTCCTCAATATCGCGATCCGTTACAATGGTAAGCTGAAGATTCAAGCGAATATCCGATTCCTCAAACGTCCAGTTGACCAGACGTCCCGAAAGAAGATCTCCATTGGGAATAATTACCTGCGCCCCCTGATCAGTGAGTAAAGTACTGGAACGAATACCCACCTGCAAAACCTGACCTTTCTTGTCGGCAAGTTCCACATAGTCGCCAACTTTAAAAGGACGTTCGAACACCAAGATTACGCCGGAAACAAAATTATTTATAATATTTTGAAGGCCTAAACCGATTCCGACACTTAGTGCTCCAACAATAACGGTAAGCTTATCCACTCCCAAACCTAAAATGCGGATACCTATCAAAAAGCCGGCAATAAAGATAACCACCCGGACAAGCGGTAGCAAGGCTGTACGGCGCTGATTAATCTTTGCCTCCGGCTGATCGAGCAGATCCTTTAAATTTTTCTGGATCCAATTCGCCGTCCAGATAACCGCAAAGGCTAAGAGCACATCACCATAAGTGTAAGTGATACTTCCAACGGAATGGTTACTGTGCAGCAGACGATCAAAAAGTCTACGGATTTCACTGGTCATATGGAGCGTATTGGCCCAAATGATAATGACCAATATCGTAGAAAAAAGTCCGATTACACGATGCAATGCGGTAATCATCTTTTCCTTATCAAATCTGCTTA
>Ga0308161_1003366_pt1 | contig 15654 bp, 20 predicted proteins | sample PhyFR2_FD_201034 | JGI IMG/M metagenome (GOLD analysis project Ga0308161, IMG submission 201034) | Phyllosphere microbial communities from UC Gill Tract Community Farm, Albany, California, United States - DLSLF.R2 | ecosystem: Host-associated > Plants > Phyllosphere > Unclassified | place: USA...
CTCGATCATCGCCATCGCCTGCTCGACGTCAACGCCTTGCCCCTCACCGATCATCCCCTGATGCTCCCCGGTCCCGATCTGAACTCACCGGGCGCCGGCGTACTGGGGGAACATGCGGTCCATCGTCGCTTCGTGGCGGGTGGCGCGGTCGTCCTCGCCGCGGGTCCGGGAGATCTCCGCGAACGTCGGACCCGATGCGGTCGGTTCGGCGGGAGCGGGTCGGCGGCTCATCTCGGCGTAGTACCGGTCGGCGTCGTGCTCGGCCTGCTCGAGGCGGGCGCGCAGTTCGAGGACCTCGGTCATGAGCTCCGGCGCGGCCGCGGCGAACCCGACCAGGTAGCCGGCCTCCCAGACCTGCCGCTGCTCGTCGGTGAGTTCCCACTCGCGGACGTGCTCGGTCGGGTCGGCGGTGGCGGCGTCGATGGCTCGGAACGCTGCGACGGTGTCGCCGGCGTAGAGCTCGTCGATGGCAGCGCGGGTCTCGGGCTGGATGACGTCGGGGCGGATGGTGGTCGGACGCTCGAGGGTCATCGTCATCACGCGGCCGTGCTCGAGGCGAGTTCGCCGATCTTGTCGGGGCGGAACCCGCTCCAGGAGCCGGTCTCCGTGTCGGTGACGACGATGGGGGCGTTCATGCCGAGGGTGGTCTTCCACTCCTCGATCTGCGCCTGGTCGACGTCGTCGAGGATCGCCTCGGTGTACTCGATGCCGGCGGAGGTGAGGGCACGCTCGGTGGCGAGGCACATGCCGCAGAAACCGGACTTGGTGTAAACCGTGATGCTCATCGAAATCACCTTCCGAAAGATTGTGATGCGGTGGGGGCCCCTCCCCCGTTGCATGCTTCTATTCTATAGTGCGCGGGCCGATATGGGTAGCCTTTTCCGCACATTCTTTGAACCTTTTTCTGCCGGTCGGCACACCTGTTGCCGGCCTATGCATCTGCATTGTTTGGCACCAGGGCATGACGTTTACGAACGTGCGGCTGGGGCATCGATAACAGCGGGAGGGCTGGGAATCCCCAGGAGCATTAAGGCCGGGTTCCTATTGCCGTCACCCGATAGGAATAGTGGGCTGCGCATTCCTGAACTGTGTCGTCCCGGCGCTTTTGACCATGTCGGAGACAGGCGCCGCCTTCCGCGGCTCAGCCCGTGACGGGGTGCGGGGTGCTGGTCGCGGTGGTGGCCACGGTGATGTCGTCGTGGTCGCACTCCCAGAACACGGAGCGGATCTCGTCGGCGATCGCGTCGGGCAGCTGCTCGTTCGTCCATGCCGTCGACGGGAACGACACGGTGACGGTGACCGTGGTCATGGGTGCGGTGGAAGACGGGCCGTGCCCGGCCCCGCCCCACTCGTACTGCCAGGCGAACGCGACTTCGCCGGCGGGTCCGCCGCCGTGGACGTCGAATGCGGCGCGGTGTTCGTCGTCGGTGTGGTTCGGGCGGCGGGTGCAGTGCCACTCGAGGCCACCGACGTCGTACGTCGTCGCGGCGCACTCGGCGCCGGTCGGGTCGAGGTCCGCGGCGGGTGCTGCCGGGTCGATCTGCTCGCCAATCGTGGTCGGGCGTTCGTAGGTGATGTGCATGAGGGGTGCGGCTCTCTAGGCTCCGGGATGGGTGTGCCCGCTCTGGTCTGTGGTCACCCCCGTGGGTAAGGGGGCCGCGTCGCCGTCGCTATCGGCGGCGCGGCCTGCCCGCTACTGACGTGCCGGTTCCGGGGTGAGGTCGGTGTGCTGCAGCAGGAACCGGACCGCGGACCAGGCCGAGAGTTGCGGCCGGTCCCAGGCGTGCTGTCCGTCGTTGAACTCGCAGCCCTGCCCGCCTGTGATGTCGCGACCCTCGACGAGGACGCCGGCCTCGTCGCAAAGGACCAGGTGCGGCATGTTGCTGCGTTCGCGGATGATCCGCTGGGCTTCGAGGTTCCCTGCCGGGGTGAAGTCGCGGGAAGTGTTGATGCCGTCGCAGCCGTACTGCACTTCGGTCGGCATCTCCCCCGGTTTCCCGGCAACCAGGGTGGTGCCGTGGTCGGTGTAGGTGTCGGTCATGCCGTCGAACGAGCGGCCCTCGAACTGACGGCACACGTCATCGACCTGCGCGGACGTGGGGCCGTCCTCGTGGTGGACGTTGATCCACGCCGAAGCGGTCCCGGTCGAGCAGCGCACCGAGAACTTCACGCCCGGGAACCGGGTGCGGAGCTCCTTGCGGAGCAGGGCGGCCACCTGCTTGGTGGGGACAATGGTGGTAGTCATGGCGGGGTCGGTTCCTTCCGAGGGATCGTGCGTGGGAGAGTGAGGGGGGCGGCCGGGACCAAATACGGATTGGTCCCGGCCGCTTCTTGTCGGGTTAGTCCTCGTCGCGGACGAACGTGTCCACAAACGTCGTGAACTGCGGGCCGGGGATCGTCGCCGTGTGGGTGAGGCGGTATCCCTGCTTGGTGCGCGATCGAAGGTCCGTGTCTCGTTCGCCGATCTTGCTCAACTGGCGGGGAATGTGGTCCTCGTCCACGACCGGAACAATGGTGGTGACTGTGTCGATGTGCTGCATTGGGTTTTCCTCTCCCTCTCGTTTTTTGCCGCGAAGGCGACTTGTCGCCGCTAGGACGGGAGGGTGGAGTGCAACCCGAAGGGCGGAGGGGGAGAGAATTTCGGCGCGAAATAAGGGAGCGAAGCGACCGCGTGCCGAAAATCTCGGAGGAGCCCGCGGCTTGCCGCTTGCGCGGAACCCGGACGTCCGTACGCTGCCGAAGGCTTCACGGCAAAGAAACGGGCCGCAGGCCCCACAGCGCCGGCGAAGCCGGCTCCTCTTAGAAGCTCTGGACGCACCTGTCTCCGGCGGGTCCGGCAGGACGACGGCCGGTGCTGCTGGCAGCATCCGGGGCATGAGATCTCGCCGCGGCACCCGGAAGGGCCGGCCCAGGAACCAGGGCAACCCGATCGACGTCCTGCTCGAGCAGGACGACACCACTCCCCCGGCATCCGCACCCGCCGACGTCGACCACGTCCTGGGTCGGTCGATCGAGGTCGTGCACTCGTTCTGGGTGCAGCCGGCGGACCTGGTGCCCTGCGACGTCGACGGGTGCACCGATCCGGCGGAACCGGAGGCGTGGGAACCGGTCGACCTCGACACGGGCGACGAGCTGCCGGGCCGGTTCTGCGACGAGCATCAGCTCGCCTGGATCACCCGCCCGCGCGCGTCGACGTCGACGACCGGGGATCTCGTCTCCCCCTGAGCGCTCTTGATCGCGGCGCCGCTCTGCGGTGTCGTCGCGCTGCGAGCTCCGTCGAGCAGCGCCGAGGTCGGGAGGAGGCGGAGCCTCTTGCCGCGGCGGCGGAGCCGTCGCGCGGCCCACGGACACCAGGACGGTCCGATGGGACATTTTCGGGCCGGGGTGGGACACGAACCGGTGCGGGGTGGGCGTGGGGGCCGCTGGCTGCGGCCCCCACGCCGGTTCACCTACTCGGTAGCCGTGTCCCCTTCGGCGTCCTGGTCGGCGTTCTCGGTGGCCCCGGCCGCGGCGGTCCACCGGGCCGCGTCCTTCGGGAGGTTCTTCGACCCGACGAGTCCGGCGAGCCAGACCCGACGAACCTCCCGTGCGGCAGTCCACTCGTCCTGCAGGCGGTTGTCCCGCTCACGGCGGGCATTCGCGGCCTCGGCTTCGGCGGCGCGCTCGGCCTCCTGCTCCGGCGTCAACTCGGGTGCGGGGCGGTCGTAGAAGTGCCGCGCCGTGTGCTGTTCCGGGGTGGTGCACACCGCGGTCACGGACGCTGCACCACCGATGGGCTGCACCAGTACCGCGTGGCCCTCGCAGGCGGTGTGGGCCTCCGGGTCGATGGCGGGGAGGATGGCTCGCGGGTCGTCCTCGGGGACCGGCTCGTCGGAGAGGCTGTCCAGCCGCTTCCATCCGAGCAGGGTGTCGTCGTCTACGACGGCGACACCCTGCTCCCGGTACTGGTCTGCCACCTTCACGGCTTCCGCTTCCGCGATGCGGCGGTTGCGGTGCTGCTGGGCGACGAACGGCAGTTCGTCGTCGTAGCCCTCACTGATGTACTCGTTCAGTTCCGCCGTCGCGTCCTCGTCGCCCTCGAACTCGGCCAGCAGCAGGGCCGCGTCGAACGACACCTGCCGGTCGATCACCGCGGCGGTCGCGGCCTCCGACTTCGCCACGGTGAGGGTCGCCTTGACCTGTTCCTTGTCGGTGCCGGTCTCGCGGGCGATCCCGGCGACGGAAAGTCCGGCGAGTTCCAACTGCCGGTAGGCGTTCAGCCGATCCCCGTCAGTCAGCGCGGTACGGCGCTCGTTCGCGACCAACTGCTCCACGATCCGCACCGCGGCGCTGTCGTCACGGGCCGTGACGAACACCGGCACGTCGCGGCCCGCCTCGCGGGCGGCGAGGACGCGCATCTGCCCGTCACGGACCACCACGGCCCCATCAGCGGTCCGGTAGCCGATCGTCGGCAGGAGCACCCCGTGACGCTTCACGGACGCCAGGAACGCGGCATCGAGGTCGGCCGCGGTACGGACGTTGTCCTCGATCACCACGTCCGCCGCGGGGACGCGCACCAGGTCGACGCCCTCCGCAGCGGTGGTGGTCTGGGTGTTCTCGGTCATGGTCATGTTGTTTGCTACGCTTTCCGGTAGTGACCGGGTGCGGGTCCTGGCAACTAAGGATTGTCGGGAACTCCGCACCCGGTCTTTTCTGTGGGTGGGACTGCTGGGTGTTACTGCTGGCGGAACACTGCGGACAGTGCTTCCGCCCGGGTGAGCGCCGCACGGGCGTGCTGGAAGGCGCGCATGACGGCGGTGTACTGATCCGGCGACAGTGACCGGGTGTCCCCGGCTTCGTCGTAGGTCAGGAACAGGACCGTCCCGTACAGCGGCGACGCCGCCTTGGAACGGCCGAGGGCAACCGCTGCGACGGTGGCGAGGTCGTTGCGCTCCCCCGCGTACATGCCCTCGTCATCGATCCACGCGTCGATCCGGCCGTCGAGACGGACCACGTCCACCAGGCGGCAGCCGATCTGCTCCCGCGTGCCCTGCAGAATGGACTGCGCCGCGTTCACGACGACGCCTTCGACCGCACCATCTGCGGTCGCTCGAATACCCATCAACTTCATTTCCTCTTCTCCTTGTCCCCTCCTCGTTTTTTTGCCGAGAAGGCGGTTTACCGCCTAGCGGCCGGGAGGGGTGTGTCTACCCGAAGGGCGGAGGGGGAGAGAATTTCGGCGTGAAATAAGGGAGCTTGCGACCGCGTGCCGAAAATCTCGGAGGATCCGGCCGCGCCAGCGGCTAGACACGGCCCGGGAGGCTGCTACGAGGGAGCTTGCGACCGAGCCGCCGAAGGCTTCTCGGTGAAAAAACGGGCCGTAGGCCCAAAGCACTGGCCGGCTTGCCGGCTCCCATCAGTCAGATCAGCCCGCCGAAGGCGGCCCGCTCAGACCAGAACAGGCCGCCACCGGCGGTCCACTGAGATCTCCCGTGCTCGAGGAGCTTGCCGGCGCGCAGAGGCCGGCGAACGTGAAGCGGCCCCGGCCTGTTGGGGGAAACAGACCGGGGCCGGCTGCAGCTCGAGCGAATTGGGGGGGGCTGCTCGAGCTGCGGCGCCCGAAGCCACTGGGGGGAATGGTCCGGACGCAGACCACCACGGTACGCACGACCCTCCGACACCAGCAACCGTGCCGGCTATGACGTCGCTGAGACCGCCACGCGGTGCTTCACAGCCGCCCGCCACACCCACGCCGCGGTCGCGGCCTGCCCGCTCCCCCACTCGACCAGCACGGCGTCACCGGTCGCGGCGATCGCCTTCGCTTCCACGCGGCGATCGACACCGCGGTAGGTGCGGATCCACGCATGTACGGGCGCCGGCGGCACGACGTCGCCCACTCGCCGTGCCACGAACCCTCGCGGAACTCGCTTGCGCGATCTCGCCGCCGACGAGACGTCTCGCAACCGTAAGAATGCAAGACGCAGGATGGCAGCGAGATCGCTGCTGACTTCAGACGTGAGCCCGCTCAGGACGTGGTTGGCAAAGCGTCATCGATGCTGTCGTATGCGGATCGAACGGTGGCGGTGACGTCGAGACCGGCTGCGGCGACGTTCCGGACGACGATGGCGGACGAGTTGGTGTGTTCGACTCGTCGACCGATCGCTTGCGTCGCTTCCGCTGTGAGCTCTCGTGCCCAGATCAGGTCGTACGAGGTCGCGTCGAAGAGAAGGAAGAGGGCGTCATCGAAGTCGAACGACCGGAACGCCGAGAAGTTCTGAGAGCGCCGGTCTGCGGGATCAACGAGGCGCGCTTTGACCTGGATGCGTCGGCCATTGGGTGAGGTGAGGTCGTAGCTCTTCTCGGAGTTCGGCGCGAGCGTGCCACCGTAGGCACGGAGCGCAATCGTTTCGGCAAGATCGCCGAGTGGTGAGTTGCGTGTGCGGACGACCCCTCGACGTAGGAGCTCATCGAGGACTGCGACGTGGGAGGCGAGCAGCTGCCGGACGGTGAGCTCCTGCGGGCGGAACGGAAGCGCCACCCCTTCCGCCGGGTCTACGCCCAAGTCGGTCGAGATCATGCAGCGGCCCCCTGGTACCGCAGTGCCGGCAGGCTCTGCACGATGCGAACCGTCTCGATGCTGACGGTCACGATGCGTTGGATCAACTCAACGACGTAAGCAAAGTTGCCGTGCTCGACGCCCCAGTCGTTGGGGTCATTGACGATGCCGGAAGCCTTGTCGGTTTTCACCTGGTATCGCTCGAGGATCCAGTCGAGTGCCGACCGAGAGCCGAGCTTGTACTCGTGCGCCGCGGCCGGGACGCCACTGATTGTCACGCCGGGCGCAACGTGAATGACCGTGCGGTCCCAGTTGCCCGCCTTGCCTCCGTACCTCATCTTTGTCACGCGCAGGTCAACGGGAATCGGCCCGCTGAGCTCTACCGGGTACGAGTCGGCGCTTTCGTACCCGATGTGCAGCTCGGACAGCGCTCGGCCTGCCGTCGTAAACGCCCGGAAGTCGGCCGGATCTGTCAGTTCCGGGATGCGGGGCAGCATCTTCTTCAGGTCAGCGTCGAACTCGCGTCGGTAGTCCTCGGAGTGCAAGAGTCCGTAGACAGCGAAGAACACGTCATCAGCGGTGACTTCCTGCCCGTACAGCTCCCGATACCGGGCGAGCGCGGTGTCGGTGATGTTGTCACGGCGTTGCGGCCCGTCGAACATCGCGAACGCTCCGTCCTGCTGCTCGACGTCGTAGACGTACCGTGGGAAGAACTGACCGCTGCCGGAACCCCAGAGCGCGAGATCGGGAACCGCATCGACCGCTAGCGCCGAAGCCGCATGGCCCGCTCCTGGCGCAGTGAGGTAGAAGCCGTGGTTGCTCTCTCCTGTCGGGAAGAACTTTGGCTGTTGACCACGTTCGTGGTTCATGAGCGGGGCGAAGTAGACGCGCTGCTTGTTGAACGGCCGGTACATGCCGACGGTCATCGCTTCGCCGGAGTAGGCGAGCCTTTGGTCTTTCTTGAAGGCGTTGCGAAGGCTGCGCGCCCAGCTGATGCGTTCCGGATCGGTATCGATGAAGTCTTCGATGGGCTGTGGGCTGCCGGCTGCGGCCCAGCGGTCGAGTTCGGCGTTGTACGCATCAATCATGCGAGTGACGTTGCCGCGAAGCGCCGGCTCGGACGAGACGGACGAGTTCCTCAGCGGTGGAGGGATCTTCCTCGAACCACTCCCCGGGGTAGTCGTGCCAGACCAACCGCAACTCCTCCGCGGCCGGCTTCTTACCCTTCCCCCCTGCCGTGGGGCGACGTGTGATCGAGAACACGTACCGGGTCGCGGCGTAGCGAGTCGACTCAGGAGCGATGCCGGAGTTTCGCATCCCGAGGAAGTTCTGATGCAGCCGATTCCTCTGCGCAGTGTCATCCGCGGTGATCTTGTACACACTGTCACGAACGAACGCAGGCTCCTGCGCCGCTCCATAGAACGACGACAGCAACACGGTCTTCCCACTACCCGACTCACCGAACACGGCGATCTGCTGTTCTCGAGCAACCTTCAACGGCTTCATCCCTCGAACCTAGACGAACCCTGGCCCTGCTAACGAAGGCCACTCACTCCGGTACCCTCCTGCGCGCAGGGATCCGTCGAGCGCGCACTCCGGCCCGACACAAAAGCGAAGCTGCTCACAGGAATCAGCAGCCCTGGTAAGTGCTGGGTTCTGCTCGTCATCCCGCACCGCCCTCACCTGTGAACGACGGCTTGAGGAACAGCTCCTGGTGCGGGCTATTGATTGAGCGATACAGGAGAGCGAGCCGGACCGTGTGCAGCCCGAAGCATCCCTCCTCCTTGGGGCGGACGCCGCCCCGTTTGGCAGAGGCTGCTAGATCGAGTTTCAGCTAGTTCCCACAATGGAGGCGAGAAGCCCTTGCAGCGGACCGCCTATGATTTTGGCGTGAGTATCACTCGTACCTTCTTGGGAGTCACTGTCGCAATCGTTCTCGGTGCAGGCCTGACGGCGTGCTCGAGTGATGGACCGGTCGAGAGCGCGGATACCCCAACGGCAGCGTCATCCACACCGACGCGAGCAACAAGCCCTTCGACGAAGGCCGCTGAAGCGGGCACCCGAGCCAACCCGTTCGGATACGGGAAGGCAGTTCGCTACGACGACACCTCGGTATGGACGTTCACGTGGCAAGGCACCGAGCCGGACGCATACGAGCAGGTCAAGGCGCAGAACGAGTTTGCAACTCCTCCCCCTACGAGCTCGTCGTTCATCTTGGGCTCGTTCGCAGTCGGTGCTGGTCCCGACATGCCTGCTGACGGTGCTGATCCCAACGCGAGCTGGGGAGTGTCCTACGTCGGCAACGACGGGAACACGTACGACTACGACGCTTCGTGTGGAGTTATCCAGGACGAGCTCTTTTCCGCTGGAACGATGTACGCGAACGCGTCGAAAACCTTGAAGGTATGCGCGACGGTCCCGACTACCGCGGTCAGTGGCGGGACGTGGCTGATTCGCTCGTACGTTGGAGCTGACTCATCGGTCTACTTCAAGGGAGCTTGACCGTACGAGTTACGCCGTTCGTCCGAGGCGCGGCCGCTTCGCCCCCTGGTGGTCTGCTCGCTCGTCCAGTGTTGTTTGACGGTGAAGACCGTCGCACCCCACACGAACAGCTGTAACCAACAGTAGGCCGCCACCTGCTCAGGTGCGGCGCCGACCAAGTGTCCGTGCAGTGCGGCGCTCGGACACCGGTCCGATCGGGCCGAGAGACCGGCCCGGTGATGGATCGCGTTCCGGACGGGGGTGCCGGGGCCAAGACGCGCCGCTGCCGACGTGTCCGATAGACCCGTCCGGAATTGGTTCCGGTGACCGGGCGTCATGTGAGACTGGCCCCTTCATTTCCGGGAACTCCGCACGCAGATCCGTCGCGAGCCGGCCGATGACGCCGTCCGGCGCATTGCGCAGGACACGAGCCAACGCCCTCCAGCGCACGCTGGCGCTGATCACTATCGAGGGCACGGTGGATCGTTGCCATGCAACGAGCTGTTGCAGAATCTCGACGAACACGACTCCGCCGAGACGGGCCGCATCCACGAGGCGTCCAACAACCTGTCGGACACCCCGTCGAGGAGCCCGGATCACGCCCTGGCATCCGCGATACTTTGTTATGAACGAGCCGGTTCATAACGAACGATCGAGGATGATGATGCAGCCAAGTCCCTACACGCCGGGTGAGATCGCTCGCACCGTCCCTGGTCGCGCGCAGCAGCTTGCGGAGGTCGACGAGCGCCTGTCCACGCTGATCGACCTCGGCCGCCTCGTCGGCCGGATCCGCGTCGATCACGCCGCGCGCGGGTTTGGGAAGACTTCCCTCCTCCGGGAGTATCAGCGCCATGCTGCCGCGCGCGGCGCGACGACGGTGTGGGTGACCGCCGGCGAGGAACAGGGCCTCGTGTCGCAGATCGCCGCGGAGCTCCGCCGCGCCACGGACGGCTTCGGAGACAAGGCCCGAGCAACGCTTCGGAGCAGGATCGAGACGCTGCAGCTCTCCGTCGGCCTCCCAGGCATCGCGACCGCGACCGGCACCTTCCACACTGCCAAGAACCAGGACGGTGAGCAGTCCGGGGCGCGAGCGCTCGAAGCGGTGATTGAGGCCGTCACCGCCGAAGCACCTCTGGTGATCCTCATCGACGAGATCCAATCCGCTGACCCGGTGGGCCTTCGCACCCTGGTCTACGCGTGGCAGCACCTCCAAGCCGAGGGCACAGACGTTCCCGCCGCGGTCTTCGCCGCCGGCCTGCCGAACGCACCCGAAACCATCGCGGGGATCGTCACATTCAGTGAGCGCCTCGCGTACCGGCCGCTTGGGCCGCTGCACCGGGACGCGGAAGAGATCGCGCTCGTCGGACCCGCACGGGCACTCGGCGTGCACTGGAACCCGCCAGCCGTTGACCGGGCCCTCGAGATCGCGCAGGGGTACCCGTACTCCGTGCAGCTCATCGCGGACGCTGCGTGGGCTGCCGCGGGACGACCGGACCCGGGTGGCGTCATCGACGTCGCTGCGGTCGAACGCGGGCACGTCGCCATGCAGGCTGATCTCGACGCTCTCTTCCGCGCTCGATGGGCTGCCTGCTCACCAGCCGAACGACGCATGCTCACCGCAATCGCGAACCTCGGCGACGGCCCCGTACCGCGCTCCGAGATTGCCGCAGCGCTGAAGACCGGCAGCAATCAACTCTCAACACCTCGCGCCCGCCTGATCGATAAGGGACTGATTCAGCCCGCGGACCGGGGAATGCTCGAATTCACCATACCCGGCTTCGCAGGGTTCGTTCGCGACAACGACTTGTAGCACTCCCCGCTCCAATGCACGACATCGCCGGGTTCTCTGCCACGCTAGGAGCCTGTCCCCTGATTGGAGCATAAACATGGCGCAGAAAGTCACCACGCACCTCGTCGACGACCTCACCGGCGACACCATCGAAGACGGCCACGGCCGCACCGTCACGTTCGGCTTCGACGGCGCCCACTACGAAATCGACCTCACCGACGACAACGTCGACTCGCTCCGCGAAGCGCTCTCGGACTACATCGCCGCAGCCCGCAAGGTCACCGGTCGCTCCGGCCGCACCACTTCCGGCGCCGCACCGAAGCGTGGAAACTCGGAAGAGCTCGCGAAGATCCGCGGATGGGCAGCCGCGAACGGCCACGAAGTCTCCTCCCGCGGCCGCATCAGCCAGGCCGTCCGCGACGCATACGACGCCGCACACTGACACCACTCGCTCAGGCGCAGAACAGCCGGCCGCCTCGAGGGTGGCCGGCTGTTCTTGTCTGCGCCGATAGGGCGCTCTTATGTCAACTCGCTACGCACGGAACGTCAAGCTCGAGCGGCGCGCGGCAAGACCACATCGCGGTCACAGCCTGCCTGGTTTGCTCAATTGTCGCCACATGGTCTCCGAGTGCGGCTCGATCCAGGCACTGAGGAAGGTCGGGATATTAGGGACCCCTGCCTTCCACTCGGCGAAGAAGCGCGCGATGGTCTCATCTACGACATCGAGCACATCCTCTCGCTTTGCGTCGAGCTGAAGCTGCAACCTTTCGAAGCCGGACCTCGACACGCGCCCAAAGGCACGACTGCCGTTGAAGCTCAAGCCCAGACCGTCTGGGGTATCGATAGGTATGTAAGGCCCAGTACTAACCAGATCGTACGCAGGCGAAAGCGACGGAATGCGCCGATCCCTGTAAATGAGAGACCAGTTCTTGAGGTGCGCATCCCCGTTACCAATTAGTAGGTTGAAGGTTAAACGCCTGACAAATTCACGAAGCGAAGCACGATCCCTACCGCGGTAGATAAGAGCGGCAACGCTAGTGAAGCTGCCCTCGTATTTCGCGTTCGGATACCACCCGCGCACCTGCGCAAAGTCCTCGATATGTATCCGGGTACCACTTGGCGACCGATCGAACCGGCGAATTGCGAACGCGTGCTGCTCTTGATTTGGCCACGCGAGGTCTGGGATGTCCGGCAAGGCGTCCCGGTGAACTAACTCGATTTCAGGAACATCGATACCGATTCGACGTGCCAGAGCCATCATCGCAAACTCATTCTCGGGCAACCGTGGGAACGAGGAATCGGGCAATTTCACGATCCAGTCACCCAAAGCGTTCGTGCCCGGAAGAGTCAGTCGGTCCCCGTCTCGAAGCAACGAAAACTTCATACCGACTCCAGCCAGCGAGAATCGCCACAGCTGATCGCCGGGCGCTTCCTCGGCGCCAATCGCTGCGGATTCCTGCACGGAACTTAGATGACTCGGGTCACCCCCGCCTTGGATGACCTCAATCGCCCCCGGCAGATCCCGCCCAATGTGCAAGAGCAATTGCAGCTCACGTTGAACGTTGACGCCCCGCTCAAGCGCAACCCAATCTCGCATACGACCTTCGGGTAGCAGGTTAGAAAACCAAGGCGGAAGGCGCAGCGCGGCTTGCGGGGACTCGCGGGGGTTATCTTCGAACCAGAGACCGAGAACACCCCGGTCAGGCGACGACCAATATTCGTCATCGAATACAAAGCGAGCGACGTCTCCACGCTGGAGCAGTGAACCTATTGGTTCATTGTTGAGAAGTACCGCATGAGCTGCTTCGATCATGCTGACCTTGGCGCGCTAAGTTCGTCGTCTGTATCGAAGTCCAAATCCGACAGCGGCGGTGTGAACTCAAACCCAGCACCGGTCTTGTCGCGCACGAACTCGTGTAGGTACGTCTCTAGCGCCTCCGCTCTCCTGAGCAAGAACCGCTCACGGTCGTCACTCTGAAGAAGGTCTACCAGCTCGTCGTCAAGCAGAAGAGATTCGGTACGCGACGCGTCGACCAGACCAGTCAGGAAGTCCTGGCGACCCTGAACGGAGATAACGCGGTTCGCGGCGTTTCTTGCAGCAGACGGCTTACCACTCGATTGAGGGAATAGCTCTAACGCAATTCCTGCAGGCGATGCATCACCATCAAGTGCTTGCGCAATTTGACCCCGCGAGAGCTCTTCGCGAGAAATTGGATCAACCGGCCGCAATGCCCACAATGCGGCGAGAACAACTTTCCCGGCACTATGGTTGGTGCGGAAACTTTGGATATCCGGACTGGGCAAGGGTGAATTAATCTCGGTAGCATTGAGCAATCGCTGAACCGAACCCGATTCATCGTTCTGATGAACGAATCCCGCCTGTGTCCGGACATCCCGTGTGGAGCCGGTGAAGCCCAACGGAGCGGCCGCCACAGTTGAACGCCAGAACCAACGACTTATAAGTTCTAGATTCCTTGGAGACGGCGAGTCGAAGAAACCAAAAAAGCGCACTAGAATTAGCAGCTGGAAACGGAATGGCAGGAAAGTGAAGTGCGGTATTCCTGCCTGGTCCTGAAGGAATCGTACTGCGCGGAGTAACGCCGCTTCCGTGCGCTCGTAGGCTTCAGCTTCACTTTCTCCGGGGAACGCACCTTCGGCTGCCCTGTTCGGGTTGAACTCGCTGTGCACATCTCGGGTTATGTCAGGGTGGCGTCGAACGAGCAATGCTTGCACTACTGCGGTCCGGTCTAGAGTCCCGAAATCTGTCGCGTGGTCGATGCGGCTCGCAATCGCAGGTAGGGACAGATCGCTTTCGCCGTCGGCGGCGCCCGAACTGTGGAGGGCATCGAAGATTTCGGCGGCATCCAACCGTTTGCCGCGCGAGTTGATGCGGTCGAAGACATCCCGAAGTACTCGCTCGTCGCCCTGCTCGATGACAGCCGCTGATACCTCGACTCGATTGAGCAATGCCGTCACGCGCTGCACTTCGGGTGCATATTCCTTGGCATCGGGATGACTCGCGAGCCATCCCAAGGCGCGCCCAAAATCGAACAGGTCAGGAAGCGGAATCGCGATGTCGCTGCCGACATCTCGGGGTCCAATCACTTGGCGTCGCGTAAGTGAGTACAGAATACGAAAACGCTCGTCAGCATCGGCGGCAAGAGGATCAATGGCGTTCACAAGGCTGGTGATACGCTGCTGGCCGTCAACAACCCAGAGGGCCTCCGTCCTCTCCTCAGCATTTACCCGCAGCGCACCGATCACAAGTTCCGCAGCGGGTGCCGGCTGCTTCCATAGCAGGAAGCTCCCGAAGGGGTACCCCCGCAAAATGCTGTCAAAAAGACTCAACACGTCGCTCGCGTCCCAGCGGAACGATCGTTGGAACTCCGGAATCCGAACTCGGCCGTTCCGGACGAGTTTCGACATCTCCTCGATCGTAAACGACTCGTTGCGGGAGACCGTCTCGTCGTCTTGCATCAGCGACTCCTAGGGGCGTAGTGGGCACGCCAGCTTGGTTTCGGTGACTAACACAAGTTGGCGTGCTCTGAGAGTAGGGCCTTTGCCTCCGAACGTGCAGCGCCTCAGCTAGGAAGCCCAGCAGCCAGGCCGAGCGCAGACTCCCCACCGAGTCGGCGTGCCCGCTCGTCGCCGGTTGCTGAGGGCGGTGTGCGCTTCGGATGCGCAGCTTTGGGGTATACCCCAGCACCACACTGGCTCGGGTCGTCGATTCGCGTAGTTCTAGGGTGCCGTTTCAACTTTTCGCCACAGGAGTGTGCGAGGGTCTAGGGGTGATGCAACACAAGACGCAGATCGTCGCCTACGTCCGGGTGAGCTCGACCGATCAGAACCTGGGACTGCTGCAGGTTTGGTTGACTCGTTCGATTAGGCCGCGAGTGCGACCTGTGGGTTGATGATCTTCTCGTACTCGATCGGGGTCAACTTCCCCAGACCACGTTGGCGCCGTTTCCGGTGGTAGGTCGCTTCGATCCAGGTGATGATCGCGAGCCGGAGCTCTTCCCGGGTCGCCCAGCGTCTCCGGTTGAGGACGTTCTTCTGCAGGAGCGCGAAGAACGATTCCATCGCCGCGTTGTCCGCGCACGCGCCGACCCGCCCCATCGATCCGAGCAGCCCGGCGTCCGATAGCGCCCGGACGAACTTCTTCGAACGAAACTGGCTGCCCCGATCCGAATGGACCACCGTCCCTGACGGGCTCCGACGGTGCACCGCCATCTGCAGAGCCGCGACGGCAAGCGAGGACCGCATCCGGTCACTGATCGAATAGCCGACGATGCGCCGCGAGCACGCGTCCTTGATCGCGCAGAGGTAGAGCTTGCCCTCACCGGTCGGGTGCTCCGTGATGTCCGTCAGCCAGAGCTTGTCGAGATCTGGTGCCGTGAACGCACGCCGGACCCGGTCGTCGTGCACCGGCGGCCCGGCCTTGCGATTCAGGCCGCGCTTCTTCGCATGCAACGACCAGAGCCGCTGCTGCGAGCACAGCCGCCACACCCGCCGCTCTGATGCTCGGTGGCCGGCAGCATGAAGGTCATCGGGGGACTGCTGCAGATTCAGTTGACTCCTGACCTGTGACACGATCGAATCGCGCAGACACGTCTCCATCACTGCTGCTCATAGCAGCGCGGCGTTTCTGTGTGGAAGCGCGTACAAACAGGGATCTTCGGCGCGCTGCCGGTGGTCGGCCCGACGATCACGCTGTCGTCGCGACCCGGTCGTCGAGCGAATTTCGATACAGTTCACGCAATAAATAGATGTGAGATACGGTCCTGGCCGTGACTTCTCAGCAGCCCACCCACCAGCACCCTTCAGCCGCCCCCTACTCCGCTGCGCCGCG
>Ga0308161_1003368_pt1 | contig 15651 bp, 8 predicted proteins | sample PhyFR2_FD_201034 | JGI IMG/M metagenome (GOLD analysis project Ga0308161, IMG submission 201034) | Phyllosphere microbial communities from UC Gill Tract Community Farm, Albany, California, United States - DLSLF.R2 | ecosystem: Host-associated > Plants > Phyllosphere > Unclassified | place: USA...
GACCAGCCAGGCGTTTGCCGTGTTCCTGCCGGTGAAGTCGGTGGGCGTGGTGGGTGATGCGCGGGCGTATGAGTGGGTGATTGCGCTAAGGGCCGTGGAGACGATCGACTTCATGACCGCGCATTGGGCGCATCTGCCGTATGAGTTCCTGGGTACGGTGAGCAATCGGATCATCAATGAGTTGCGGGGGGTGTCGAGGGTGGTTTATGACATCTCGGGGAAGCCGCCGGCTACTATTGAGTGGGAATGAGTTGAGAGAACGAGGGCGCCGAGAGGCGCCCTTGTTGTATGGGATGGGCTGTTTGCCGGTACGCTAGGCACAGAGTTGAAGGGAATCGGACGGAATGAGTGACATCAAACTTTTTAGGTTGGTTGACGGCAAGGCGACTGAACTGCAGGGAAGGGCTTCAGATTTGGAGAAGCCGCTTCAGACGCTGATTGAGGCCAACTTACTGCCCATGCTTGGGATTCGGTTTGTTGCGACTGAGTACGTGACCGGGAAGACCCATGGTGGTCGCATTGATTCTTTGGGCCTGGATGAGAACAACAGCCCCGTCATTATTGAGTACAAGCGCTCAATCGGTGAGAACGTCATTAACCAGGGGCTCTATTACCTCGATTGGCTGATGGATCATCAGGCCGAGTTCAAGCTGCAAGTAATGGATGCGCTGGGCACTGCCGCTGCCTCGCAAATTGATTGGAGTTCTCCGCGGGTTGTCTGCATTGCTGCGGATTTCACAAAATTCGACGCACACGCTGTCCAGCAGATCAATCAGAGTGTGGAGCTCATTAGGTACAGGCGATTTGGAGATGATCTGCTGTTGTTTGAGCAGGTCAACACAATAAGTATTGGTCGCGCGAAAGCAAAGCTGGGTGACGTCAGCGGGGAGATTCTGCTCGCTAGTGCGCAAAAAGCGTCCAGCACCACAGGCGATAGAACATATTCCGAATGGATGGCCTCGTATGGGCCTGATATGGCGGCGTTGATTGGCTCGCTGGATGACTTCATCGGGTCTCTTGGCGACGATGTCCAGCGCAAAGAGCTAAAGCTGTACATGGCGTTCAAGCGCCTAAAGAACTTCGCAACTGTCGTTCCTCAAAAGAGTCGCCTGCTGCTGTTCTTGCACATTGATCCCGATTCGATTAAACCCTTGGGACCGAAAATGCGTGATGCCCGAACGTTCGGCCATTGGGGCACGGGGGATTTGGAGGTTGCGATCTCCAACCTCGAGGATCTGGAGCGAGCCAAGCCATTTGTCATTGCTGCCTATGAGGGCAGAGCCTAGGTGGTACGTGAGTAGCCAATAACCCTTGGGGAACGGGAAGGCGCGAGAAGCCCCTTCCTTAAAAAGGGTATCGTGCTAGTGGTAAGAGTAGAGCTAGCGGGATAAGCCAGATGTGGTTCTCGGCACGAAGGCCGGAACCACTTCTGCTCATAGCGATGACAGTAGCGTTGCGTCTATGCTTTAACCTCAAAGCGTAGGTAATCTGTGAGCCGTTTCGACTCATTGACTTCGTCATGGGGCACCAGCAAATACTTCCAAGGCTTGGTGCCTATGCTCACTGCATGATCGGAAGCGTGCTTGCACCACTGCATGGCGGCTGCGGTCTTGGCCTGAACCTCTTCAGCGTTGATGTCAGCACGAGCCTTGGTCTCCACCATGAGGATGGCGATGTCCGTCTCGGCGACGAAATCGGGGATGTACTCTGGTTGTTCAGTGCCAAGCTTGTAGTAGATCTGAAACTGTCCCTTCGCAGGCTTGAGCCACTTCGTCGCGTCGCGCTCCAGGATGATGGCAAAGCGCCGTTCGGTATCCGAGTCGAACTTCTGCAGTGGGTACAGGCAACGCGCGAAGCCACCGAATAGCATCTGCTTGATGCGACTGGTCTCGGTCACGGTCTCCCGGAAGTGATGGGCCGTCTGGCCTGCCGTGGCGGTGTAGTTGCAAGGCTTTAGCTCGGTGAAACCGCGACTGACATGCACCTCGTACTCCGTCGCCTCTTCCCAGAAATGGGCCATCATCTGTGCGTGGATTTCCCGTGCGATCAAGCGGCGGTCACGATCGAGGAGGCTGATGGCTTCGTCGTCGGACAGATAACTGCGCAGGTGCTGCACCATCTGACCTGCAAGGTCGTAGAGGAGGTCGGCATGGGTGAAGTAGTCGATGTCGTCGAAGTCCACCAGCGCGTGGACGATGTAGTCCTCCGGGCGTTGCTCCTTGAGCCCGACCTCGGCGGCCAAGGTGAACTGCTCGTTGGTGCGCAGCATCTGGCCGACGATCTCACGCTGGCCCGGCTGGAGATGGAGCTGGCTCACATCCAGCTTGAAGGCGTGGAAGCCGGTCGTGACCTCGCCAGTCGGCACCACTGCGATGCGTGGGATGTCGATTGTTTGCTGCACCACGATCTCGGTGGTCTTCGCCACCACGGCGGACAAGTCAAGTGTGGGAGCTGATTCATCCACTCCCGCCAGCAGTTCTCCTTGCAACGGCCTCAAACGCTCTGCCACCTCCGCTAGGATTTCCTTCTGCACTTCGGGTTTCAGCAGCGCACTACTGGTGGGCACTAGATCGCGTTTGACCTCGTACTTGCCGATAACGTCCATGACCATGCGCGCGGCCTGCTTTTCTGCCTCCGTGGTGAACGCCGGCCTAGGCGCGGCGACCTTCTCTCCAGTGGCTGAAGCCGCTGTGACCACGACAGGTGCGTTCGTCAAACCGAGACGTGCCGCTGCCCCAGACTCGACCTGCACGCTGACCTTCTTGTCGTCGGCGCTGGGCGCATCGAGAATGACCCGCTTCAGACGGATTGGCGAATCCCCCTTGTTGGCCTCGTCGATGATCTCCTGGAACTTGTCGTGGGCAACGATATTCAAGCGATCCACAGCGGCAACGCCCGTGCGCCTGCCGTAGGGCAAGCGCAGGCCGCGCCCAATGGACTGCTCGATCAGCGTGCGGGCGTTAGCCGCGCGCAGCGGAACAATGGTGTAGAGGTTGGTCACGTCCCAACCTTCTTTCAGCATGTTGACGTGAATCACGATCTCGGTCGGCTCGTCCACGCTCTCCACGGCTAGTAGGCGGGTGATCATCTCTTCTTCTTCCGCACCGGTGCGGCTGGAATCGACCTGAATCACCTTGTCTGCGTAGCGCCCCTCGTAGAAGGCTTCCGATTCCAGAAGCGCCAAAAGCGCCGCCGAGTGCGTGGTATCGCGCGCAATCACGAGCATGAAGGGCTTGACCGGCTTGACGCCGTTCTCGCGGGCATAAGTGAGCAGCTCGACCTTAGTCGTTTCGTGCAGACGCACGCCATCTTCCAGCTTAGTCTTCTCGAGCTCCTCGGGTGTGTGCGCCTTGGCATCGAAGTTGCGCTGGGTGACGACGGCAGGCTCCTTTACGAAGCCATCCTCCATCGCCCGCGCCAGCGGATAGTCCATCACCACGTTCTTGAACGGCACCGGCCCGCGACTGGACTCGATGAACGGCGTCGCCGTCACTTCCAGGCCGAACAGCGGCTTCAGCTCGTTGATGGCGCGCACGCCAGCGCTGGCGCGGTAGCGGTGCGACTCGTCCATCAGCAGCACCAGATCGGGCAGGTTCGCGAGATGGTTGAAGTAGCTGTCGCCCAGCACCTCGCGCATTCGCTTGATGCGCGGCTCCTTGCCGCCGCGCACCTCGGAATTGATCTTGGAGATGTTGAAGATGTTGATGCGCACGTCATAGCCAAAGCCCTGCGGCTGATCATCCACCGCCGCGCCGGTCTGGTCGTAGTTGTCGCCGGTGATGATGAGCGGCGGCTGCTGCGCGAATTCGGCGATGCCCTTGAACACGTACTTGGGCGTGTTGCGGGTGAAGTCCGTGATCAGCTTGTTGTAAATGGTCAGGTTGGGCGCAAGCACGAAGAAGTTGTTGATACCGTGCGCCAAGTGCAGGTAGGTGATGAAGGCCCCCATCAGGCGTGTCTTGCCCACACCCGTGGCCAACGCGAAGCACAGCGAGGGGAACTCGCGCTCGAAATCCTCCAGCGTGCTGAACTCGGCTTTCAGCGAAGAAAGAACCGCCGAGATCTCGCGCTCATGGCCCAAGAGCGCAGGTTCGGCTTCGAGCGCACGAACCAGCCGCTTGAGAGAATCCTCCTGCGGCGGACGAAGAGAGAGACGACCGGTGACGGCGTGCAAGATGCGGGCGCTCATTTATTGGTTCTCCCCGTCGTTCTGTTCAAAGAGGCCGCCTTGGTTCGTGTTTGCGGAGGCGGGTTTCCGGGTTCTGGGCTGTTGGGCGCTGTCTGCGGCGGCATCGACTGGATCGGGTTTCGCCATAGGCAGGTTGGCCACGTTGAGGCTGTAGTCGTCATGGCCCCACTCGCAGCGGGCCAGCACCATCTTCGGAATCTTCTTCAGCGTCAGGTTGGGCCAGCGTTCCGCCGCCCTCGCCGCCGTCACGCCTCTGAAGGCGGAGCAGCACACCAGCAGGCTCTGGTCGGAACCCACTTCGTCGGAAAGCGCTTGCAACTGGTCGGCGGACAGGTTCTGCGTGGTGACGTAGATGAAGTCGCGCTCGCTGGAGTGGCCATGCTGCCACCAGTGCGTCTCCGACGGCGCGTAGACAAAGCCCTCCAGCTTGGCCAGTGCCTCGGCCAGTTGCGCGGCGTTGTATTCTGGATTGATGACCGGGTTGCCCCAGCGGTCGTGGACGATCAGGCTAGGCGCGAGGCTGTAATAGCGGAATCCACCTCCGCCTTGCCAGCCAACACTTTCCGTTACGCCTCCTTTGTCCTCGCCATCTATTACTTTCCTGAGGCGAGGAACGATGTGGGTTTGGATATGCTCACCCAGTTCCACCATGATCCAGCGACGGCCCATTTTTTGCGCGACGGCGCCAGTCGTCCCAGATCCCGCAAACGAATCGAGCACGAGATCCCCGGGATTGGTTGCGAGTTCCAAAACCTTGCGCAAGAGACGCTCCGGTTTAGGTGTGCCGAAGAGCTCAACGGTCGGAACATCTGGGAATAAATTCTTGAGCTCATACTTCGCTTGACGATTATGGCCGGTTTCCTCCAGCGAGGCCCAAAGATTGGATGGTGGTAGTCCCTTATCCATATCTCTTAGGTAAGTCCTGCGGATGATCCGCCTTCCGTCCTGAGAAAAACGAATCTCGCCCGTCTTCATTTTCTCCTCTATGGTCTCTTTTGACCAGCGCCATCCGTTCGGGGGGTGCTTAATCACGTCACCATAGGGGCCAATCAAATTGAACTGGAGGTTCGGTCGAAGCGCAGGATTATTGACAGGGTTTCCATCAAACCAAGGTCCCCTTGGATCGTTGTCAGGGTTCTTGAAGTGAGATCTTTTTCCTTCGTCATGAACAAAGTTCGGCGCCCAAGATGATTCTCGCCCGTACACAAAGACATGATTTGTATCTAGCGAGAATGTCTTCGCGTTGTTATTGCTGTTATCCGTAGTCCGCCAAATGACGTCCGCGATGAAGCAATTTCGTCCAAAGACTTCATCGCACAGAACTTTGAGGTAATGCGATTCGTTATCGTCAATGGTAATCCACAAAGATCCGTTGTTCGAAAGCAGCCGCTTGATGATCTCTAGGCGATCGCGCATTAGCCCCAGCCAGATTGAGTGCTCCAGCCCATCGTCGTAGTGCGAGAAGGCGCTTCCCGTGTTGTAGGGCGGGTCGATGAAGACGCACTTTACTTTCCCGGAGAAATCTTGCTCCAGCGCCTTCAAGGCCAGCAGGTTGTCGCCGAAGATCAGCCGATTGTCGAAGATGTCGCCGTCCGTCACGCGATGCTTGGCGTGATAGGACTTTTCAGGGTCTTCGAGCAGGATGCGCGGCTCCAGCTTGGGCCGCTTCTCCTTCCCGATCCAGGTGAGTTCTAATTTTTGCTTGCTCATGGTCACGTCACCTTAATTCTTGTGCAGGCCAAGCTTCTCAAATAGCACGCGGTTTCTGCGCGCGGCATCTTTGAGGAGCTTGTCATAAGAGATGATTTCCACGTAGCCATTTCCGCCCGTGAGCGTTTTGAAATAGCCTTCACCATCAATGGACTCGTGATAGTTCATTCGCATTTCCCGCTTGAGTGATGGCGTCAGGTCAGCTATCAAGTAGCCAAAGAAGCGAATTCCGCGTGCATTAATCGGCCTGCCATCAATGTCGTCCAGCTTGCTCTCTTGAATTTCAACAAATCTCTTAATGACCTGCTGGGCAGGGTCTGCTTGGTAATCGTCACGCCCAGGTCGCTTGAACTCGATCACGACAATTGAGCCCGTGGAATCTTCCTGCTCCCGCACCCCGATCGGGGTGTCGTAGAAAAATGAGCAAATATCCGGCTCCTTGCCGGACGTATCTTCAAGGCCATCTATGGAGTTCAACTTTTTATCGGACGTTAGCAGCGTGTGATAGCAGAGCCGCTCATCAATCACCCACAAATTCTGCTGCTCAAAGAAGATATCTTTGGAAGTGACGCCCATCGGGAAAAGCATCTTGTGAAGTACCCGTTCCAGCGGGTACTTATCATCTGAACGCTTCTTTTTTAAGCTAAGCGATACCAGATCAAGAATGGTGCGGCGATGCGTGACGTACTTTGCAAGCTCAGCTTTGCCGAGCTCATTTGCTTGTTCGGCCAGCTTCTGAAACATCTCTGCGTACTGCTCGAACGACTGACTTTCGAAGTTGGCTGCAACGTGCCGCAAATCCTTGCGTACTCCATCTTCAATTTCTCGTTTGACGTGTAGTAGCGCTTCGTCCAGCTTGTCTTCAGACAGGCCTGGCTGAATCTTCTGCTCGATCATCTCCTTGTAACGAGGGTGCGTGAGCGCCCTGTACTCGGGGGCTTGCTCCACGAACTTCTCGATCTGGGCGCGCTTATCCTCGTTCGTTGACCTCAAGTCCTCCAAGAGTAGCGGCCGCAATGCTCCCGCGACCCCCTGGTTGAGGGCGCGTCGAGAGACAAGCGTCTGCTCAAGCTCGAGCCCCTCATCGCTTTGGAAGGCGATGCGCGTACGCTCTTGGTTGGCATGGTCGTCCAGGTACTCCCCGGTGACCAGCACAATTAGGGTGTAAGGCGCTTGTTCTTCGTCAATCAGCTTTTCGGGAAGCTCCGGAAGCAGGTCTCGCAGTTTGCTTGTGGTGACCCCGCGCCCGTTGGCGCACAAGTTGAGTTCGTGGCGCGAGCGTCCGTCTCGGTGACGATACGCCTGCAATGCAAATGTATGCCCCGAAACCTCGAAGAACTGTTCTTGGATGTGTGCCAGCACCGTCGACTGAAACAGTGCATGCAAATCAATCGGAGCGTGTCCCGGAGATTCCAGTGTCATCGGAGGGCAGGAGCGTGCCGCAAACCGGATCAGGAAGTGCGCGATGATGCGTTCGGCAATGGTCTCGGGGTTGGTGGGCCACCCGGCTCTGAACTTGTCGTCCATGCCTCGCAAGGAGGTCTGCGTGCCGCAAGCTTCGTGGACTTCCGACGTGAGGTCTGCTCCATTCAGCTCATCTTCGATGCTGAAGTCGAACTGGCGTAGAAAAGCCTTTCCTTCGCTTTTGAAAACGCTGCGGATGTGGACGGACGAAAAGACCTTGAGGAAGGTGAAGCGACCGACCCCCCGGCCGCCGACCCTGACCTTTGAAAGCGTGTGTGCCTCTTGAAAGGAAGTAAGGTTCTTATCGTTGAAGCCAACGCCGTCATCAATGACATCGAAGCCATCCACGACTAGAGCTCCATCTCCGGCTTGATGGGCAAGGTCATTAGAGGCCACAAGTTGGATGCGAATCGAATGATTGTGGAAGCCGTTTTGATGCTCTTCGATTGCATCGACGGCATTCGAGACAGCCTCGTAAAGAGGCATCATTGCTTTGGCTTGGGAAAGCTCCAACCGATCCACAAGACCTTTGATGTTCGCTTGCATTATTGATTGCCCCCTGACCCTATTGCACCAAGGCCGCCATCAAACGGCCTTTCACTGTTCGACAGTCCGTTTTGTTCTCAAACACGCTGCGCGCCTGCTTGTTCCACTGCACGCTCTGGACGGAACTCACGAGACGGTCGCAAACAATATCGACCTCGTGCGAAATCGCTATCACCTCATCTTGAGTCAACATCAGCGCCGGCGCGTTCTGAAGCTGAAGGCGGATGAAGATCACGTGTAGGACCAACCAGGCGCCGTGAGTGAGAATCTCACGAGCGGGGAGTGTCCCCGCTGGCAAGCCGGCGGGATCACCCTCGGCGGTGGCACGGGCGCGGACTTTCTCTACAACCATGCGGCCGATTTGGACTACCCGCCACATTTGTCTTGCCGTGAGCGCGTCGGCGAAGAGGCGCTCGTACGACTGACGCAAGGGGTCCGTCGCTGATACCAACCCCTCCCGCCCAAACAGCTTCTTTTTGTCCGCCTTGGCAGCGGTCACGTAGTCTTGCCAGTCGTTAGTGGTTACGGTACAGGCTAGGAACGGCGCGAGTTCACGTGCGCTGAAGCAGGTTGGTGATAGTGGCGGATCGTCCTCCCCCTGCTTGACCAGATAGGTGACGCCAGCCATCTGCAGGGTTTGCTGCCACATGGTCTGCCGCTCATCGAGCGCGGCAAAGTCTTCCAGTTCTACGGCATTCTGGCGATTGCGCGATTGGGTGACTCGATCGCCAAAGCCATCAGGCGCGTTCTCAAGACAAACGAAAGTCGCCATGACTACGGTGGGATGAGCGTCGTAGTGGGCCTGTGGCTCGCGGGCGATCGCCCCAACCGTCTGTGCGCCGTTGATGATGGATAACCCGCGAATGCGAAACTTCCCAGTCTGCCGATGCGGATCGCGGGGATGCTGTTCCGTTATGGAGTCGCAGAGGAAAGTGACGCCGTTATTGAAGTAGAAGAAGTGCTGTGCTTCTTGCCGGAGTGTCTCGGTTAGCCCTGCATTGACAGTGGTCGTGCCCTTGAATCGGCGAATGTTCCGATCAACCAGATGTTCTTCGTGTGTCGCCCAAAGTTCGGCGAGCCGTTTGGCGTCCATGCGACCGTAGAACGCCCGGTAGGGCTCCAGCGTGTGGCCGAAGTCCTTCAATTCGACTTCGGCTTCTATGGGCTGGGCCGAAACTCCGTCCAGATGCAGGTCGTGCAGGGTCGTGAGCCCATAGGCATGGCACCGAAGAAAGCCCGGATTCGCGCCATTGAACGCGCGCTCCAAGTCGGCAAAGATGTGGCGCCGGTCATCGGACACCGCCGTGCCGGAATAGGCCAGCACGACCTTGATCCTGCAGACGCCACCGTTCAATGCATTGGTGATTGCCGCTTGGCGGTTCTGCAGGGCGTTGTTGAAACGGTACCAGTGTCCTTGTAGGAGGTCGGTCACACCATCCCGAAATTTGGATACATCCCCGAGTTCGGGTTCGCCGGTTCCCGACTCTTTATATTTGGACTGGACCAGCCAGATCGTTTGATCCGTTGACACGAATACCGAATCGATACCATGATCCTGGCCACCATCGATGCTGGCGGCCACGGCTTCATCCAGAGTGGCGCCAGCGTCTTCGTGCAGGACGAATGCCGCGATTGCCTTGGACAGAAAGTTGCTCCGTCGAGACTCTGGAGTGTTTCCCGTTCCGGTGATTCGGTCCGCGTAGTCCGCATCAAGTTTTTGGCACAGAAGATCAAGTTCGAGCGGTCGAGCGGGGATGTACGCCATCAGATTAACTCCCATTCGACGGTAAACAGCATGCGCTCTTCGACCTGCTGCTGGAGTTGCGCTTCAAGCTGACTGATCAAGTCGTTGCGCTGGGCTTCGACTTCGTCCTGCCGGGCAAACAGCTCGCGGCGCAGCTTGCTGCGCTTGCCTTCGAGTTCCCGCTGCTTCTTCTGCCATGACAGCTTTTCTTCCAGTGTCGGCGAGGTCGCGGCGGTGCGGCGTACCTCCTTGATCTCACGGTCGATCTCCTTGATCTCCTGCTCCAGACCCAGCTTCAGGTCGTCCGCCCAGGAATCCAGCTTCTGGACTTCCTGCTCGAAGTAGCCAAGGTTGCGCTTGTTGACGTCGCGCAGGAGAGCGGTCTTGCGGGCTTCGACGTCTGCCAGAAGGGGAGCGTCAGCGGCATTGAATAGACTGGCCGCCTGCGTGGTCGCAGGAAGGCGCAGCAGTTTCTCCGGGTCTTCTTCCACGAGCATGACGCCGTCGGTCGTGCCCGCGGCAACCAGCAGATGTTGTTCCTGGTTGCCGAGTGTCTCGACCGAAATCAACTTTACGGTGAGCCATCCGGTCTTGCCGCGATAAGCTTCGAGGGTGCTGATCTTTGACCCATAGGCGTTGTAGTCGAAGACGAGACGAGCCCCGTCGAGTGCGCGAGCCTTGGCCTGCTCGATGCCCCATCGCGCCAGCGGATGATTGATGCGGTATAGGTGCGCGTCGCCGGAGCGCCGGGGCAATTCGTAGCGCCCCAGCTCGATGCCCGCAGGACTGGCATGCTCGATTCCAGGCGGTATGTGTCGGAGATCGAAGCCGTCGTCATCGAATGCCGCGCAATGGACCAGTTCGGCGCGAGTCAGGTCCATCAGCATCCGCTCGAAGCGGTTGCGCGCGTTGCGACTGTCGTCGGCGCGCATTCGCAGCTTTTCCTGCACCTCTTCATCAAAGTTGTCAAGCAATGCCTGGCGGGTCTTGACCATCGCCTCGTTGATCTCGCCTGAGAGGTCGAGCTGGAGTTGCTCGAAACTGGACTTGATTTCCTCGGGCTCTCGGCAGTTCTGGTAGATCTCGGCGATACGCCGTTCGAAATCGATGCCCGAACCTATGGCACCCAGCACTTCGTCGCTGGCCCCAAACACACCCTCGAAGAGCTGGAACTTTTGCGACAGCAGCTCATACACCCGTGCATCGGCCTCATTGCTGCGGTCGACGAAGTTGACCACCACCACGTCGTGCTTCTGCCCGTATCGGTGGCAGCGGCCAATGCGCTGCTCGATGCGCTGAGGGTTCCACGGCAAGTCGTAGTTGATGACGAGCGAACAGAACTGGAGGTTGATGCCTTCGGCCCCGGCCTCGGTGGCTATCATCACCGTGCCGCGCTCCTTGAAGTGCTCGACCAGTGCCGCGCGCGTGTCGGCGGTCTTGGAGCCGGTGATGCGGTCGGTGCCTTCGTGGCGTTTCAGCCAGCCCTTGTAGATGGCCTGCGCACGCGCATCGCTGTTGGTACCGTTGAACAGGACGATGCCATCGCCGTAGGGCGTGTCGGCCAATAGGCCGAGCAGGTACTCCTGCGTGCGCTTGGACTCGGTGAAGATGATGGCCTTCTTGGCCGCGCCCAGCCGATCCAGTTCAGCGAAGGCGCGGTCGAGAGCGGTGAGCAGTGCCTTGCCTTTCGAGTTGTCACGGATGCTGGTGGCTAGCGTCCTGAAGTGGCGCAGCTCGTCGATTTCGTTCGAAATTGCAGTGCGTTCTTCCTTACTGGGCCCTGCGGCATCCGGTTCTGGAGCGTCCTCGCCCTCGACGAATTCCTCGGCCGTCTCGTCCAGCGATTCGTAGTCCTCGTCCAATTCCTCGGCCAAATCCATCACGGGCGATGCGTCGAGCACGCCCTGCAAGCGCTTGGCCATCGTCTCCAGCGCGCCCGCAATCGCATGCGTGCTGGACGCGAGCAGCTTCCACAGGACGAGCGAGATCAATTGCCGCTGGCTTTGCGGCAATGCCTGTAGATTTGGGCGGCGCAGGTAATCGGCGACGAGCCGGGAGAGTTCTTGCTCCTCGTTTGATGGAGTGAACTCCTGCACGATGGCCTTGCGGGCCGTATAGGAGACGTAGGGCTGCACCTGCTTGCGCAGGGTGCGCTTGCAGATGGGGGCCAGCCGGTCACGCAGGCTGCTGAAGGATTGCTCTCTGCCAGTGAATTGCGAGCGGAAGCTATCAAGGTCTCCAAACACGCGGTCATCGATGAAGCTGACCAGGCCATAGAGTTCGAGCAGCGAGTTCTGCAACGGCGTTGCGGTCAGGAGCGCCTTGGAGTGAACGCGCGACAGCGCATCCTTGAGTGTCTTGGCGATGACATTGCTGGTTTTGTAGACGTTGCGCAGGCGATGCGCTTCGTCAAGGACGACCAAGTCCCAGTCGATGTCCTTGACATCGTCAGCCTTGGCCTTCGCGAACTGGTAGGAGCAGATGATCGGACCCGAGGCGAACAGGAACGGGTTCCGTTGCTCCTGCTTGCGGATCGCGTTGTAGCTTTTGGCTTCGAGGATCAGCCCTTGCAGGCCGAACTTGTCCTGCAGCTCCTGGTGCCATTGCTTGCGCAGGTTCGCCGGAACGATGATGAGCATCTTCCGCCGCCGTTCGGCCCAGCGTTGGGAGATGACCAAGCCGGCTTCGATGGTCTTGCCAAGACCAACCTCGTCGGCGAGGATCACGCCGCGGGAGAGGGGGTTGCGGCAAGCGAAGAGCGCGGCCTCGACCTGATGGGGATTCAGATCGACTTGCGAATCGACCAAGGTCGAAGCTAGGGACTCCACGGAGTCGCCTGCTGCACGCCTAGTCAGTAGCCAAGCAATGTACTGGCTCTGATGTGGTGTCAGAAGCTGCTGTGATGACAACGGCGATCCTCCCCTTAGCTCCTCGCCGAGCGTGATTTTGGCCGCTAGCCCGGCCGAACCTAGACGACCGTCGGCGCATTCTTGACGCTGTTAACGGTCCCCCAAGCATCGGTTTGGCCTCGAGTAAAGAACAGCGCCCATTGAAGATCGTCTGAGCGCCGAAGCGCTCCGTCCTCTGTAGGGCCGATACTCTTCCTTGTTTTCCGGCTTTAGGGAATGTCGTGACTTGCCGAATTCTACCAAAGTTTGGTGACGGATAGCCATCGGATGGATATCAATTGGGCGTCCGGAAGTTCGGATCCGAAACGTACAGTTGGGTCCATGTTGAGCGTGGAGACGTCAGTTGCTAGAAACGCACGGGAGCGCAAGCAGGTTGAGCGCTGGGAGAGTTGCAAGGCCGGCCTGCGCGCCAAGGTCGAGCATCCCTTCCGGGTGATCAAGCGGCAGTTCGGTTACATCAAGGTGCGTTACTGCGGTCTGGCCAAGAACACGGCGCAAGTGCTGACGTTGTTCGCGCTTCCAGCCTGTGGATGGCGCGCCCGCAATTGCTGCCGGCATAGAACAACTCTGTCCCGAGGTGGGGGCAAGGGCGCTTTGCGGGCTGAAGAACAGAGTAATTGCTCTCGTCTGATGGCGTCGAATCACTCCAGTGCCCCAACTTCAGCGCTCAGTGGCGATTATTCAGAACATCCCCGGCGCTGGTGTGTCGCGAAAGATCGAATTCGGATGATCGAACTCCGTGTAAATTGTCTTACAATAATGATTCCTAACTCATCATGTGGCTACAGGGAGGTTGTGTGCCAAGCATTGAAGTTGAGCTCAGTCCGCCAGCGCTTTGGCAGGATTTTGAGCGACTTACACTCGACTACGCGAGGAGGACATGGGGGGATCCAGGTGCGGCAAGGAACGGGCGACAAGGTCAGAGCCAGGCTGGTGTCGACGTCTATGGAACGAATAATGACGCTAAGGAATTCACTGGAATCCAGTGCAAGAAAAAGTTTAATGCGACCTCTCCATCAAGGCGATTGACTGCCAGTGAGATGGATCGCGAAATTGAGTGTGCAAAGTCTTTCGCTCCAAAGCTTGATCGTTTTATTATTGCAACGACGGGCCCGCGAGACGGAGGCCTGCAGGAGCATGTCCGCAAGGTCAATGGTTGCGGCCTTCCATTTCATGTTGGTTTACTTTTTTGGGACGAATATCAGGAATTTCTTAATAACCATGTCGATATGCTTGACCGATACTACAGAGATATTGTGGATTATCGGAGGAGGTTCGGAGCCGACGTTCACTACCTTCTACTTGTCCAGAACGCATTTGAAAGGGCCGCGTTGAGGACTCCGTTTCATTGTGAGAACAGTGTTTCGAATTTCATCAAGGCAATATCTGACACGTGCAATGCGATCAGCACGGGACGGCAAGTGGATCTTCGTGGAAACGTCATTGATGATGTTCGTCCACCCAGCCCCAAGCTCGACGGTACCAAGAAGGCTTTGAGGTTCCTGCAGAAGGTCCGTGACACTGCCACTGAAGCAGCGGCAGCGGGACTTCTCCTCCAAGAGGAGAACTGGATCGTAGTTCGATCTGCAGAAATTTCTAAGCAGCTCAACAGCCTTAGGCAGCAGGCGATTGATGCCCTTAACGTAGAACTTCGCAGAAGAGGCCTGGAAGAGCTGGATTTCTCCTTGAGGTCTTAGAGCAATTTGCATTGCCTCGACCGCCTCTGGGACTGAGGGTTCTGGGCTGTGGGGTTGGCGCAGGCTGGATGCGATCGGGTATGGAAATCAACGCCCCGCTTCACTGTCTTGTCAGCGCCGTCCAGAGCAGCCGTAGATGTTTTGCTTTCTTCCAACCCTGATTAAGCACTCAAGTCGTCCTGGGCGTTGAGACAGTCCCACGTCCGCTTCTGACCGAAAGCGGGCAACGGATTCGTTAGCAGGCATCTACGCTGCCAAGGGAGATCACTCCGGCCTAACCTCCCGACAAGCCCACTCAACCAGCCCCCTACAAGCCAGAAACAACCCATCAACCACCCCCTCATCCAAATGTCGCTCCGGCTCCGCTGCTACCCGGCAGCGGTCTGCGGCGTGCAACAGCTCCAGTACCGTCAGCGCCCCCACCAACGCGCGCTCGGTCCTCGCCAGGCTCACGCGACGGCCGGGTGACACATCGGTCTCTGGCCAAGGATGCCCATCTGCACCCTCGCAGCCGCGCATGCGCTTGAGGATGCCGAGCAGGTAGTTCAGGTCGGGCAGGGGAGTGTCGTCGTTGATGGGCTCAACAACGGTGTAGGCGGAAAGGATGTCGGAGTCGTTCATGGCGTCGGTTTCCTTGGCTGTGCTTAACAGCGCCACCGCGTAGCGGGTGGCGGACGGTGCGGGTTGCAAACCGGGACGCAGAGAAGTGACCGGCGGGCCCGAAGGCCCCCACGCACCGTCCGCCATATAGGCCGACGGATTGCCAGCCGGCACCGCCTCAAGGACGGTGCCGACTGGCAAGCGTTTTCACTCTACGTCTCGGGTTTGCACGCCCGGCCACCCGTTGTCGGTGGCGCGCCATGGTGTTTACACCGCCACTGCGAACGCCAATAGAAAATGGCGAATAAGAAGTGGAATTCGAGAGCGAAGAACTATTGTGGCATGCACCAATCGTGCAGCACGCGACGCCAGCAGACGCATTCGCGGAGCTGCTCTGTCGATTGCGATTCAAAGTGGCGCAATCGCCTACGCCACAAGCGAATAGCGCGACGGCCTTCTTTGCAACAGTTCTTAGTCCGCCTCGCCAAGCAACGGCGGGCGACCAGCCGCACACCCCGAAAACCGGTTCAAACCCGACATCGCCAGCGAACCTCGCGGCCTCAGCCAGCGCTATCCATCCTCAGCAGGCCCCGCATTCCCTACCAGCAACTCAATCATCGCTCGCGCCGCGGCCGACTGCCGCCGATGCGGCGCATAGATCACCGAGAACGGCCTTGACCGCCCCCGCAGCTGCGGCAGCACCTCCATCAGCTGCCCACGCTGCAACCGCTCGCGCACGATGAACTCATAGCTCTGGCAGATGCCGATGCCCTGTTCGGCCAGCGACACCAC
>Ga0308161_1003369_pt1 | contig 15650 bp, 19 predicted proteins | sample PhyFR2_FD_201034 | JGI IMG/M metagenome (GOLD analysis project Ga0308161, IMG submission 201034) | Phyllosphere microbial communities from UC Gill Tract Community Farm, Albany, California, United States - DLSLF.R2 | ecosystem: Host-associated > Plants > Phyllosphere > Unclassified | place: USA...
GAATTTCCGCAAGTCGGCGCAAATTTTTTATTAGCTTAGCCAGACTGGTCAGCCGGCGGCGCACCGTTGTTGCCGGCGCAGCAATGCTAGAATGGCATGATCCCTTCACAGGAGCCGCCATGCGCACCGTACGCATCACCTTCGAGAGCAGGATTCCCCGGCCGGCCGCCGAACTCTGGCGCTGGAGTACCTCCGCGCGCGGCGTGCAGGCGGAGATGGCGCCGATCCTGAAGATGACCTTCCCGGACGGGATGCAGCGCATTCCGCAGGACCAGGGCAGCCTCGGTAAACCCTTGGGGAACTGCCGCTTCCTGCTGTTCGGACTGGTGCCGGTCGACCTCTCGCGCCTCACTTTTGTCGAGATGGAGCCGGGCCGGCGCTTCGTCGAACAATCGCCGCTGCTGTCGATGAAGCTGTGGCGCCACGAGCGGGTCATCGAGCCGGCCGAAGACGGCGCGCGGGTCATCGACACCCTCGAGTTCACGCCGCGTATGGCGAGCGGCATCGTGGCCTGGTTTGTCGGGCGCTTCTTCGCGCACCGGCATGCGAGGCTGCGGCGGCAGTTTCGCGAACGGCGTTCAGTGGCCCGCGCCGCCGGCAGCGAAGAGGGCGCCGATCGGATCGACATGCAGCCACGCGAAAGCACCTAGCGCGAAACCGATCGCGGCGACCACGTAGGTCGCGCTCAGCAGCCAGCGCCGCCGCGTCAGCAGCGTGATCGCGGCCAGCGAGATCGCGATCTGCTCCGCGGTGGTGGCCAGCGCCCACTGGTGGTGGGTGTGCAAGGCCTTTTCGGACTTGGCGTTCCACTCGTCGGACTGTGCCTCGTACTTCTCGGCTTCCTTCTTGATGCCGGCCTTTTCGCCTTCGTAGCGGGCGACGTCGGCCTGGTACCTGGCCTGCGCCTGTGCGCTGATGCCGGGCAGCTCGGCGGCCAGTTCAGCCAGGTTCTGCTTGCTCGACTTGGCCTGGTAGTAGTTCCAGGAATTGGCCGCCGTGGTCTTGGCGATCGCCGCGTTGTTCTTGAAGAGAGCCGCATCGTTCTGGGTCGCGCCGCCCAGGTAGCCGAACAGCGCGCCGACCGTGGCCAGCACCGCGGTCATGACGGCGATCCTGTTGGAGAAGCTGTCGCCGCCATGGGCGACGTGTTCGACCGCGTGATCGTGCGGTCCATGGACGTGAAAACCGTGTCCGGACATATTGTTTACCTATTACTTGTTACTTGTTACTTGTTACTGGTTGCGTTCGTACGTGACGAAGGCGTAAGCCACGCTTTCGCTTGAAGCATGCTCTTCACGCGCGCTGACGCGCCACACGGCCGGATCGATCTCCGGGAAGAAGGTGTCGCAGCGGTAGACGGCATCGATGTGGGTGACGATCATGCGGTCCGCCAGCGGCAGGGCTTCGTTGAAGATCTGGGCGCCGCCGATGATGCTGGACGGCCCGTCGCCGGCCAGCGCGATCGCTTCTTCCAGCGAGCCGGCGACCTCGACACCCTCGTGCGACCAGTCGCGGTTACGGGTGACGACGATATTGCGGCGCTTGGGCAGCGGGCGGCCGATCGAGTCGAAGGTCTTGCGGCCCATGATGATCGGCCGCTCCAGCGTGACGCGCTTGAAGTGGGCCAGGTCCTCGGGCAGGTGCCAGGGCAGCTGGTTGTCGACGCCGATGCCGCGCTGGGCGTCCATCGCGACCACCAAAGTGATTTGCTTAGTCATGAATCATACCGCCACAGGGGCCTTGATGGCCGGATGCGGATCGTAGCCGACCACTTCGAAGTCCTCGAATTTGTAGTCGAACAGCGAATCCGGCTTGCGCTTGATGAGCAGCTTGGGCAGTGGGCGCTCGTCGCGCGCGAGCTGCAGCTCGACCTGTTCCAGGTGGTTCGAATACAGGTGTTTCTGGAACCTAAAGGTAAAGTACCAATCAACAGACTTCCGTGTCTCAGAAGCCATTTTTCTGTTGACAAAGTTGTACTTTTGAACCATAATATTTGACCAATTAATCAATCTTGTTATCTCCTTCTAGAGAGTCCTTCCTTGGCCGCTAGTCCAGAATTCCAAGCAGCATTGATCAAGGTTTCACCATCCACGCCTACGTCAACGAAAATTACTGTTCTTGCAACTGAACAGGTTCTAGAACTGTCGCCGAACGGTAAACCTTATCCGCTCCTTGCTATTATCGACGGTCAAGGTCGATTGGTAAAGTCAATGAGCGCATGGCTGCGCTATCTTCGGAAACAGATCGGCTTAAGTTTAAGTCCGAATACTCCTGGTCAATATGGAAGAACACTGTCCTATTTAGCTCGATGGATAGAGTCTTACCGTCCGTACCCCTATCTTGATATTGACAGCAGTTTGAAGTTGCTGACGCGTTCAGATCTTATCGCCTGGTTGGATCATATGACTGATGAGAGCGGCATTAGTGCAAACTCTTTACATAAGCGAGAGGCATGCGTTAAGCAATTCATCGTATGGCTGTCTACTTTGGAAGGTGGACGTATAAGGGATTCATTGGAGTCTCCTTGGGGTGCTGAAGATATACTCGGGTATATTACTGCAACGCCTTCGCCTTTAAGTCCTAAGTTCATTCCTGACGATACGATTATAGTCTTATTGAATGGTCTACATAATGAATGTGAGCGTTGCATGTTTCATGCTCAATTTGATATGGGGTTGAGAATTGGAGAGTTAGTTAATTTTAAGCTAAAAGACTTGCCAAGGTTAGATCAATATGATGCTTCATATGCTTATATTCCGGTCTGTATTGAAGGAAATAAGGGGCGAGCGGGGCGATCCAAGCCGAGGATAACCCTAATATCTCGAGCTGTTCTTCAGCGTATTAAAAGATATCATAGCAGTATAGAGTACAGAACTGCATCCGCTTGGCATCTTAATGATCTCGAGAAGCCTGTTTTTTTAACGGCAAACGGACGACCATGGAGTATTAGAAATGCGTCCAAGCAATTTAAAAGTTCCGTTCATCGCCAAAACCTAGATAAACGCTTTTGTACACATTGGCTTCGGCATGGAACGGCATTTTCTATTCTGCGTTCCGATATAGGGAAAACCTACGAAGACCGTATGCTTACAGTTCAACAGGTACTTGGACATTCCCGCTTAAGTACTACCGAAATTTATACTCAAATTTCGCCTGCGATGCTTGAAAGTTTGACTGATGCAGGGCTACGAGTTAACCGACTCGAGGAAGCGGAGAAAATTCGATCTATGTCATTCCTAGGTTCCAACCAGCATGTAGAACGGCGAGGTCATCGTGAATAACAAGGTTGCAGCGCTTAATACCCCGCCACTTCCAACATTTGCCAATCCTTTTGCGCAGGTTAAATGGATATTTTTCCGGGTAGAAGCTGAGTCATCTTCCAGTGTGGCCCGGAGTATACGTTGGGCTAGGGAAAAATATATTGGTTATATCGTCGAAACTCGGGCGGGATACGCCGAGTTAGAATCAGATCCTAGATTCTTTATTCATCAGTACTGGGAACCAGATGCATTAGTCCGCTTCAATGATTGGGTACTAAAGCAGCGACTGGCAAGCAAGACTCGGTATGGATTACATAAAGCGGTCAGGGGAGTTATGAATTTCGCATACGGGCTGCGTGTAATTGACGCCATGGTTTATCAAGCGCCAATGTTTAAGGGCGTTGCAGAGACCGACCAGCGTTCAGCTTACCTAGAGGAAGAGCAAGAGGTTATAAACGCAGCGGTTGCCAGGTGGATCGGACTTGCTGAGAAGGTAGTGTGTGGCTACACACCCTCAGGCGAGGGAGTGCCCTATAGGCGCCGAGTGAATACAAATGCAAAGGCGGCCGAAGACGACAGCCCAGATACCAATTCGTTTTTGGTGATTAACGGTAAGTTTTTCAATTCTTCAATCAACGGAAGGAAATTTCTTTCCGTTAAAGAATTGGCTGAGACCTATGGACTGCGCTCCAATGTTGTGCGCTCCCGATTCTTGCAAGGGTTAAGCGTCGAGCAGGTTGTCGGGTTGGAAAAGGTTGAGCGAAAAGGGCACTCACGACGACAAGTTACTCTTGAGGGAGTCACGTACTCCAGTATTCAGGAAGCCGTACGCACTTATGGAGCAAATCTAAACGTGGTTACAAGCCGTCTAAAGGCGCGTGATAGCGTTGAACAGGCTTTCGGTTTGGTGCCTAGAGTGGTAAAGCAAAGCGATGACCGTGCGTTACTTTGGGCGTTCGAAAACGAATATTCCTGCAATCCGGCATTAATGGAATCCGAATTCGTTCGCAGGAAAATGAATTACGCGGCTACTACTGATAGGCTTCGCAAATTGTTCATGCGGTGGGGAGTGTGGCCGTATATTGACGACTACTTGGTGATGCCATTGGCCGTAGAGTTCGCAATGCTAACCGGGTTGAATGTCGAATCGATAAAGGAACTTGATACCGACTGTTTTACGGAAGAGCATGCACTTACCGGTAAGGCAGTGTTGAAGTACCGAAAACGACGTTCTGGTAGCTCAAAACGTCCGGAGGAAAAAGAACTTCATCTTCCATTGCTGGAGCTTGAAGAGTTACATCTTGAGGAGTCCAACGTCGAGAAGGTTCGGCGACTGTTTTCCTTGGTTTTAGCGGTAACGGAGTCGATCCGTGCCGATGCTCCAGAAGAAATAAAAAATCGCTTGTTTATCTTTCAGGATGTCGAGCGATCAAACAAAGAAGAGCGAATCGTAATTGTTGAAATCGATCCTCGGCGGAAGGCCGGGAAGTGGTATCGTCGTTTCGTTCGCGAGGAAAATCTTCATGCACTTCTCGGGGACGATTTCAGCTTTAACCTGGCACGCTGCCGGCCAACACTCGTTACAAACTTAGTGCTCGCAGGCGTTGACATGCTTAAGATCCAGGCTATTTGCGCTCATGCGAATATAGGTACGACCGCAACCTATCTTGATGAGCGTCAACTTAAGCCAGCTTTTAATAAAACGGCTTCCGAGGCTCTACAGGCTATAGCAGGTCGTTCGAGAAAAGTTTTTAGTGAGAAAACAGCTCGAATGGATAATCAAGATGACCGTATCTCTAAAAGTAATACCTTTGCTGAAACCTTATCCGGATGTGGCTGCGCTGACCCCTATAGCCCAAGTGATTCAGTACGTAAAGTTACAAGTCATAAAGCCGGCACAGTCTGCAAGTTTTGGAATATGTGCTTTTTCTGCGATCGAGCGGTAATCACTGAGGATTCGTTGCCTAAACTGATTGTCTATAAGAATCGGATTGACGCTGCGTTAAAATATGACGCACCATCCATCCGATCGAGAAAAGAGCTATTTTCTGATGTCGTGAAGATGATCGATTCTATTGTGAATACTGAAGAAATCTTCCCGCAAAAGGTAATCGACAATGCCACAGTTGTCGCGGCGTCTCTCGACGACGTCCTCGTTGATCAACTTGTTTACCAAGGACTTTGACCGTGCCCACTTCTTCACAAGCATCTTTACTTAATTCCGTTATCGCTGGTGGCGCGGTCTTTCCTGCAGATATGCCAGTTTGGCTTAGTCGATTCGGCGACGCAGTATGGCGCTTTATTTCGAAGGAAGATCCACTATATGATGGTGAGACGAGTTCGAGTATCGTTTGGTCTGACTATATTAATGGTCGAGGCACTACCATTGGAAACCGAAACTCAGTCGCAAAGAGCAGATTTGATTTATGTCTAACCGATGCTATTGTTAATGATCTTAAGGTTGCAGCCTTCATTCATTGTAATTTCCCTAAATTACTAAAACATGCTCGGGGATCAAAAGGCTCCGTTTTACCAGTTACTGCGAAGGGCCGTATAGAAGAGCTTGCGAAATTTTTCTCGTTTTTAATTGCTGATGTGAAGACACGTCGTAATCTTTGCATTGGACAACTTTCTGAAATTGATTTTCCGATGCTTAAAGAGGCAGTCGCTAAGTATCCGCCAAACATTCATCTTAAGCGTGCGCTTAAACTTATTTCAGATTCTTCTGTCCAAAAGAATCTGTCAAAGCCCCTTCAGTGGATGTCCCATGATATTACTGATTCGTCTTTGCAGTTTGGAGTAAGGGAAAATCCTGGGCATATCCCAACGCTTTCAGATGAGCAGTTCCTTTTCTTGTTGGAGTATTGCAAAAAATCGGTTAAAAATTTTAAGATTGCAGCAGGTCTCGAGATTCATGACAAGCAGGCCGATTCTCTAGCGAAGGGATCGAGTCATGACGTTTATGAAACATGGTCTCCTGCAGTATATGCATATTACGACCCTTCGTTTTCCGATGTGAGGAGCGAAACTTTCCTATCTCAATTTGGTGTGAAACGTGGACGTATCGGATCGCTGACGAGGGATGCACACAGGTCCGCTATGATGTTAATTTTGTTGTTGACGGGAATGCGTGATTCTGATAGGAAATTTTTGAGACTGGGTTGTTTGAATTTTCGGTTAGGTTACTGGTTCCTCGATTCTAAGCTTGTTAAAGGTCGGCCACGGGACGAACCTGTTTGCGATGGTTGGCTGGCGATAGATATCGTTAGGGACGCCTACGACGTACTTGCATTCATGTGCAATGCCACGGGCAACGATTATTTGTTTTCGCCGCAATTAGACGGTTTCGCGTCTAGTGGGCACGGTTATCGAGGCGGAGCGCTAAACACCAAATTCATTCGCTGGATCGAGAAAATCGATATTGAAGGGATATTTGAAGGGCATCTATTTTCGGTTCATCAGTGCCGAGAAACTTTGGTTTTTCAGATGGCTAAGCTGGAAGTTGGACTACCTTTCATCTCAATGCAGTTAAAGCATTTCCACAGCCGGTTCTCGACTATGCCAAGCGAGGTCACCGCGGGCTACGGGAATTACCGAGCGGAGCTAATGAACAGCATTACCGCTAAATTAGCCGAAGCACGTGAGAGTGCTTTAATGGACCTGTATGGAGAGGATGCTAAGTTTGCGGGCGGCGGCGGAGTTGCACATAAGACAAGGATTGATGCATTCTTTGTTGGGCTTGGTTTGTATGGTAAATCACGTGAACTGTACATAAAAAAGATGGCGCTGCAGGGAGTCAGTCACATGCCTACGAGCATCGGTAGTTGTACGAAAAATTTCGTTACCTCTTCTACGAAGGAACCAGAATGTTATGGTGACTATCAATGTGATCCAAAATGTGGCAGTCATGTCATCACAGAACGTTCAGCGAAAGTACTTAAAGTTCGAAAAGAGCATGCTCTTGCGAAAGCCAAAAGTGAACCCACAACTGATTTTAAGGTAATTTGGATTTCCTTGGCGGACAAGCTACAAACGCATATCGACCAACTTAATACATACTAACTGCCATGGAGAAGAAGAAAAGACCGGAACAGTTGTCGAACTTTCTTGATAATGCTGCCAAAGGTAATGATACCTCGATTATCGAAGCCCTCGAAAAACTCGAAGACCCTTTGCGCCGTGGAAAACTTAAACCCACGGTTGCCACTGTTGAGATGCTGACCGGTTTGTCGAGGAATACAATTCGTAACAGAAGCTGGGCGCTGAATCGTCTCAAAGACATCAAGAAAGATATTAAAGCCAAGTCTGCCAAATCGGACGACAGTGCAGTTGCGCAAGAGGAAGAGAAGCCAGTCGAAGAAAAGCTTCGCGAGAAGGTCAAAGCTCTAACTGAACAAAATGTGCAGTTGTTTGAAGAAGTGCTTACCCTGCAGGAAGCGAATGTTAAACTTCACAGAGAGATGGAAGAGTTGCGTACTGTCAAGTTGCGTCTGGTTTAACTGGAAATCATCGAATAATTAGGAATGAAAATGGAAAGCTATTTGAACTTACTACGTGATGTTTTAGAGAATGGAGTGAAAAAAGGAGACCGTACTGGCACGGGGACGACATCGGTTTTTGGCCGACAAATACGCCATAACCTTGCTGACGGTTTTCCACTACTTACCACGAAGAAAGTTCATTTTAAGAGCGTAGCTAACGAACTGCTATGGTTTTTGCGAGGTGACACCAATGTTCATTGGTTAAACGAAAACGGAGTGACGATTTGGGATGAGTGGGCGGATGACTCAGGCGAATTGGGACCAATTTATGGGAAACAGTGGACTGCTTGGCCGACTAAGGATGGTGGAGCGCTGAACCAGATTGATTACGTTGTCAATACGTTGCGTACGAATCCTAACAGCCGTCGAATTTTGTTCCATGGCTGGAATCCTGAGTTTTTGCCGGACGAAAGGCTAACTCCACAAGATAATGCACGAGCAGGTAAAATGGCGTTGCCTCCATGTCATCTTCTTTATCAGTTCTACGTCGCCGAAGGAAGGCTTTCTGCCCAACTATATATTAGAAGCTCTGATATCTTCCTTGGGCTTCCGTATAATATTGCATCTCTTGCATTGCTGACCCACATGCTTGCGCAACAGTGTGACTTAATCCCAAATGAAATCATTGTAAGTATGGGGGACCTTCATGGCTATTCAAATCATATGTCGCAGATTCAGACGCAACTGATGCGCGACACTAGGAAGCTCCCGAAGTTGGTAATCAAAAGGAAGCCGGAAAGTATCTATGATTACCGCTTTGAGGATTTCGAAGTAGTAGGGTATGGCCCACATCCTCCGATTTCCGCGCCGGTGGCCATATAAGATCTAGAAGGGAAGCAATAAAACCTTTACTCGTGACGTTGGCTAAAAAAGTCGCCTAGTAAGCGCCGTCTGCGAGATCGTGATGTAACTAGTGATCCAGAATAGACGGCACCTAGCTCGATTCTCTAACGTGTCATCATTAGTTGGACCAGGTCCGTTTTGACGCATCACAGGCGTAGCTTCGAAGCGGGCCTCATTGACTGCGTTTCCGTCGCCATGCCGTAGATCCAAAGCGAACAAGCCACCGTGTTATAGGTGTCGACGAAATCAATGTCTTCGCTCAGCATCCTTAATAGATGCGCGTGCATGCTCACCTCCTGGCACGGTTCGATATCACAGCTCCCCGCCGCGACGGCGTGATGCCATTACTACGGATGCGGAAAAGCGCGGGATTGAGCTCGCGATTGAGCGCTGTAAGACGCTGGACGATGGCGTTGTAGGTTGACTGGCGTCATTTGATCGTAACTCCTGAAGTTCCGCGACTTGGCCATGCACGGCCTAGCGTCGCGGACGAACTGTCCCATCCTATGATTTCTACGCCTACGAGGGCGAAGACGTACGGGTATCCCTATAGCATGCTGAGCTGAAACATTGATTTGTCTACACCCTGTTAGACATCCGTACCCTTCTTAGCTGTTAGGCCGCACCAGTGACTACTGCTGTCGTCGTTCTCAGGCGCGCGTACGAGCGCGCCATTGTTCGCTTAGCCAGGCTTACATCGGCCCGAACAGAGCGAACCGCGTCAGCCGGCGCTCGAAACACTGGGCAGACCGCCCATCAGGGCGGAAATGTCTCGGACAGAATTGCTCACCGGAGCCGTCTATTTTGCGTCGGCCGCTTCGGCTTCGCCGCGTTTTGCCTGCGGCCTTCCACGATCCCTGGAGGGCATGCCTCCACTTCACTGAAGAGTTCAGACAACGTGACCCGAAGGACATAGCAAAGGGTTGCTAGCGTTAGTAGAGAGGGGTTGGCGAGTCCGCGCTCGATATCAGATACAAATGTACGGTTGATTTCGGCCGCAAACGCCAGTTCCGCTTGACTCATCCCAGCGGCGAGACGGATTTTTTTCAGGTTGTGGCCAACCGACGTAAAAACCGGATTTTTTTCTAAAAACGCGTGTGGTGGTGCTGATGTCATGCATCAGATGATGCCTGCTGCTCGTTCAACACGCGACATGCCATACCCGACAAAGCTTTGCATGGTATACACGACATACTTGTGTCGTGTATAGTCGTCAACTGGCGGCGCGCCGCGTCGTCGTTTACGGCACGCCCGCCCATGGATGGGGTCGTCTTACAAACTTCAGTCCGTTTACCTAGATTGAATTCTGTCGACTGATATCTGCTCGTCGATTACTCGAGAACTAACACATGTTTCACGCTTATCAAACCTCAGAGGACGACGATCGTATTGAGGTGCTTCGAACGCTGTTCGATCAGCCTGGACTGCACTGCTATCCCTTCGTCGAAGTCCCGCTCAACACCCAGTTGTTTCACCTCGACGTTGCCCCTGTCGACAACGAAAGCAGGTGGCAGCGCTTCATTTTCGACAAGATCGAGAATATTTTCGAATTCGCTGCATTTGAAAATATCCATAAATTTCGCATTCATATTCAGACGAGGCGAGAATCTAGCGCGGACTACCAGTTAAAGCGGGTAGTCGAAATATCGATGGCGAGAGCGGCTAGCGGAGAGTCAGTTTATGCGTTTTCGTGTGCAGATGGCTCGACCGAGATCAGCGGCTATAGCGGATTAAGTCAGCGCGATCTCGAAAGAATTTCGAGACTTTGGCAGGAGCCGAGGGTAAATGAGTGTGAGAAAAAATGATGGGGTGGAGCAAGATTTAGAATGTATATCGGTAAAAATAGGAGGAATGTCGGTGAACTATAACTGTAATAAATGCGGCAGCGGAAGCACCCAGAAAATATCGGCGATCGTCAGTGGCGGCACCAGTCATGGGCACTCGACATCTAACGCTACGACGGTTGCCATGGTGGACGGGGGCTTAGCTGTGGCTGGCACGAGAGGTTCGACAAACACTATCACGAAGACCGAACTGGCCAAAAAATTAGCGATGCCAGTCGAGCGCACTGAGAGCTGGGTATTCTATAGTTTGTTTTTCGGGGGAGTGTTCGCGTGGATAGGGGGTGCAATTTTTGGATTCCTAGGTGTGATGATATTCAATTCGGCGGCTGGTGCTATTTCAGCAATCGCAGCCTCCGTTTGTATATTTTTTCATTGCGTCAAACATTATCGTGAAAGCGCAAAGCGCAATGCAAAATATAACAGGCTAGAATACCCCGGCGCGAAAAAGCAGTGGAATCTCGGATTCTATTGTCACCGTTGTGAGAATATCTTTGTCCCAGAAAGCTAAGATTCAAGATATTAAGTGTAGGTGTTCAATTATTATTTGGGGTTGATGCAAATGAAATATTTAATAAATCTGAATAATTTAGATTGGATTGAGTTTTCGAATGAATAAAAAATATAAAAAACTTTGCGGCATTAAGCTTTTGGCTGCAGGTGCAGTTACAGCTGTTCTGACTGGTTGCGGTGGCGGCAGCAGCTCGGCCCCGGGCACGAGCACCCCGGTCGCAACCACTCCGAACACTTCGACCCCGGCAACCCCATCAACCCCATCAACCCCGGCAACCCCGATCAGCACCCTGCAAGCGGCTGAACTGCAAGCCGCGACGCCGGCAGCGTATCCGGAAGGCAGCGTGCAAGCGATCGCCTTCAACGAATTCAACGCCTTCCGCGCCATCGAAGGCCTCGGCCCGGTGCGCCAGAACGCCAACATCGACATCGCAGCCAAGAACCACGCTGCCTACGTCCAGACCAACATGAGCGGCGCCGACGCGCACCACGAAATCGCAGGCAATCCAGGCTTCACCGGCGCTGAACCGAGCGATCGCATGGCCGCAGCAGGCTACGCAGGCGCCTCCAGCACCGAAGTCATCGCCTTCGAGGGTACCCAGATGACGTCCGTGCAGACCCTCCTGAGCACCGTGTTTCACCGCAACGCGATGATGACCCAGGGCCTGACCGACATCGGCATCGCACCGGGCAACGACAGCGGTCCGACGTACATCGATGCAGGCTACATCAAGCCGCAGAAGAACGCTGGTAACTACGTGGGCGTGTTCCCTCACGACAAGCAGACCGGCGTGCCGATGACGCACCACACCGAGTCGCCGAATCCGTTCTATAAAGAATTCGAGATGACGCTGGCGAACGTCTGCGCCAAGACCAGCTACCCGATCAGCGTCGCCACGGAGGCCAGCAGCGTCCTGAAAGTGACCTCGTTCAGCGTGACGCCGGAAGGGCAGAGCACCCCACTGGACGTCCGCCTGATGGTCCGCGACAGCACCGATCAGAACTTGCAGTACCTGGGCGCAAACGTCGTTTTCATCGTCGGTAAAGCGCCGTTCACGCCGGGCACGAAGTACACCGTCCACTTCGTCGGCACCGCCACGGGTAAGGCAACCGGCACCGCAAATGGTCTGGCGATCGACAAGACCTGGACCTTCACGACCGACACCAAGGACCTAATGGGCTGCTCGTAAGGGCAGAGCGCGCAACAGACGTTATATATGGGTGAGGGCCGGAGGCGCACATGGATGTAAACGATGATCTCGAGTATGCGAAGGTACCCGCCGATTTCCCACACCCTGTAGCTCTTGGTGCGGTGCCGGGAGTCCAGCCGAAGCTTTTGGTGACCAGTTATCAAGGTAAATTTTACACGCCGGGATGCTCGCCTCCCGAACTGTATGACCGGTGGCTGACATGCGAAGAAATCGCCCAAGAGTTATCGATCAAGGCACGTAAATCCAAAGCAGGTAAGCGTTCGCACATGAGCGAGGTAGCGATACTGGAGCAATACCTACCGCGATTAATTGATACCCGTTGGACATCTGAGGCAGAGGCGCGATGGGTCATTCTACGCGCAGCACAACTCTTGGCTTGGCCAACTCCGTCGACAGCGTGCGCAGACATATAATTTCGCCAAATCTAAAATCCTACCTATCGACATCCCGGAGTGACGACGTGAGCGTACGGTCCCGAAAAAGAGAGCACTATCGCCGCATACTCGGTAGATCTAACTCGGTTCTGTTACAGAGCCGTTCGGCGAAAAAATGCTGCATTCAGGGCTGGAAAGCCATTAGGCGGGATGTGAGGCGCGTGTTTGGAGCTGATAGTGCAATGGCGTGGGAATGGTTTATCACTCCGGCCATGGCGCTTAACAATCAAAGTCCTGTGGACTTAGTGGTCGCAGGTGATCTTCAGTTGGTCCGGGACCATTTGACAAAGTTAGAATATGGCGTGTATATGTAATTAGGAACCGCTAGATCGGGATCAAGGCCAATTCCGTTTCAATGAGCGTGGTTAGATATGGATTCGCTGTCTACCAGTCCGGAGGGCAGTGACGCTGCCAAGGATTGTAGTTGCGGTCGAAATTTCTCAGCAACAAAAACTGCTTGGCGCCCGTTGCGATCCAGTGTCAGGCCTTCATTGCAAGGTGGATGAAGACTCCATTAACAAGGCCTATGATTTACTAAAAGATAAAGCGGTTAGCCTCGCTCCGCCTCTCACCTCTATTTCGAAATGTGGCGACAAAGATCGCTGGCACCAACCAAGTGTTCGACGCGCGTTCGAGCGTCGAAAACAACGCGCGAGAGCTTGAGCTCCTCCTAGGCGCAATCCTGGTAATTTTCAACGTACGCCATAGCGACCAGAAAATCACGCGACAATGCATTACTGAATGGATGGAGGAATTTATTGTGCCTGATGATTTCGGCGATATGACAATTAACCATATTGCTGGGCGTGTGATCGCCAGCTTGCGCTGACGTAAAATATTTAAGTAGATCGCTGATAAGACGTATTCGTTTATCAGTTAATTCGGCGCCCAAACATGTGCGTGTGTAACCTCGGCCTTGCACGTCCGTTATCCCAGAACATCTTAATATCCCAAAGCCGTCAACGAAGAACCAGTAGCATGTACTAATAGGGTGTAGACGAAATCAGTTCCCGTTCAGCATGCTGTAGGGATTGCGTGCTTGTTCTCCCTCGCAGGTGTAGATTGCTTAGAATGGCTCCGATCCTCTATCTCGATTACGACGGCGTTCTGCACCCAGCTGATGTACGCGTCGCTAAGGCTGAGCCGTTGCAGCCGCGGATATATCAGAAGGGACAGCCGACGGATCAGCCCCTATTTGAGCATGCACTGCTCTTAGCGCAAATTTTGGACACATACCCGCATGTCCGTATATCGCTAGCGACGAGTTGGGTACGTACACTCGGCTACGAATTTGCGGTGCAGCAGCTTCCGCCGCTGTTGCGCGCCCGAGTAGTCGGCACCATCTGGCAGGGTTGGATGCTGAAATTTCCCCCGCTGAGACGGCATGACGCCATTACCACCGATGCCGAGAGCGTGGGGTCAAGCATTGGCTGGCCTTAGACGATGACATCGAGGGCTGGCCGGTAGATCGCCGTCATCTGATAGTAGCTCCGACAAATCCTACGCAAGGCCTTGCACAGCCTGGTGTGGCGGATGAGCTGTCAGCAGCGCTCAAGCTGCTATGTACGGGCCTGTAGGAACTGCCTAATCCTTCATTAAAGCCTGTTGGTCTTATCGCATTTTTTCGCTCCTTATGCCTCCAACTCCTTCGCTTGTTTGGCACCGGTCGGCATACCTGCGGTTTTTTGAAGAGACTGCTGAGCTGTCGAGATTAGGGAGCAAGCAATAAGCTAGATGCGTCGTCGGGAATGTTAATACATAAGGCAATGCCGAGTTCGTCGAGCAAGCGCAGAACTCGACCAAATTGTACAGTGGACTTCCCGCGTTCCATCTCAGGGGTGAACCTGCGGCTAACAGCACCTGCTCCGGCTACGTCATCTCGCCGACCCGATAGCTTTTTCCGACTGCCCGAATAGCCAAGCCGAGGTCCTCAGGCATGATTAGTAGAGAGGTACAAGCATCAATACGAAAATAGCGAGCGGTTGCCTTCGACAAATATTCGACACTGAAAGTTAGTACATCGGATTGTTATATCAATAACAATTAAAGCATTTTTAGGCGTTCTTATTCTCCCTTGTCCGGGTTGCCTCCGCCCGGTTGCGCTAATTCAATGACAACTCACCAAGCTCATCTAGAGGCTGCCGCTAGCATAACGCCAATGTGACGAAATCTGGCTCGACCGTCAGGAGGAGATCGCACGCACGGGAGCGCAGCTCGCCGAGGCGAACCGGCATCCTGACTGGTCGGTCGAGCTGTCACTGCAGCACCGGGGGGCGGGGTGATTCGACCATGCTGTCCGTGGGGGTGTCGGTACCGATTCAGTTGGGCAGGAAGAACCGCCTGGGCCGCGAACTCGCAGCAAAGATCATGCAAGCCGACCAGGTCACGGACGAGCGCGAGGAGACGCTGCAGGCCCATGCTGCTGAAGTGCGGGTGATGCTGGGCGAGCGGCGCAGCGGCCTTGAGCGCCTCGCTCGCTACAAACGCGAACTCGAGCCCTTGCCGCCGGCCAGAGCGCGGCCATTCTTGCTACATCATATCGAGGCGGCAAGGCGGGCTGGCCGAGGTGCTGGCGGCGCCCCGCAACGAACTCGATATCCGGCTCCAGGCCCTGTAGCGCGAATCCAAGACGGCAAAGCGCTGGGCGCAGCTAAATTTTCTTTATCCGTCGAGCCGCAGCATGCCGGCTTCGATGAACAAGCCGGAGGCAAGGCCATGAACCGTCGCGTGCTTTTTCAGCCATTGGCAGCCTTGCCGTGCTCAGAGTACGAGGTGAAGACTCGTCTTCCGCTTTATTTAACTGCTGAGACGACGTAGTTCGATCCTTGCTGGGTGAACTCAACGTCCACTTTCTTGCCGACTGCGAGTTTGTCGAGCAAGGACTTGTCCTTGACGCCGAAAGTCATCGTCATTGCCGGCCAGTTCAGGGTCTTTACCTGGTCATGGGCAAGTGTCACCTTGCCGTTGGCCGGATCTACCGATTTCACCACGGCTGACGTCTTGTGTA
>Ga0308161_1003372_pt1 | contig 15635 bp, 14 predicted proteins | sample PhyFR2_FD_201034 | JGI IMG/M metagenome (GOLD analysis project Ga0308161, IMG submission 201034) | Phyllosphere microbial communities from UC Gill Tract Community Farm, Albany, California, United States - DLSLF.R2 | ecosystem: Host-associated > Plants > Phyllosphere > Unclassified | place: USA...
GCAGGTAGACTGCGACGGCCCGCAGCGCGGGTAGTGCAGTCCTCGTGCCGCTTTAGCTCAGTCGGTAGAGCAACTGATTTGTAATCAGTAGGTCGTCCGTTCGATTCGGACAAGCGGCACCATGTAAATCAATTGTTTAAGTCCAATGGATGGGCCGTCTTGAGCTTGCGATTCGCCGCGTGGGGCCAGTGTGGGGCCACAGGGGCAGTCGCGGGGCCGCTACGCGACCACGCGCAGATGCGGTTGAATGGTGTTGACGGCGATGCGCTGGGCAAGCCATGCATCCAGCGCATCTTGCGTGTAGCGGATGCAGCGCGCGCTGTAGCGAATGAAGGTTGGGCCTCCGCCGATGCACCGCCACTTGGCGAGCGTTGCGTCAGACAGGTTGAGGTAGGCAGCAGCCTCTTTGGCGGTGAGTAGTTTCATGCGTTTCCTTGGGGCACGCCAAAGACCCCAGCAGGCGCGCTGCTAGGGTTGTGAGGTGCGAGTCGTTGGGGTGGCGGTGTGGTTCCGCCTCGTGGTCGGGTACCCCCCCTCGGGGGAAGTGCCGGACGTGCCGAAGTCAGATAGGCCTTCGGAAATTTGCGGTGAATATTCTGGGGACTGGGTAGTCCGGCTGTGCCTTGGTGTCAGGCTGGCTTGTCAGTTCCTGACACTCAGTCGTCGTCGTGGTCGTTCTCGCCTGCCTGCGCAAGCCGCTCGGCTGCCATGCTTGCTTCGTCTTGGCGTTCGTGTTCCAGCAGTTGCAGGGCGCTGAGGAATCGCGCCATTCCATGTTTCTCGATCATGCTGGCGAGCCTGCCTGCCATTCGCTCCGTCTTGTGCAATTCCTGTAGGTTCTCCGGGATGTTCTGATAACGCTCGCGAATGGCGTTGCCCTTGACGTACTTCCATTGAGGCCAGCCGGTGCCGGGGTCGCATGCCTCGTCGCTGTAGTCAGCAGGGTTCACCGCGCTCAGCTTCCGCAACATGCTTCCGATGGTTTCCCGTGACGTACCGAAGGTGCGCCCTACCGCCCGCTGGGAGGTACCCTTGGGCAGCGGTAGCTTTCCTTGTAGGGTGGCATCGGCGAGGTACTGCCATGCGCATTCGCGGCATTGCTCATCGTGCATAGCAAGCTTCACGCCATCGCAGTTGACGAGCTTGGACACCATCAATGCGTCCTTGGGGGTGACCTTCAGGACGCGTGCCGGGGAGTCCTTTTTACCGGCCCGGCGATACGCCTTCCATCGGTGGTGGCCGTCTACGATGACAAGGCGACCGTCGAAGTCCGCCACCAGCAGTGGTTCTACGTCGCCGTCTTCGAGGACTTCGCTCAGCCTCACGATGTGGGCTTCCGATGCGGCTTCGGCCCTCGGCCGGTCCGCGTAGGGCACAACCCGAAGATTGCGTGGTTGATACCTTTCGTCCTGCTTTATCGTCGCCAGTGTTACCCGCTTGGGTTCAACCGTCCGCCAGTGCGCCATTAGTGCTTTCAGCTTCTCCATCGTGCGCCTTACTTCGGGGCTGGGTGGGTCAGGAGCAGGCGGTCCAGCTCTTCGCCGTTGGATGGGCTTTGCCCCACGCTCCTCTCAAAGTGTCGCTGCCAGTCCTTCAGGCCATCGAACGCGGCCAGCGAGAAGGTGACTTCGCGGTAGATCACTGGTGTAGCCGCCGGCACTACGGCGTTCATTCGAGGCTTGTTTCGATGCGCCCGCTGGCGCGTGGTCCTACATAGCGTATGCATTTAGTTTTCCTGAGTTGCATGCATTGCAAAGTACCTGCGAGGCGTTGTATCGCGCAGGAGGTGCAAAAAGGAGAGTGGTCACTCGCCGGGGCGCAACCCCTGCGGTTCAAAATTGGATGGGCTATGGCGGTGCCACTAGCGCAAGGCCAGCGACGACTGGCGTGGTCGGCTAGGTAGCCGTTGCAATGACGAACTGAAGCCGCTCCTGGGCGGCTTCTTCTTGTGCGGCCACTGGGTCGCGAAGGGGCGATGGAGTGTCGAGTGTCAGGGGCTGCCGCTGCCAGGACGCGCCCTTGGCTGGTCACTTCCCTGAGGAGTATCCCGCGCCGGTCTCTGCTGAAGCTCCTCGCTAATCAGGAGGGGTGTTGCTTTTTAAAAAGTAGTGGTGGTAGTGGATGGCTCGGCATTAACTACGTGTTCAATGACGTTGCTAACCACTCCGTCTGCGTCCGTTATCCAGGATTTCCAAGTAAATGAGGCGGCGGGTTTGGAGTCTTCGACATTAAAAAAATATGTTGGCTGCACCATGTTGTTGGGAGATTCTGTAAATGTTGTGATCTTTCCTGTGCAAGACCAGCCAGAGGGACATTTGACGTTTTGGGTTTCAAATTTAATCGGAAAACGCGGATTTCCAGAAATGGTAACGGGTACAGGGATGGCGACACGGAATTTCCCTGTGGTCGTTGGGATGCTTACAATTTTAAGTGGCTCGCAATCGGTTTTTCCTGCTTTATAAAGGCGATATCCTTTTTCTACGCCACGCATCGCCGCTTGTCGAAAGTTTGCGTCGCGCAACATTGTGGAGTCATTGGTGTTGTCGTGAAAGCCAACCTCGATCAACGCTGTGGGCATTTGTGCATCACGAATTTCTCCATAACTGGCTCCATTTCCAATTCCGCTGTTGACGCTGAATTTGCTTGAGTAAGTGGAGTTTTGTGATATTTGCTCTCTAAGATAACAAAGCACATTGTTTGCCAAATTGACAGACGCTGTGTCGTCCAGTTGGCTGTACACCTTGGCGCCCCTGGCGGTTCCGCTACCACTCGCGTTTGTGTGGAGTGAAATCATTGTCTCGGCGACAATGTGGTTTGCGTAGGCTGCCCGCGCGGAAATGTCTTCATCGTACTCGCGCAAATTGCGGCGTTTTGTGTTTACGCCATTCGGGTATTTGTTCCAGATTGTTGCACCAAGATCAGGGTAAATCCTTTTTAAATAGTAGCGAGATCCAAGTGTGTTCCATGCCAAATTGCTTGTTGGGTCAATTTCCGTATTTGACACATCCCGAGTATTCTTAACCGTAACTGCGTTGGGATTGCGCTGTGTGAGTAATGTGGTCAATGCATTTGAAAAAAGCGGGTTTATGTCGTCTTCAAATACATCGGTGGTGCCGGCGTATGCAGTTGGCCTTTGGTAGACCCATGTGTTGGTAGAGTAATTGAAGTATTTGCCATGGCCTGGGTTGAGCACAACGAGTCCTGACGTCGCCTGCGTTGCAGCTGCCCTATCGCTCAGTTTTTTTTTATGGGAAAATTCTTTTGGGAATATCTCTTCGAGCGTTTTACCGCCAATTCTTATTCTTGTGTACCTGAATGATGCTTGCGGTGCAAGAAGATCGCTCGCTTTGTTCTCGATTTCCTTTATTTGATCCGTGAAATCTTCATCAAAGAGCGTGGCGTCACTCGGCAAAAAGGATTGATCAACATCAATAAACACGGACTGTGTCGCCAGATCGGGAGTTACTCTCACAAGTATTTGTGCGCCTTGTCCTTTCAGGCGCTTTTGATTGTTGATGAATTGCTGTAACTTGGGTTCAATGCTCTGGGAGATGGCGCGACTGTTGTTTTGAGAAATTTTTGGCAAGTCCGACTGGGTTGCGGCAATGGCCGGACTTAGAGTCATGCTTGATAGCAGGGCGATAATGCAAAGATTTGTAATTTTCATATATTTCCTCCTTGATTGGTTTACTGCTCGGCTCTGTCTGAGGTCGTGTATCCTGGGACGACTTCGCTAATATCCTTTCCATTTATTTTTATCAATAATGTTCGATACTGAATCGTTTCTTTTAATAGGCTTGCCACCGTGCCCTCTAAGTTCGACAGTCCGAGATAGACTTCAGTAGGGATAGCTTTCCCCGGCTCAAGCTTAAAATATCCTTCGGCTAAATCAATGTAAATTATTTGACTTTCTGGGTCTGCATTGACGCTAATAAGTTGGCGTTTTGTTTGTCCTGGGAGCGCGGGTTGATTTTTTAGAAATTCTTGCAGATCATGCTGCACCTCGTCCTGAATAACAGCGCGATTTTGTGCTGTTATCGCTTCGGAGGCCAGCGCATCCATTGAAAAGAAAAAAATAATAGGGGTTAAAATTTTGATCATGCGATTGGTCCTTTCGTGGTGCCGTCCTATTCAAGTGTAGATTTGTAGCCCAAATAATGGATTATTGTGTAGACATCGCGCAATTCTATGGATGCCGTCAATCTTGCGCGTTCAGATGGCATCATCATTACACGGCGCTATCATTAGCCTTTCCTTATCAGCACGGAGTTTCGGCGTAGTCGCGACTCGTGAGAGTGCCGGAGGGTGTGTAGCTCTCATTCCCCAGGGACCTGATGGATGGCCATGAACCGCGTGCAGTTCCAGGCCTGGTTTTCGCTATCGGTGTTCCTCAAGCGCTATGGCACCAACACCGAGGCGCAACGCGAGCGTGCACTGGAGAGTAGGCCCCGTTCGCTGCTGGCCGCATCTAGGCGCGCTTTGTTCGCTCCACCAACGGTTTTACTTTGGTCTTGCCGTTGGGCCGGCGAAGGCCGGGGAGTCTTTTAGGTCGCGGATCAGGGCGTCGGCGTCGATGCCGTCGATGGTCCCTTTGCGCCTCGAACGCGGCCTGGTCGAAGTTGCCGTCGCCGTCGATGGCGCCAAGTAGCGCGGCGTACTCGTTGGATGTGTAGCGGGTCTGGCGGCGTTCGTCGGCCATGGCGTCGCTCCTTGCGCTGAAGTAGTGGGGTTCCGATCCCAATGGTGCCCGCGTCTTTGGCTGCACGCAGTAGGGAAATTCTGAACTTTGTAGACGATTTCCTGCGGGCGTGACGTTTGTCAAGCTGTGCCCGGGCCTCTGTAGCCGTTTTGCGGCGTCAGGCACTTGCCAACTTCGGCGAACGCGCGTTTTGCTTTCCTATAGCCAGTACTAATTAGAACGTCGCCTAACATGCTGTCATCGTGTTTTTTAGAGGTGCAGCCAGGGATACCCCGCTCTCTAAAGGCTGACTCCGAGGCCGCCTGACCGTGCTTCCAAAACGACAGATAGAAGAAGGCACATGCGCATGCATCCGCTTGCCCATCCTTGTTGCGGGTCGTCTGGCAGCTTTGGCTGAGGCGCTTGACTGAGGCGTTCTATCCGGCCTTCTTGCTTCGTAGCTGGACGACTTTTACGCTCTGGCCTGTCTCGACCATCGCTGCCTCTGCGGCCTGTTGCTGGCGCAGCCGGTCTTGGGCTTCGCGCAGCTTGGCGTCCACGCCCAGCCCAACTTGGCGCAGCGGATCATGTTCGGCATGCGCGTAGCGTTGCGTGGTGGCTGCCTGTGTGTGCCCAAGGGCCTTGCCGACTAGCAACAGGCTGGCCCCGGATGAAATGGCTTGCGTAGCGAAGCTGTGCCGTAGGGTGTGCAGCACCACGTCCGCCCCTTCCAGGCCAGCGGCCGCGAAGATTGACGCGATGGCGCGCTTGGGGCTGACGATGTGTTGCTTGGGATCGTGACTGGGGAACAGCCAGGGCGACCGGGGGCGGCCAAGGTCATCGCGGTTGGCCGCGTCCATATCCTGTAGCAGCGTCACGGCCGCAGGAATCAGCGGGATGGCGTGCATCCGCTTCTGCTTGGTCTCATGGCTGGGTTTGGTCCAGATGCCGGCCGCCAGGTCGAACTGTTCCCAGCGGGCGCGCATGGTTTCCCCGCGCCGGGCGCCAGTGAACACCAGCAGGCGCACGAGGTTTGCGACGGTCGCGTGCGGTGATGCGTCACAGGCCGCCAGCAGTCGGGCGGACTCGTCGGCGGAAAGATAGCGTTCCCGCTTGTGTTCGGCGTTGCGCTTGATGCCTGCGCAGGGGTTATCGGTACGGATGCCTTGTGCGATAGCTTCCCCGAACAGCGTGGACGTTGTGGCAAGAACGCGATTGGCTGTGGTGCTGCCGCTGTTGACTACATTCCCGTCCTTGTCGATCGTGCGTGCCTTGCGCTCGGCCTCGCGGAACATGCGCAGCACGTCGGCTTGCGCCACGTCGCGGACCAGCTTCCTCCCAATGCTCGGGGCGATGCTTCGGTCCAGATAGCGGGCATAGTCATAGCGCGTGCTTGCCCTCAGCGTGGATAGGCGCTCGGCCCGGTAGTGTTCGATCAGGTGGGCGACGGTCCACGCTTTGCGTAGCTCGGCTTTGGCGGCGCTGGGGTCGTGACCGGCCATGACGGCGGCCAGCTTCTGCTGCGCCAGCTTGCGGGCTTGTTCGACAGTCAGTACGCCATAGGCGCCCAGCACATGCCGCTTCTTCTGCCCCGCGATTCGGTATCGAATGCAGAACTGGCGGGTGCCGCTGGGCAGGACGCGCAGCAGGAAGCCGCGCACCTCGGTGTCGCTGTACTCGTCCGGCGGGAGCGTGCCGTTCACGGCGGGCGGGGAGACCTTGCCCTCCACGAACTGTTTGGTGAGCTTGTAGCGGGGCATTGACGGCCTTGTGGATCTGGGGGCTACCGCGTGGGGCCACTGTGGGGCCGGCGTGGGGCCAACACCGGGAAATTCCGGCAAACACAGAATGGAACGTGGGGCCAATAAAAGTCAATGCAGAACAGTGGCTTGTAAGAACCGTATCAGAGGGTCGATTTCGGTAAGACTAAGTGGAAACTGATTTGTAATCAGTAGGTCGTCCGTTCGATTCGGACAAGCGGCACCATCTTCCGATCCACTGGCATCCGTAGATGTCCACGGTGCACAATCAACCCGCTGAAATAGCGGGTTTTTTTGTGCTTTTTTGTCCCCGGTCGTCCATGAGCATCCGCCCGCATAGGGGGTGCAATTGGGGGTACATGGGGACTAAGCTAGATCAATAGGAGGATGTACCCCCAATGGCCCATAAGTCGTTGACTGATATGGCTGCAAGGAACGCAAAGGGCAAAGAGAAGCCCTACAAGCTTGCAGCAGGAGCAGGGCTCTACCTGCAGGTCATGCCCAATGGAAATCGCTACTGGCGAATGAAGTACCGCCATGCGGGCAAGGAGAAGCTGCTCTCCATCGGGGTCTACCCGGAGGTGACCCTGAAGGAGGCGTGTGACAAACGCGACGCCGCGCGGGCGCAGCTGCGAGACGGCAAGGATCCGTCCGAGGAGAAGCAGCTGGGCAAGCTAAGGGCCCAGTTGTCCGCAGATTGTAGCTTCGGAGCAGTGGCCCTTGAGTGGCTGGAGACGAGGGGGGATCTGGCAGAAAGCACGCGGTCCAAGGCCAAGTGGATGCTTGAGACATACGCGTTCCCATGGCTGGGCAAGCGCGCAATCGAGGACATCAGCACCGCAGAAGTTCTGTCAGTTCTGCGCCGGCTTGAGGCCCAGGACAAGATTGAGTCGACCCAAAGACTGCGCCAGATCTGCGGCCAAGTGTTTCGATACGCAGTGGCCACCGGGCGGTTAGATCGGGACCCTACTGCAGCGCTACGAGGTGCTTTGAAGACCGCAAAGAACCGACACTATGCCTCGATCACCGACCCAGCAAAGATTGGAGAACTACTGCGGGCGATTGACGGATACACGGGACAGCTCACGACCCTGTGCGCCCTCAGGTTCGCGCCGCTGGTGTTCGCCCGTCCAGGCGAACTGAGGAAGGCGGAGTGGTCCGAGATCGACTTCGAGGCCAGCCAATGGTGCATCCCTGCAGAAAAGATGAAGATGGGCGTTGCACACATCGTCCCTCTATCAAAGCAGGCATTGGCGGTCCTCCGTGAGCTCCACCCAGTGACCAGCAAGAGTAGTTACATCTTTCCTTCAGTGCGCAGCTTGCGGGATCCCATGAGCGAGAACACTGTCAACGCGGCACTGCGTAGGTTGGGCTACGGGACTGACGACATGACAGGTCATGGATTCCGGAGCATGGCGTCTACGCTGCTGCACGAGATGGGGTGGACTTCGGATGCGATTGAGCGGCAATTGGCTCATGCGGAGCGAAACCCAATCAAAGCAGCCTACAACCGCGCTGAGCATCTTCCAGAACGACGTCGGATGATGCAGGCATGGGCTGACTACTTGGACAAGCTGAAGACTGGGGCGAAGAAGCCGCAGCTGAGGGCGGTTGCGTAAGCACGTTAACTTACAGGTCATCGCTAGTTATCAAATTCCGAGGTACTCTGCCGCCGCTTTCGCGGCGGCTCTACCGCCCCGGATGTCCGCTCCAAGGCAGAGGCAGTCGCCCGTGAATATCGCGCGATTCTCGTCCTCAGATTTCGTTAGCTCTCAGATTGGCCTCAGGAAGCTTTGCAATATCCAGTATTCAACATTATCGACGCGGGAGCCTTATTGCCGAACAGCTTTTCCTCTCGCGCCTTCTGAGTCTTTGCTGCTCTGCTATTGATCTCTCGCTCTATCGTTGGCATAAATGCAGTAAACACGGTTGATGGCTGAGGTATCCCCACGTTTTTCATGAGGGAGCGAGCATCTGATCGAGCACGGTTTCTGGCAGATTCGTAACCGTTTTATCCAGTTCCAGATCGGGTCCGTGGGCCAACGGCGCATCAGCGCTTCGCGTCCGATTCGGATGGTGGAGTACAGCTTGCGTAGAGCCAATGGTCGATCCCGGTCGCTTCGCATGCCAGTCCGGCCAACCAGCTGGCGAAGGTTGCCAGGGCATTGACCAGGAGCAGGATATCCAGCCGATGGCGTTTGCCGGTCAGGCTATCCTCCAAGCCGTGTCCATACCGATGCGATTTCAGATCCCGGAAGGAGGATTCGATCTGCATCCGACGGCTGTAGAGCGCAACCAGCTGCCTGGCACTCATGTGCTGCAATGTCGGTGAGGCGATGACCAGCCACGGCTCGCGTTCGCGCGCGGCGCACTGGCGGCTGAGCTTGCTGCGCGCCACGGTGCCATGCCGGGTGAGGTGCTTGCGCCCTTTGGCAGGTTTGCGATAGACGGCCAGGCAGCAGTCCAGCACGTGACTGCGGTTGATCCTCATCGGCGGCAGCATGCGCGGCCTGTCGTTGGCAAGTTGATACAACGCGCGACATGGCACCCATTGCGCATCGTGATCTTCCACCTCGACCGGCTTGACCCGCGTGGTCCCGCGCAGTCGTCCTACCCAGTCCCAGCCCAGCGCCGCCACTTCACGGAACCAGGGACAACGGAAGCCGGCGTCGGTGACCAGGATTGGGCGGGCGTGCCTGGGGACCAAAGTGGCAAGGCGTTTGAGAAAATGTTTCTCTGCCGCAGGCGATCCTTGCTGCTTGCCCGGAAAGACCATGTCCAGCACGGGCAGCGTGCGAACGCCCACGGGGACCGCGGCACGCAGCAGACACCAGCGACGATCGGCCTTCAGATCGGACCAGTCGACCACGATCACCGGCCGCTGACTGCGCAGCAACCACCGTGCCATGTCGGCATAGATGCGCTCCCGCTCGCCATGCAACTTTCCGTTGCTCAGCAAGCGGTCGAATGCCTTGAGCGGGGCGGCGACACGCTCAGCGCCTGGCCATGCCCGCGCCACATCGGTCAAGGTCAAGCGGCGTCCGACAATGAGGGCTTCCACCGAACGCAACAACACCGCCTCACGCAACGCAAGCAGGCCGCCAAGTGATTCGGACAGACGCTTCTGCAATACTCCGCTGGCGCGCATGGTCGTCAGTCCTGTTTGGTTTCGTCACCTCGAAGACTGCGCCATGCGCGCGCTCACTTCCAGTTTGGCTCGCTGTAAGTCGCTGATCTATCTATGTAAAACGTGGGGATGCTTCAGGCTCAGAGGTACTTCTTGAAGGCGCCAGCCGCGATGTCCACTGCTACCCTGAGCAGCACCGCGCTGGGCAGCAGGATCCCTACCGGATGCACGCTGGCCGGCAAGGCCAGATAGGTCACCCAGGGCAGCATTGCCAGCGGCACCAGGCTGGCCCGCACCCGGTGGTAGAGGAACCCTGATTCGCGCCCGGCCCCGAAGCGCCGGATATCGCGATGCACAAGTCCGTCCGCCATCCCCACGAAGGCCGCCAGGGCAAAAAGAGGCAGGGTCAGGCACAACACCAGCAGCCGAACAAGAAGCACCAGTAAGGTGTAGGCCGCCGCGATGAGGTAGTCCTCGGCATGCGTGGACACCGTTGCCAGCACATGCCGCAGGCTCCACGCGGGGCTGGACGCACCCGCACGCGCCTGGCGCGACGCTCCTGTACCCACTCCAGCAGTCCGCTATGCACGAACGCCCATTCGTAGGCCTGCTGCACCCGTTGTTGTGCCGTGCGCCCCGGCTCCTGCACCAGCGCGCTGCGTACGAAGTAGTCCGACAGCTGGTCCAGCTCGTGGCCCAGCATCGCCTGCGTGTGGCGCCAGCCCTGGTCCGGCCAGAACACGGCCATGCCGATCACTCCACCACGATGCACAGTAACAGCGAACCGCACAACACGCCGGAGCAGCGAAACGGCACGGTGATGAGACCGAGGATGAGTCCCTGCTGTCGCTGTGCGGTGGCGGCGACGTCCCTCATGGCGCTCCGCTTCCAGCGTTTTCACTGCCGCTCGTCGCCGGTGTGAAGCCTGCGAGCAGATCATCCGGCAACGCCGCGACCTGCGATGCCGGAGTGCCTTGCCCATCCCACCGTGCACCCCCTCGACGTAGCGTTGCGCCATTTTTCCGAGCACAGTCTGTATATGTCTTTCATGCGCATGGGAGGGGAAATGTCTACTCCTGTATCGCGCTCGGCTTGTACAGTGGCTCTGACACGCCACGGATGGTCGAATGGCCGCTGCAAAGAACATCGCCAACGGAGCTTTGCTGAGCGTGGGTTACTGCGCAGCGTTCTTGCTGGCTTGGCGATGCTCCGTGGACCAGTGGTACCTGCCGGCGGGATTGCGCGTTGCCAGCCTGCTGTTCCTGCCCGCGCGGCGATGGCCATGGTTGCTGGCGGGGGACGCAGCGGCCCTGCTGGTGCTGCGCGTGCCGAGGGTCGAGGACTGGGGTGCCAGCACCATCTGGGCATACCTGAGTCCGTTTCTCTTGATGCCCGCGGTCTCGCTGCTTCCCGTCACGGCACGCTTTCATATTCCCGATTTGACGCGCAAGGACGGCTGGCTGCTGCCGCTCGCGCTGGTGACCGCCTTGTGGAGCACGCTGTGCAACATGGCGCTCAATGCCGCGCTGGGTGGCCCATCGGGACCGGCGCCGATCGACACGCTAATCCGGTACTGGCTGGGGGACTACCTGGGCACATTGATGTTCGTCCTGCCGGCGCTCCTTTGGGTGCGCCGCGACGAAGCCTTGCGCCGGCCGTCCCATCTGCTGCATGAAGGCCTGGCGTCCGTCGCGGTAGTGGCGCTTCTGTTCGTCGCTATCACCCTCATCGGCGACACCGTGCTGCGGCAGTTCCTCAGGGTGTTGCTGGTTGTGCCCGCCATCGCGCTCACCCTGCGCCATGGATGGCGCGGTGCAGCACTGGGCGTGGTACTGGCGAACGTCGCGGTGGCCCTGTCGCTGCCCAAGACCGTTGAAGCCGGCATGCACGACGCACAGGCTTTCGCCGTGCAGGTCCTGCTGGCGGTCACCGCCACCGGCCTGTTTGCGTTCGGCTCGCGCCTCTCTGCTGTCTACCGGCAAGTACGCGATTTCGGGCGGGTCCGGGAGCAGGCACTGGAATTCGCACAGGCCGGCTACCTGTCCGCTGAGCGCACCCTGCGCAAGCGGGTGGTCGACTACACCGATCTCACCGTGCAGATCAATCGGATGCGCAGGGATGTCGTGGAGTACCTGCGGTCCCAGGGGCACCACGCGGCGGCAATGCAGATGACGCGCACCGGGGTGATCCAGGCGCAACTGCTCGATGAGTACGTCACGGCGCTCTATCCGCTGGGCATCGAAACGCATGGCCTGTATCACACCCTGCGCTCAATCAGCTTCGCCAATCTGTGCAACACGGAATTCCGCTGTCGGATGCGCGGCGATCCCCGCAAGCTTTCGCTGGGACTGCAGCTGGTGGCCTATCGCTGCGTGCTCAACGCCGTGGAAACGTTGCCCGTGGCGCGAACCCACCTGATCCAGGCGCGGGCATGGCGGGTGCGGGGCATGCAGGGGATCGTCGTGCGCATCACCGCCGATGCGTCCGTGCTCAACGCCGTCCGCCGCGAACATCCCGAGTCCGATCGGGAACTGTCGGTCCGGCTCAAGACGCATGGCGGCACCTGCCGGCGCCGCCATGCGTTGGCCTTGAGCTTTCTCGTCTCCGAGCGCGTCGGCGTCGGGATCAATCTCGCGAAGTGACCACCCAGGCATCGCCCTTCGCATCCGACCGCAACCAGACCACGAAATCCCCGGTCTGGTAGACCACGCGCCCCGGGGCGGCAGGCGTGGCCGACAGCGACACGCGGCCCACGTCCTTGCCCATCGGAAGCACCCACAACGTCTCGTTGATGCGCCCGACCGCGGCCCGGACCACGCCGGTGGCGTCGTTGATCTGCAGGTAGCTCACACCGTCGCGTTGAAACTCGTAGATCCGCCACGCCGAATCGGTGGCAAGGTTGGTCGCGCGGGGAGCGCTTTCACCCAGCCCCGTGGCCGCCGGTACGCCATGCCCACCCGAGGGGCAGCACGATTGCGCATGGGCCTGGAGGGACAGGGCCACCCCTGCGACGACGACCAATGCCAGGGTCTTTGCTTTCATCTCCATCACACTGTTCCTTTTCCCCTGCTGGGGAATGTCCGCCTGCAGTTCAGGCACGACCACGGTACGTGGTCCGCGCTTCGGGGCGGTTGACAAGCTTCCCCGCGTGATGTGTGTAGCAGCAGTACCAGTGCAGTGGTCAGCGTGAACTGGATTGGCGCAGGGTGATGACCCGATATTGACCGTGGTCGCCGTAGCGCGGCCCCTTCTTCTCGAAGTCGGCGCAGAGCCTGTCTTCGCCGCAGGGCACCAGGTCGGCCCGTGCAACGCGATCCAGGTACGCGATTTCCGCCCGGCGCTGTTCGGCCTCGGCCAGCGTCGCCTTGGCGCTGTAGAGCACGTACCCCACGCCGCACAATCCCATGACGGCCGCCGCCAGCATGGCGATGGATCCCATCCACATGCGGCGCATCACCGTGGCTTCCAGGGATTGCTGCGCTTGCGCGTAGCGCTGGGTGGCTTGCTGCAGCGTCTGGTGCGCAGCGGTCAGCGTGCGATCGAATCGCTCGGCCGCCGGATCCAGCGCCACCGAGAGCGCCTGTTGCGTCAATTGCGTCAGCCGCGGCAGCGCGTTCTCCACCACGCGATTGACGCTCCGGTCCGCGTTGCCGACCGCGCCATTGAGCACCTGCATTTGCCGGGAGATCTGGTCTTGCAGGCTTTGCTCCCGTTTTTGCATCGTTGCGATCAATGCCGCCATGGCCTTGATCGTTTCCTGCAGCGCCTCATTGGAGGTTTCGCTCTCCGGCAGCGCGGGCATGCTTTGCGTATCCATCGTGTCCCTCTTGAGAATTCCACTCGCTGCAGGATCTGGTTGCGATTACCCGCCGCCTCCACCGCCTCCTCCCCCACCACCGCCACTGCCTCCACCACCACCGCCCCCTCCATCGCCGCCCCCTCCCGGTGCGCCACCTTGCATCATCGGCCCGCTGGCGAACTGCGGCAGGGTCATCACCATCACCGGGCCACGGCTGGTCTGCACCTCGGCCGACGTATCCAATCCCAGCGACTGCATGGCCGTGACCTGTTCCGTCGCTTCCTGCATGGCCTTGGCCTCCAGGTGCTCATGGCCATGTTGCAGCAGGGCATGGGTGAGGGGACTGTTCGAGATCCGGTTCAAGGCTTGCTCGATGGCCGCGTCGTTCTTGGAAGCGATGGCGTGCAGTAGATCGTCCACATCACGGTCGCCAGTGATCTCCTTGCGCTGGGGCAAGTGGGGATCGGCGGGCTCGCCGGGCCTTTGCGCCGTGGCAGGAGCGGCTTCGCGGCGCGCCGTGGCCGGCTGCGGCTCGAACGCTGCGTGTTCCGATGGCGCAGGCGCGCGGGCATCCTGCTTACGGCGGACATCGAGGTCTGCGAGGGGATCGTCGTCTCCGCGCTCTCGCCGCTGCTGCCTTTCCTGCTCCAGGCGTTCTTCCTGCTGGAGATCTTTTTCGAGCTGTATCCGGAGTGCACGCATCGTTTGCAGCGTCTCCTCCCAGGTTTCGGCTCTTTGCGGCGCAGGAGCGGCATGCGCGTCCTGCCCATCCGCTGGCCCATCGCGGCGCTGCTCGCGGGCGGTTTCGTCGCCTTCGATACCGCCGCTGACGCGGTCGGCACCGCGCGTTCCCGAGGAAGACGCGAGTGGGAGTCCATGATCGGTCGCTTGCATGTCCGATGGGGACATCGAGGGCATTGGCGTGCGCTGATGCTCGGTGCGCTCCGCAGTGAGCGGCATGGCCACCGACGCATCCGACACTGCCTCCGTCACCTGGGCGCGATGCTCCTGCGCTAGCGCTTCCAAGGCATCTTCGCGCCGTTGCAGTGGCGCGTCCTCGCGCATGGCCGACGCTTGCGCGCTCGGCAGGTGCTGAGCGGGCGGCGCCTGCGCATCGGTGGGTTGCAAGGTCGATGCGTGCGTGATCGCCGGCACTGATGCTGCCGAATGCTGCGCAACTTGTGCGCGGCCGTCCTGGGCCTGGTGTTCGTGCGTCGTCTGCTGAAATGCCTCGGCCTCTTGGGGGCGCCGGGACGGCCCCGGTTGCTCGCCGGTGTCTTGAGCGAAGCGTTCCTGGGCGCCAGGTGGCTCCTGGGTGCGCGACTGGGCAGCCTGGTCCTGCCGCTGCTCCTGCGCTGACGGCGCGGCATCCTCGGCCTGGCGTCGTTCCTGCTCGCGAGCCAGCGCATCCTGGGTGGGGCGCTGTTCCTGCTCACGCTGTTGGTCGGTGTCGGCCTGACGCTGCTCCCGTTCGCGCTGCTGCGTGTCCTGGGCCTCGCGCTGCTCATGCTCGCGCTGCTGGGCGTCCTGGGCTTGGCGCTGTTCCCGCTCACGCTGCTGGATTTCCTGGGTCTGGCGTTCTTGTTCGCGCTGCTGCAGGTCCTGGCTTTGATGGTCGAGCGTGGCATGCGCCTCCAGCGCCTGGGCTGCATACGCTTGGTCCTCGTGGGACGCCTGCGCCAGCGCGTGCTCGCGGGCCTGCCCGGCCTGCTGCTCCTGGGCCTGGCGCTCCTGCCGTTCGCGCTCCTGGCGTTGCTGCGCGGCGCTGGCCGCCTGGGTCTGCGCCTGCATGTCCAGCGCATGCTGCGGGCTGGAAGACGGGTTGGAGGACGCGCCGCCCGAGTCGGCCGACCCGTCGGAGGCGCGCGCCGTCGACGCCAGCCGCGGCGTCGGCATGTCGGGGGACGGCTGGGCTTGCTGGTGCGCCCGCACCTCTTGCAGCGCCTGCCGGATGTCCTCGGTGCTGGTGACGGCCGCGATGCGATCCACGCCATCGGCGCCGCGCTGGAGGTGGGCGATCGGGCTGTCGGCACCGAACACCCCACCAGGGCCGCGCTGCAGCTGCAGCGCGCCATCGCCGGAGAACCCTTGTGCCTCGCGCGTGCGCTGGGTGGCCAGGTCGATGGCTTCGCGCCAATCGGGCCTCAACTCGGTTCCGACGATGCGGTAGCGATAGAGCGTCTGCTCGCGTTGCAGGTCCTGCGGCGATGGGGGCGATTGCGGGATCGCGGCAATGGCCTGGGCATGCTCGGCCAGCGCCGGTTGCAGCAG
>Ga0308161_1003374_pt1 | contig 15633 bp, 16 predicted proteins | sample PhyFR2_FD_201034 | JGI IMG/M metagenome (GOLD analysis project Ga0308161, IMG submission 201034) | Phyllosphere microbial communities from UC Gill Tract Community Farm, Albany, California, United States - DLSLF.R2 | ecosystem: Host-associated > Plants > Phyllosphere > Unclassified | place: USA...
CGGTGCGGAAGAACCCGTCGACGAATGCTCCCTCGTCGTGGGCGGGATTGCGGTATCCGCCGAAGACGCCGAGGCCCCGGGCGAGCACCTCGCCCTCAGCGCTGATGCGCACCGTGAGGCCGGGGAGCGGTGAGCCCACGCTGCCCGAGGCGATTCGTCCCGGCAGGTTGCCGGTGAGCGGTGCCGTGGTCTCGGTGAGGCCGTACCCCTCGATGACGGGGACGCCGATGCCGCGGAAGAACAGCGACAGCTCGGGGTCGAGGGCGGCGCCGCCCGAGAGCATGTAGCCGACGCGTCCGCCCATCACCGCGCGCAGGCGCCGGTAGAACAGCGCGTCGAAGAACCGGTGGCGCAGTCGCAGCGAGAGGTCCTTTGCGGGGTGCGCGGCGGCGTCGATCCGCTCGGCGCGGCGGCCCCACGCGATCGCCGTCTCCCTGGCCTTCGTCCAGACACCCGCGAGGCCCTTGTCGGCGGCCTTGGCGGCGGCGGCCGCCTGGATCTTCTCCAGGACCCGGGGGACGACGACGAGGAAGGTCGGTCGCAGGGTGTCGAGGGTCGCGACGACGGTCGACGGATCGGCGAGGTGCGCGATGCGCATGCCGCTGGCCAGGCAGATCAGCTGCAGGCCCCGGGCCAGCACATGAGCGAGCGGGAGGAAGATCACGGTGTTGCCGGCGTCGTTGACGATCTCGCGGTAGGCCGCGGCGATGTTCAGCACCTGCCCGAGGAAGTTCCGGTGCGTCAGCACGACGCCCTTCGGCTCGCCCGTGGTGCCCGAGGTGTAGACGATCGTCGCGGGGTCGTCCTGGGTGGCCGTGGCCCGGCGGGTCTCGAGCTCGGCATCCGAGATATCGGCACCGAGCGCGACGAGGTCGGTGAGAGGGGCGGATGCGGCGGCATCCATCGTCCACACGCCGAGGGGGGCGCCGCCGGCCTCCGCCAGCGCCGCCTGCAGAAGAGCCGTGTGCGACGCCGTGCCGCCGATCGCCAGACGCACCCCGGCATCCGCGACGATGGCGTTCACCTGCGAAGGGGAGGAGGTCTCGTAGATCGGCACGACGACGGCGCCGGCGAACCAGGAGGCGAGGTCGGCGACGGCCCATTCGTAGCGCGTCGGCGCCATGATCGCGATCGGGTCGCCCGCCCGCACGCCCCGGGCGATGAATCCCTTGGCCAGCGCGCGCACCTCTTCGGAGAACTCCCGCGTGGTGACCGGCCGCCAGGGGGCGGCGCTGCCGGCATCCGCCCTCTCGACCTCGAAGGCCACGTGCTCCGGTGCGCTCTGCGCACGAGCGACCAGGAGGTCGGTGATGTTGCGGTAGGTGTCGAGGACTGCCAGCGGCGGGGTCGATGATTCGATCATCGGTATGTTCCTCTCGGTCGAACGGCGCGTTCGGGACGTGACGGCGGTCCTCGGTCGAACGGACGAAAGGAGCATGCGGGCGCGCGCATGTACTGCCATCTTCTCCTGTTCGGAGCCGCGCTCGATTCGGATGGGACCGCGTGCGATGAGCAACCTCGGTTGACAGGGTGCGTCAAAGCAACGTAGGTTGACAGCATGGAGTCATCCCAGATCGCCGCGACCGCCGCGGACCTCAGTGATCCGCGAGCCGGCCTGCGCGCCGTCGCGACGCTGCGCGTGCTGGCCGACACCCTCGAGCTGCGTCAGGTCGAGGCCGCGCTGCGCGCCGGAATGACCTGGCAGGAGGTCGCCGACGCCCTCGGTGTGACCCGTCAGGCCGCCCACAAGAAACATGCCAGGCGGGTGGACCCCGCCATCCAGATCCCCAGGAGGAACGCATGAGCAGGTTCGCTCGAGCAGCTCACACCAGCCACTCGCTCTCGGTCGCCGCCATGGAGGAGGCCTCCCGCGCGGGTCTGCGCACGGCCGACATCGATCATCTGCTGCTCGCCCTCATCATCAACGACCAGTCGGCGGGGCGGATACTGCGCGGCGCGGGCCTCGACATCGATGCGGCCCGCCGCGCCGTCGAGGACCAGCACGCGCACCACCTGGCCGGGTTGGGCATCGAGACGTCGTTCCCCGCCGCGGGGCAGATCGTGTTCCCTCAGACCGAGGGGTACGAGTGGAGCACCCGCGCCTCCGACCTGCTCATCCGCGCCAGCGGCCGGCGCAAGGCCGGAGACGCGGCGGCTGTGCTGCGCGAGCTGCTGACCGAGCCCAGCGGGCTGATCGACGGCATCCTGGCCCGCCTCGGCACCTCTGCGCAGGCTCTGCTCGGGCAGCTGGACGAACTCGGCGCCGACGACACGACCACGCCGCTCACGGCGGTGAAGCGGCACGGGCGTGCGGCGGGATCGATCGAGACGTTCGTCTCCGCCCCGGTGGAGGACGTGGGGGCCTTCCTCGCCGATCCCGCCCTCATCCCCGAGTGGCATCCGGGCGTGGGGTCCCTCGAGCTCGGCGGGCAGGAGGTCGCCGCCGGTGAGGTCTGGGACGGGCTCGCGCCCACGGAGCGTCTGAACGGAGAGCCGGTGCAGCGCAAGCCCGAACTCCGTCGTCGCCGCATCACCCTGGTGTCGCTTGATCGACCCGAGCGAGTGGCGTGGAGCTTCGCCTATCCCGATGCGCCGAAGAACAGCCCTGTCCTGATGGAGTTCACGCTGGCCGGCACGACGGGCGGAACGCAGGTCCACACGACGATGTCGTGGGCACGGCGCGGCGGATGGCGCGGAATTGTGGCTCTGCCGATGCGTCCGCTGCAGAAGTTCATGCTGTGGATCATGCTGGCCCAGACGGGCGCCGCGATCAGCCGCGCGTTCCGCTGATCCCCGCGTCGGACAGGATCGCCCGCGCGGCGCGCTCGCCGGAGGCCAGGGCCCCCTGGATCGACGCGGTGTCCCGATGGTCGCCCGCGATGTACAGGCGCTCGGAGTGGCGCGGCGACCGCGGCGGCCCGAGGGGTGCGGGTTGGGCCGGGAGGGCGTCGACGATGTCGTCGCGCCGGATCACCTCCCAGGCACTGACGTCGGTGCCCCAGATCTGCTCGAGGTGGCGTCGGACGTCGTTCTCCGTCGTGGCACCCGTGGTGGCGCCGGTGGTGGCGCGGCCGCCCGGCAGCAGACAGGTCGCGGCGATCAGGTGGCGTCCGGCGGGAGCATACGACGGCACGGTGTGCGTCATCACGACCGTGTTCACCACCGGTCCCCGCCGTCGTCCGTCGACGGTGAGCAGTGCCGACCGAGTCGGTGGTTCGGCTGCGGCGAACCACCAGGTCTGCAGCCCGTTCGTCGCCGGTGAGGGGAGCCCCGTGAGGCCGCCCACGGCATCGGGCCCGACCGCGACGACCACCCGAGCCGCGCGGACGGGGTCGCCGTCGACGACTCCGACCTCGATACCCCGAGTGCCGGTGCCGCTGCCGGTGCTGCTGCCATCGCCCGACAGGCGTTCGACGGCCGCGCCCAGCCGAATGGTGGCGCCGCCGGCGCGGGCGCGGGCCGCGAGCTGCTCGGGGACGGCGGCGATCCCCTGTGCGGGAAGTCCGGGGCGGCCGAGCGCGAAGTACCGCACGAGCAGCCGGGCGAACGCGTTCGAGGTGTCGCCGCGATCCTCCGCGAGCACCCCGGCGAGGAACGGCTCGAGCACCGCCGTGCGCAGCGGTCCGCGGAGCCCCGCCGCATCCCATCCCTCGCGCAGGGGGATGTCGTCGTGTGCGAGACGGGAGAGCGGACGCACGAGTGCCGGCGCCGCCCAGCGCGCCAGCGCGACGGCATCGGGCAGGGTCACCAGTCCGCTGCGCAGCGACGTGACGATCGACAGCGGATGCCGCACCGGATGCCGCAGTGCGGCCATGCCCTGCGCCGTGCGCACCTGTACCCCCACCGGAAAGCTCCCCATCGCCAGGGCGTCGAGATCGACGCTGCGGCGAAGCGCCGGGTAGGCGGGGTTGAGCACCTGGAAGCCGCGATCCAGCCGGAACCCGTCGACGATGTCGGTGCGCTGGCGTCCCCCGACGGCGTCGCCGGTCTCGAGCACGACGACATCGAGCCCGTGGGCTGTGAGCAGCTGCGCGCAGCGGAGCCCCGCCAGCCCGGCGCCGACCACGATCACGTCATGCACGGGTCACGGTTCCGGGGGTCTGCATCAGGCGCGTCGGCTGCATGGCACCAGCGTACGACGGGAGGGGAGAGGCGGACGCGTCCGTCGGGGCGATGGACTCCAGGTGCGGCAGCGTCACCCGGTGAGGGAGGTCCGCATGTCGTTCCACGCCGACGCCAGGCAGTCCTCGAGCGGCACGTCGGCGGGCCCCTCCAGCCATCTGCCCACCGCGAGATCGAAGCAGGTGACGGCGACGGCTGCCAGCGTCCGAGCGCGCTCAGGGTCGATGCCGCGTCGGTGCAGCGACTCTTCGATGGCGCGGGCGAGGTAGTGACTGCGGAGAAGATCACGCTCGAGCAGTGCAGGCTCGCTGTGGACGATGCTGCGCCGACGCGCCATCTGCTCCCGCCAGTCCTGCACACCCCGGCACGCGGCTGCAAGGCCGGCGCGCACGGTGTCCGTCCCGTCGCTCTCCGACGGGACGGATGCCATGAAGGCGCTCACCGCCTGGGGGAACTCGCGATCTCGGAGGAACAGCACGTCCCGCTTGTCGGCGAAGTGCCGAAAGAACGTCCGTGTGGTCAGGCCTGCTGCCTCGGCGATCTGCGGAACCGTGGTTCCTCCATACCCCTGGTCGGTGAACAGGGCCATCGCTGCAGCTTCCAGCCGCAGTGCGGCATCCGGGGACCATCGAGGCATAGAGCCATGATGACACGAACTGTCGTAAGATCGACTGTGACGGCATGAGATGTCATCAGGATCGGGGAGTGGACGAGTGAGCGACAACACTGCGGCGTGGATCGATTCTCCGTACGCGGATCTGACGATCCGAGAGGCCCCCATGCCGAAGCCCGGGCCGGGGCAGCTGCTGGTGGAGGTGCGCGCGGTGGCGGCGAATCCGCTCGATGCGATCATCCAGTCCAACGGCACCGTCATGTACGGGTGGCTGCGGTACCCGGTCATCCTCGGCGAGGACGTCGCGGGCGTCGTCGTCGAGATCGGTGCCGACGTGGACGCCTTCGCCATCGGGGATCGCGTCGTGGCGTACGCGATGGGTCTGGAGAAGGGGCGGGACGCGGTCTCCGAGAGCGGCTTCCAGGCCTACGTCGCCGTCGACGCCGGCTTGGCCGCCGCCCTGCCGGCGGCTACCGCCTTCGAAGATGCCGCCGTCCTGCCTCTGGCGGTGTCCACAGCCGCGGCCGGTCTGTTCGAGAGCGACCAGCTGGCGCTGGACTACTCCCGTGTCGGGAAGGAGGCGGCCCGCGACGAGGTCGTCGTGGTGTGGGGTGGCGCGACGGCCGTCGGTGGCAACGCGATCCAACTCGCCCGCGCAGCCGGGTACCGGGTCATCACGACGGCGTCTGCGAAGAATCACGACCGGATGAGGCAGTTGGGGGCAGAAGCCGTCTTCGACTACCGCGACCCGAAGGCCGTCGATCAGATCGTCCGCGAGGTCGGCGGTTCCGCGGTGGCGGGGATCCTCGCCGTCGCGGTGGGGTCCGCTGAGCCCTGTCTGCGGATCGCGCGCGGGACCGGTGCCACGAAGATCGCGATGGCGAGTCCTCCCGTCTCGTTCTACGAGCAACCGCGCCGCCGCGGCCTCTCCTTCGCCCGCATCCGCCTCTTCCTGGAACTCGGAGCGCGAACCGCGTTCCTGCAGGTGCGCAGCCGCGCTCACGGCATCAGGGCCTCGTTCATCTGGGGGAGCGCCATCGCCACCTCTCCCGTGGGGCCGGCCATCTGGGGCGCCTATCTCCCCGCAGCGCTCGCATCCGGCGAGCACCGTCTCTACCCGGAAGCCCGCATCGCGGGACACGGCCTTCCGGACATCCAGAAGGCCATGGACACCCTTCGCCGCGGCGTGTCCGCGCAGAAGCTCGTCATCACCCTCGATCGGGCACTGAGGGGATCCTGACCGATCCACGGAGCCCGCGCAGAATCACACCGCAGGACCGCCGTCGCGAAGACACGCGAAGGGTGTGAGCGGAGATCAGCGGCCCGCGCCCGAGGTCTTCTGCTGTCCGCCGTCGCGCGGAAGCAGCTCGAACGGGAGGCCTTTCGACACCGCCCTCGCGTACCGGACGAGGGAGACGGGTGGCAGATCGACCAGAGGTCCGCAGATATGGAAGGCCGCGATGATCGCTTCGAGGTCGTCGCCTCGGCGAGTGCTGCGGAACCGTCGATCCGCCTCGTGGACGTTCGCCGCGGCGACCCGCACGATCTCCTGCCACTCCCGCTCGTCGAAGGACTCCGGGGGCACCGACCAGGCTCGCGGGGTGTTCACGGCCGAGCGAGTGGCTTGCTTCCCGCGGTGCGCAGCTGTGGCGTCGACGTTCACGGCCACCTCCCCCTTCGTGATCCCGTGCGCGGAGTGCAGCTCCGGTGTTGCGATGATCACGCATCAGCGCGCCCGAGGGTGTGCTGTGCAACATCTCGGTCTGCGCCCGCGCAACACACAGGCCGCGGCTCTCAGCGTTCGGCGAGGGCTCGGCGCATCCGGCGCACGGTGCCGAATCCCGACTGCTCGGCGGCGGCTCGCTCCGTCACGCCGCGATCGAGAAGAGCCGAGGCGTTCGCGATGCGGGTTCGACGCAGAAAGCCGGAGGGGTTGTCGCCGGTCGCCTGGAACGAGCGGAACAGGTGCGAACGGGAGACGCCCAGTTCGCGGGCGACCGTCTCGACCGTCGTCGCCGGATCGGCCGCCTGCGCGATGATGAAGGCCACCGCGTCGAGGTGGATCTGGTCGCCCGGTCGACTCTCGTGCTTCTCGTAGCGCAGATCGCTGGCTGCGGCGATCGCCGCGACCAGCTCGGTGATCGCCCTCTCGACGTGAGTGAAAGCGGCGTCTGAGGGAGGGACGGGGCGAGAGAAGATGGCGTTCGTCAGATTCAGGAACAGGGCGAGGTAGTCGGGTGAGGCCTGTCCCGTCCTGACGATCACGCCATCGGCGAGGGTGTATCCGCCGAGCACGACGAGGGTGCACACCACGGCTGTCGCGCTGTCTATGAAGGTGAGACTCTCGGGGCGGACGAGGATGACACCCCCTTCGGGGACGATGCTGACCGTCGTGCTCGTTCCGACCGTCAGCTCGCCCTCGATGACGACGAGGAGCATCAGGTGTTCCTCCGCCACCTGCCGGGGCGCCGGCGCGAACGTGAACCTGGCTGGAGGGTGCCAGAAGCGGGAGACGATGAAGTCCCGGCTCTTGAGAAGATCGCCCGCGAAGCTGAAGTCGTCGGTGGGAGGCGTGAGCTCCCACCCCGTCAACGCAAGGAGGTCGCGAGCGGCTCCGGCGCGGAGGTTGAACCGTCGATTCTCGTAGACGGCGGGGAAGCTCTGCATCCGGGTCGCCTTCCTGTGCGTCGGGTGACACGAGCTTAGCCACGTGTCTGATCTGTCGGATCGATAGGATCACCGGATGACCGCACTCGCCAGAGCCACAGACGCGCAGGTCGATTCCCTCTGCGACGCGTTCACGTCGGTGTCGTGGCCGCTCGGCCGCGATGACTTCAAGACGCTCGCAGAGCGCCTCGGGTGGCAGTTCGCGTTGGAGACGTCGAGCGGCATCCAGCACCGTTCGGGGTATCCCGTGAATCTGCCGACCGTTCGTTCGCTCGTAGTGGATGAGGCGGTGTCCCAGGTCACGGTCGCGGTCTCCGATAAGAGCGACGACGCCGAGGGGCTGCAGAGTGCTGCGCACGGGCTGCAGGCGGCGCTGGGCGAGCGCCTCGGTGAGCCCTCCGGCTCCGACGGTGCGGGCCACTACTGGGAACTGGGCAACGGCGGCAGGATCCGGCTCGCGAGGGTGCCCAGGAAGATGCTGCTCGTCGTCGAGGATCAGCGGTTCGCCGAGGTGGAGCGAAGAGAGGAACGCCTGGGCATCGACCCCGACCGCACGCCGGCGTAGGGGATGACAGCGCCTGGTTCCGGGTCGGAACAGCGCTGAGCGCCATACGTGGAGGGGCTGACGGGAATCGAACCCGCGCTATCTGCTTGGGAAGCAGAAGTTCTGCCATTGAACTACAGCCCCGCACCCGCATCCGAGGAGCAGGTGACGCCAGCCTACCCGTACGTTCCGTCACGACCAAAGTGCCGGCCGGGTGTGGCAACTAGGCTGGGGCCGTGCTTCTCAGCGACCGCGACATCAGAGCAGAACTCGCATCCGGCCACATCGGTCTGGATCCGCACGAGCCGGAGATGATCCAGCCGTCGAGCATCGACGTGCGGCTGGACCGCTACTTCCGCCTCTTCGACAACCACAAGTATCCGTTCATCGATCCCTCGGTCGATCAGCCGGAGCTCACCCGGTTGATCGAGGTCGACCCCGACGAGCCGTTCATCCTGCACCCCGGCGAGTTCGCCCTCGGCGCGACCTTCGAGCAGGTCTCGCTGGCGGATGACATCGCGGCACGCCTCGAGGGCAAGTCGTCGCTGGGACGGCTGGGCCTCATCACCCACTCGACCGCAGGATTCATCGACCCGGGGTTCACCGGTCACGTGACCCTCGAGCTCGCGAACGTCGCCACGCTGCCGATCAAGCTGTGGCCCGGCATGAAGATCGGCCAGCTCTGCTTCTTCCGGTTGACCTCCCCGGCCGAGAACCCCTACGGCTCGGGGCCCTACGGCAACCGTTACCAGGGACAGCGCGGACCCACGGCATCCCGCTCGTTCCAGAACTTCCACAAGACCGATGTCGGCACGACCGACGTCGGAGCCGTAGGAGGCTGACATGAGCGGCGACGACAGCGACCGGCAGATTCCGACCGACCCGCGGGACGTCGTCGTCCCGCCGCCGCCCGCGGAGGGTGCTGTCCCGGATGCGGAGATCCCGCCGCCTCCCTCGGAGTCCTCTGTCCCGGATGCGGTGATCCCGCCGCCCCCTCCGGAGTCGTCTGTCCCGGATGCGGTGATCCCGCCGCCCCCTCCGGAGTCGTCCGTCCCGGATGTCGTGATCCCGCCGCCCCCTCCGGAGGCGATGCTTCCGGCGACCCGCAGGTCACGGCCGAAGCCGGCGATCCTCACCGGCGAGCAGCCGGCTCCGGTCGCGGACGACTGGGCGCAGCCGTCGGTGGCGCCGGAAGTTCCCACGTCCGGCGGATACCGCGCGCTGACCTTCGTGATCTTCGCCTTCCTGATCGTCATCCTGGTCGCGGCGATCGTCGGCGCGATCTACCTCGGCACGACGACGCTCGGAATGTCGGCCGGTGTCGTGCCCGCCCTGTCCTCCGCCGCGCCCTGGCTCGGGTGACGTGGGCGACCTCACCTACGACCCCGAGGTTGACGCGGCCTACGCCACGATCGGGCGCCCGATCCGGCCCGGCGAGGCGGCGCGGCAGGTGCCTGTGGCGTTGCCTGAGGGTATCTCCGGCGAACTCCTCCTCGACTTCGATCGCGACGGTCATCTGCTCGGGGTCGAGATCCTCGGCGCGTCAGGCCTGCTCCGGCCGGAGGATGTCCGCGGTCAGTGAGGGAACGGGGTCGCGACCGGGTCTCGTCTGAGACTGTGCCGTTGCCCCGCGCACACGCGGAAAAGCCCCGCCTGACCGGGGTCAGACAGGGCGTTCCGGTGATCGGATGCGGTCAGGCGTCGCGACCGCGGGAGAACCCGGCGTCGAAGCCGCGCTCGTAGGCGTGCTGCGCCGCGCGGGCGGTGCGGTGGTCACTTCGGTCGTGGCCATGGCCAGGACCGAAGCCGTGGCCACGGTGGTCGCCGTGCTCGTGGCCACCGCGCCCGAAGCCGTGTCCAGGGCCGAAACCGTGTCCAGGGCCGAAGCCGTGCCCGCGTCCGAAGCGGCGGGGTCCGAAGCCGTGGCGACGGCCGCGTCCTCGGGGGAGCGGCGTCTCCTCGTCCCAGCCGAACGCGCGAGCGATCTGCTCGAGTGTGGCGAGGGTGGTGTCGAGGTCGTCGGGCGAGACGGCGTCGGTGACCTTGGCGCGGATGCCGTCGACGATGCCCTGGAGGCGGTCCTTGGCTGCGCGACCGTCGGCGGTGAGCGTCCAGCCGTCGCCGTCGGCGACGACCCATCCGCGTTCCACGAGACCGTGCAGCTTGTGGGGGTTCAGCGGGCGGCGCGCAGGCGCCGTGCCGTCGATCACGTTGAGGATCCGCCAGTCGCGGCGGCTCGCCTGCGCGCTCTCGAAGGCCGAGGCGAACTCGGCGGCCATCAGGCGGTCGACCGCCGTGATCCAGAAGCCGAACGGGCGGGAGGTGCTGTCTGTGTTCTGAGTGTCAGAGGTGTTCATGAGGTGAGTCCTTGTATGTCATGGAGCATGTGCTTGTCACTATGCATGTATATGTAGTGTGACATGCAGTTCGAATGTATGTCAAGTCGCATGTAAAATCGACGGGTGAGCGCCGAAGAGAACGACCCCGCCGAGGCCATCGCCCGCGCCCTGTCCCGCCTGCGCGGACGTCGTCCGGGCGAACGCGGTCGAGGCCCCCGCGGGATGGGCGCGACGCGCGGGTGGCACGGTGGCCCGCATTCCGACCACTTCGAGCAGGGCGTGCACGACGACGGGCACGGGCACGGGCACGGGCACTCGGGGCGTCCCGGCATGCCGCCGTGGATGAACGATCCGTCGGGGCGCTTCGGGGGGCCGGCTCGGATGCGGATGCTCGAGGCGCTCGCGGCGGCATCCGCCCCCCTGAGTGTGAGCGATCTCGGTGCGGCGATCGGTGTCGATCAGCCGCGCGCATCGCGGCTCGTGCAGCAGGGGGTCGCGCACGGGTTCGTGCGGCGCGAGGCGGATCCGGACGACGCGCGGCGCACCCGTATCGCTCTCACGGACGAGGGACGCTCGGCCGCCCGTGGAATGAGAGGGGAGCGACGCGAGGCTCTCAGCAAGGCGCTCGCCGCGTTCACCGCGGACGAGCGGGAGCAGCTCGCGGCGCTGCTGAACAAGCTTGCCGACAACTGGGAGAGCTGAGCGTTCGATCGGCGGTTCGGGGCGATCGGAGTCGGGGGCGATCGCGTCTCGGTGACGACCTGTGTCAAGGGCGACGTGTGGCGTTCGAGATCGGCATTCCGGAACGCTCCTGCGGTGTTCCGGAATATGCTTCTGATCTGGCTGAAAAGTGCTCGATCGGCGGTTCGAATGTCGGTGGCCCCGAGTTGTATGGGGACATGCCATCCCGCACTCGCAGCATTGTCGATCAGGTCGTCGCCGACCTCGATCGGGTGCTGTCCGATGACGCGCTCGCGGGATTGTCCGACGCCGAACGGGTCGAGGTGCTGCGGGCGGCAGGAGCAGCGTTCCGGCGGGTCGAAGCCGTCGTGGTCGAGACGATCGCCAGTGGCGATGCTGTCGACTTCCCTCATTCCACCGGATGCCGGACGCAGAACGAACTGCTCCAGCGCACCCTCCTGACAGACATGCGCGGCGCGAGGCGCGTCGGGGCGGCCGTCGACCTGGTGCGACGGGACGTGAACCTGGTGTCCGGCGATCGGCTGCCGGCGCGGTGGCCGGCGCTGCGAGAGGCGATGCTCGACGGAGCCCTCAGCGTCGCGGGGATGCTCGCTGCGACCGAGCCGCTCGAGAAGATCGCACACCGCATCGGCGTCGATGATCGGCTCGACGCCGACATCTGCCTTGCGCGTGCGGCGCGCGGCATCAGACCCGACCCCGAGGCCGGTCCAGGCGACGAGATCGAGGGCCCGGCGCCCACGATCGACGAGCTGACGCTCCTCGCCGAGACGCTGGCCGTGCTGCTCGACCCCGATGGAGACGAACCCGGCGACGAGCCTGCGCGTCGACGCGGCATCACCCTCGGCCGGGTGCGCGACGGGCTGCGTTCCATCAAGGGATACCTGACGCCCGACGTCGCCGCGCAGTTCGAGCTGATCCTCGACGCGATGAACAACCCCAAGGGCGATGGCCCGCCCTCGCGGGGCGTGGTGTTCACTGTCGATTCTGACGACGGTGATGCTGCAGACGTCGACCTCGAAGGCGGCGATTCTGCGGGCGGAGATCCTGCGGGCGGAGATCCTGCGGGCGGCGATGCTGCAGACGGCGATGCTGCAGACGGCGATGTCGATGATGACCCCTACAACTCCGATCCACGCGGCGTCATCGACGACCGCACGGCTGCGCAGAAGCGACATGACGCGCTCGCCGCGGCATTGGCGATCGCTGCCCGCCACCGGGACATGCCCACGCTCGGTGGCGCCGCCCCTGTACTGGTCGTGACAGTCGATGCGAAGGACCTCGCCGAGGGCACCGGGCGTGCGAGCGTCAGCGGCGCCTGGGGACAGTTGCCGGTGAGCGTCGCTGCCCACGTCGGCTGCGCGGGGGCGATCCAGCGGGTGGCGTTCGAGGAGGGGCGGATCATCGCGATCACGACCACTGATCGGGTCTTCACCGTGCATCAACGCCGGGCGATCATCGCCCGTGACAGGGAATGCCTGATCCCGGGATGTCACGTGTCCGCGTCATGGTGTGAGATTCATCACGTCACCGAGCATGCGAAGGGTGGTCCGACGCATACGGATAACGGTGTGCCGTTGTGCTGGTGGCATCACCGGTCCCTCGGGAAGTCCGGGTGGGAGATCCGCATGAACGACGGCGTCCCCCAGGTGCGGGGGCCAGCGTGGTGGGACCCCGACCAACGATGGCGAACCCCCAGACTCAGCAGTGCAGAGCGGGTACGAAAGGCGAGGGATGCGCAGAAGGCTCCGGTCTTCGCGGGGGCCGGATGATACGGCTACGGCTACGGCTACGGCTACGGCTACGGCTACGGCTACGGCTACGGCTACGGCTGCGTGCCCGAGGTCGCGTCCGTTGCGCCGGCTGCATCCGTGCCGCCTGTGTCGGTGCCGACTGCTTCCGTGCCGGCTGTGTCGGTGCCGAAGGCGAGCGAATCCTCGTCGTCCACGGAGAGCGAGAGCACCACGGTCTCGACCACCGGGTGCGCCTCGATCTGCTGTTCGATCTCGCGCAGGCGGCGGGCCACGTCGTGTTCGCGGGCGTCGCCGGCGAGATCCACCTCGGCGACGATGAACAGCCGATTCGGTCCGACGTACTCGATGTGCAGGTAGGTGAGGCGCTGGATCTGCGGCGACCCGAGCAGCGCCCGGCCGACCCGCTCGCGCAGCGCGGGCGATGCGTTCGAACCGATGAGAAACGAGATGTTGCGCCCGATCAGGATCACGGCCACGATCCCCAGCAGGATGCCGACGAGGATCGACCCCACGGCATCCCAGGCGGCGGCTCCCGTGATCTGATGCATCGCGATCGCCGCCGCGGCGAGCACGAGACCGATCAGCGCGGCCGCATCCTCGAAGAACACCGCACGCAGCGTCGTGTCGCTGGTGTCGAGCACATAGTCCCAGGTCGACGACCCCCGCTCCTGAGCGAGACGCCGCGACTTCACCATCGCCTGCGTGAACGAGGCCCCCTCGAGCACGAAGGCGATGCCGAGCACCGTGTACGCGACGACGGGGCTCTCGACGGGTCCCGTATCGGACAGCTCCTGCACACCGTGCATGATCGAGACGATCGACCCGGCCGTGAAGATCCCGAACGCGGCGATCAGCGACCAGACGAACGCGGCGCGACCATAGCCGAGCGGATGCCGCTCATCCTTCTCCCGCGCGCCGCGGCGGTCGGCGATGAGCAGGAAGACCTCGTTGCCGGCATCCGCCCACGAGTGCGCGGCCTCGGCCACCATCGATGCCGACGATGTGAGTACGGCGGCGACCGTCTTGGCGATCGCGACGAGGGTGTTGGCGAAGAAGGCGATGATGACCGTCACGCGGTCAGGCTACTCCCGCTCCGGTCAGGCCTGCTGTGTCGCCCTGACCGGCAGCAGCAGCAGGAAGCCCGCGATGAGCACCAGCACGATGCCGAGGATGCCGAAGGAGGTCGAGCCGGTCAGCACGATGAGCAGAGTCCAGGCGCCGGACGCCATCCAGCTCGCTGCTCTGCCCGTCGTGGCATACAGGCCGAAGATCTCGCCCTCGCGTCCGGCCGGGGTGATGCGGGCCAGGAACGACCGCGACGCCGCCTGCGCGGGTCCGACGAACGCGCACAGCAGCAGGCCGCCGGTCCAGAACACGATCGCTCCCGCGTCCACCAGGAAGAACACCGCGAGACCCGCGACGACCATGGCTGCGAGGGAGATGAGGATGATGCGCTTCGGACCGAACCGGTCGTCGTAGCGCCCGGCGATGATGGTCGAGATGCCCGCGATGAGGTTCGCCGCGATGCCGAAGATCACGAGCTCGAGGAACTCGAAATCGAACACCTGCCCGGCGATGATCGCACCGAATGCGAAGACACCGCCGAGGCCGTCGCGGAACACCGCGCTCGACAGCAGAAACCAGAACGTCTGCCGGGTGTCGGGGTTTCGGTAGAGGCCGACGACGTCCCCGACGAGCAGACCGTACGACGCGAAGAAGCCGACCTTGCGCTCGGGGCGGCCGAGCGACGGCTCCGGCACGTTGAGGAAGATCGGGATCGAGAACACGATCGCCCAGATGGCGCATCCGAGCGCGATGATCCGGAAGGGCAGCCCGCCGTCTTCAGACAGGCCGAACCAGTCGGCCATGTAGAACACGATCACCAGCACCAGGGCGATGATGCCGCCGATGTATCCGAACCCCCAGCCGAGACCCGAGATGCGACCGACGGTCTTCGGGTTCGCGATGCCGATGAGCATGGCGTTCGAGTTGACCGCCGCGATCTCGCCGAACACCGACCCCGCCGAGATCAGGGCCACGCCGAGCCAGAACAGCGACGGCGTCGGTTCGACGAACCACAGTCCGAGCATGCAGGCGATGAGCGCACCCGTTCCGATGCCGAGCCAGAGCTTCTGCCTGCCGGCGGCATCCGCTCGCTGACCGAGCACCGGTGCGATCAGGAGGATCGCGATGCCGGCGATCGTCGAGCCGAGCCCCAGTCCCGACGCCAGGTCGGCTTCTGCCGCGGTGCGGATCGGGTCAGCGGAGCCGAGCCCGGCGATCTCGGGCGGCAGGAACGCCTCGGTCGTGAGGTACAGCGCGGTGAAGATGAAAGTGAGGATGACCGTGTTGAAGGGTTGCGTCGCCCAGTCCCACAGCGCCCACGAGAAGACCTGCTTCCGCGGCGCCGGGTCGTCACCGCGAAGGTCGAGGCCGATCACGCCGACCGCACCGCTGTTCGCCGTCGCTGCGGGCTCCACTGCCGCGCCGCCATGGGGGGATTCGCTCATGCTCGCAGTCTGGCCGCGCGGGGTGAACGGATGGTGACGGCGCGCCGCGCCGGTGCGCGCCGTCACCATCCGGGACTCACGCGTACGACACCGCGAGCATCTCGGCGAAGAGCTCCTCCGCATCGCGCTCGACGCGGCGGCGGGTGAACCAGTCGCAGATGTTGACGCAGTCGCGGTGCAGCAGATCCAGGCCCTGCGGATTGGCGATGATGTCGACGATCTGCGGCAGGTCGATCACCCGCACCCGGCCCCGATGCACGAGCAGGTTGTATGCCGAGAGGTCGCCGTGAGCGAAGCCCGCCGCGGCGAAGATCCGCATGAGGTCGACGACCTGGTCGTACAACCCCGACAGCTCGTGCGGTGTGCTGCGCACGGCCGCGAGCCG
>Ga0308161_1003375_pt1 | contig 15631 bp, 13 predicted proteins | sample PhyFR2_FD_201034 | JGI IMG/M metagenome (GOLD analysis project Ga0308161, IMG submission 201034) | Phyllosphere microbial communities from UC Gill Tract Community Farm, Albany, California, United States - DLSLF.R2 | ecosystem: Host-associated > Plants > Phyllosphere > Unclassified | place: USA...
GAGCGATCGGCGGGGATCGAGCCGAAGCCGGTGGGAGCTTCGAGTACGGGCAATGCTCCCGTGTCGTCATGGTGCTCGGCCCAGTGCTGCAGCCTGGTCACGCCCAACGCGCGCGCCGCGGACTCCACGTGCTCGTACACGGCACGACCGATGCCCTGGCCGGCGGCGGCCTTCGGAACGGCGACCGTCATGATCGCGGTGTCGCCCGCGCCGTCGAGGCTCATATCGAGCGCCGCGCATCCGATGACGGCGCCGTCGCGCTCGACGTACCACTGGCGCTTGGTGCGCTGAGCGGTGCTGCGCAGGGCGGTCAGGAGAGCCTCGGGCGTGAGGAAGTCGTCCTCGCGACCGGTCATCTCGAGGATGGATCGGTTGCGCACCTCCGCGTACTCGCGGATGACGGCGGTCGGCCCCGCGTCCGCTCGAGCCGGGAGCTCGAGCGGACGCAGGGTCGCGCCTGCGGGGAGTGCGATGGGCGTGTTCTCGGTGTTCTCGGTCGCGATGCTCATCGCAGGCCCCTCTGCAGATCGAAGGTGAGCAGGGTGATCGCCTCGTGCTCGGTGATGCGCTCGGTGCGGCTCGGGCGCGAAGCGTCATCGACGGTATCGCCGGTGCGCAGGCCGCGCTCGAGCAGCCAGAGCCCGATGCGGAGGCTGAGGCGGTCGGACAGCGGGAGCCGCTGCAGGGCCGCCTGGTCGGGGATGTTGAGGATCTGACGATCCTCGGTATCCGGCGGGTGGATGGACGTGGTGTGCTGACGGTCGGTCAGCAAGGAGGTGCTCACGATGTGTGCGCTTTCTGTCGTTTGTTCTCATGGTGGGGAACGAAGCGGATGCCGGTGAGGCGCGCGGATGCGATGCCGGTGGCATCCGGAGGGCACGCGCTCAGAAGCAGAGCGGACGTGCCGGGAATCGCCCTGGAACGGGCGGGGCGCCAGCCGCGCGGTGCGCGGGGCGACGATCATCGACCGGACGCGGGGCGTCTGACGAGTCGTGAGAGGTGCGGTGCGGCGTTATGCGGCCGTGCGTGCGAAGGCCACCGAGATACGTGGCGACTTCGCCGACACAGTGCCGGCGGTGCAAGTGACGCCGTTCAGCTTCGTGATCATCATCGGTGACCTCCTCTCTTGTGATCGGTGAGTCACGCTAGCGGGAAGTTCCCAGCGGAGTCAAGCATCCGGGCGTGTCCTCGGCGTGTCGCGCCTCAGGCCCGCCATCGGTGAACCTCTCGGGATCGCACCCGACGCAGCGCGGGATCCCCGCCGTTCCGCGGCTTTCGGGTAGCGTATGGGCGTGCTTCCCGCGACCGATGACGCCCTTCCGACGCTCGGAGTCCCGGCATGCATCTGAAGAGCCTGACGCTCAAGGGGTTCAAGTCCTTCGCGCAGCCCACGTCCTTCGAGTTCGAACCCGGTGTGACCTGCATCGTCGGTCCCAACGGCTCGGGCAAGTCGAACGTCGTGGACGCGCTCGCGTGGGTGATGGGCGAGCAGGGGGCGAAGACCCTCCGCGGCGGCAAGATGGAGGACGTCATCTTCGCCGGGACGTCGACCCGCGGCCCGCTCGGCCGAGCCGAGGTGCAGCTCACGATCGACAACGGCGACGGCGCCCTCCCGATCGACTACGCCGAGGTCACGATCAGCCGCACGCTGTTCCGCAACGGCTCCAGCGAGTACGCGATCAACGGCTCGAGCTGCCGACTGCTGGACGTGCAGGAGCTGCTCAGCGACTCCGGGCTCGGACGAGAGATGCACGTGATCGTCGGCCAGGGCCGGCTCGACACCGTGCTGCAGGCGTCGCCCGAAGACCGTCGCGGATTCATCGAGGAGGCCGCCGGCATCCTCAAGCACCGTCGGCGCAAGGAGAAGACCCTCCGCAAGCTCGACGCCATGGAGACGAACCTGACGCGGCTGAGCGATCTGGCGGGGGAGATCCGCAGGCAGCTCAAGCCGCTCGGCAGGCAGGCCGAGATCGCCCGCGAGGCGGCCGGGATCGCGGCGATCGTTCGCGATGCGAAGGCGCGCCTGTTCGCTGACGACGTGGTCGCGCTGCGCACCGCGCTGGCAGATCACACTCGCACCGAGCAGGAGCGGCACACCGAGCGGATCGTGCTCTCGGACCAGCTCGACACGGTGCGCACCGGCATCCAGCGGCTCGAGGCCCAGCAGAACTCCGCGGCCGTCGACGAGGCCCGCCGCATCGCGTTCGGGCTGGAGCAGGCGCAGGAGCGGATGCGGAGCCTGTACACGCTCGCGAACCAGCGCCTCGCGCTGCTCGGCGGCGAGGACGACACGATCACGGCCATCACGGTGACGCAGGACACGATCGACGAGGCGAAGGAGGAGATCACCCGGATCTCCGAGGGACTGGGCGACGCTCAGGACGCCGCTGCCGCCGCCAGTCGCGAGGTCGTCAACGCGAGAGCCGAGCTGGACACGCTCGATGTCGACATCGCCGAGCAGAGCGCACTCGTGTCGCAATACGACATGCGGCTGACGACTCTGCGCGGCAATGCGGACGCCGCGGCATCCGCCCTCGCCGCGGTGCGCGGCGCAGTGCTGCGGCAGGAGAACGCCCTCGAAGCCGCGCACGCCCGTCGCCGCGAGGCGGAGGAGGCGCTGGAGTCGATCGCGGATGCCGAGGCGCCCGACGGCTCCGCGGCTGAGTACGCGGCCGCCTACGATGAGGCGCAGAAGCTGGTCTCGGCCGCCGAGAGCGACCGTGACTCGCTGCGCGAGCGACTGCACGAGGCCGAGCGCGAGGCGGATGCGCTGACGGCGAAGGCCGCCGCCCTCGGCAGCGCGCTGTCGCTGTCCGGCGGCGCCGCCGAGATCGTCGCGTCCGGAGCATCCGGGGTGCGCGGGCTGGTCGGCGACGCCGTGCAGGTGCGGGCGGGCTTCGAGGCGGCGGTCGCGGCCGTGCTCGGTCCGCTCACCGAGGGCGTGCTCGTGGACGGCGCCGACGACGCATTCGCGCTGGTGTCCTCCGGCGGCGCCCGTGGAACCGTGGACTTCGTCATCGCCGACGTCACGCTCGCTGTGACCCCCGTCGCCCTGGAGGTGCCGGGCGTGGTCTCGGCCGCCGAGGTCGTGGACGCGCCGGCCGGCATCCGCGGGATCCTCGCCGCCGTGCTCGTCGCCGACGACCTCGATGCCGCTCGAGCGGCACGGCTGGCGCTCGACGCGCTCGCGGACACGCGCACGACGATCGTCACCCGCACCGGCGAGGTCATCACGGCGCACACGATGCGGGCAGGCACGGGGGAGGCCTCGCGGCTGGAGTTGGCGGCCGAACGGGACGCGGCCACGGAGCGGCTCGCCGAGGTGCGGGAGACCGTCGCTGAACTGCGCGAGGCCCGCGAGGGCTCGACCGAAGCCGTCGAGGACGCGCGGCGCCGCGCGAAGGATGCGCTGCGCGCGCTCCGCGAGCACGACGCGGCCCTCGCCACGCACGCCGAGCAGGTGAACCGCGTGACGGTGCGGCACGAGGCCGCGGTCGCCGAGTGCGAGCGCCTCGAGGCAGGGCTCGCCCAGGTGCAGGGCACGGTGGCGGATGCCGAGGCATCGGCCGAGCGTGCGAAGGCCGAGCTCGAGGCATCCGAGTCCGAGCCGCGGCCGGTGCTCGACGCGTCCGCGCGCGACGGGCTCCTCGAGGCGCTGGAGTCCGCTCGGGAGGGCGAGGTGCGCGCCCGGCTCGAGATCGAGACGCTGCGTGAGCGCGTCCGCGCCGCGCAGGCCCGGGTCGTGTCGCTGGAGCGGCAGCGCGAACAGGAGCGCGACGCCGCGGCGGAGGCGGCCCGCCGTGCGGTGATCCGCCGGGCGCAGCGCGAAGCAGCATCCGCTGTCGCCGACGAGGTGCCACGGGTGCTCGACTCCATCGACCGCTCCGTCACCGAGGCGCGCCTGGCCCTCGCCGCCGCTGAGGCCGAGCGCTCCGCGCACAACGAGGAGCTGACCGGCCTGCGGGCGCAGGAGGGTTCGCTGCGCGAGCGCCTGGCGGGGCTCACCGAGAGCGTGCACGGCCTTGAGCTGCAGATCCACGAGAAGAAGCTCCACCTCTCGAGCCTGCTCGAGCGCGTGGCCTCCGAGCTCGCCCTCGACGAAGATATTCTGATCGCGGAATATGGGCCGGATCAGCCCGTCCCGCGCGATCGCGATCTTGATGGCAGAAGCGTGGAGGAGCAGGACCAGGACGCCGCGATCCCGTTCGACCGGCGCATTCAGGAGCGACGGCTGAAGGACGCCGAACGCAAGCTCGCTCAGCTCGGCCGGGTCAATCCTCTCGCTCTGGAGGAGTTCGCCGCGCTCGAGCAGCGGCATGCGTTCCTCACCGAGCAGCTCGCCGATCTGACGAAGACCAGGCAGGACCTGCTGGCGATCATCGCCGACCTCGACGAGCGGATGCAGGTGATCTTCGCCAGCGCGTTCGAGGACACCAAGCAGGCCTTCGGGGAGGTGTTCCCGCTGCTCTTCCCCGGCGGATCCGGGAGCATCTCGCTGACCGACCCCGACGACATGCTCACCACCGGCATCGAGGTCGCGGTGCGTCCGGTCGGCAAGAAGATCGAGCGGCTCTCCCTGCTCTCGGGCGGAGAGCGGTCCCTGGCCGCGGTCGCGCTGCTGGTCGCGATCTTCAAGGCGCGGCCCAGCCCGTTCTACATCCTCGACGAGGTGGAGGCGGCGCTCGATGACGCCAACCTCGGACGGCTGCTGACGGTGTTCGAGCAGCTGCGCGAGAACTCGCAGCTGCTCGTGATCACCCATCAGAAGCGCACGATGGAGATCGCCGATGCCCTGTACGGCGTCTCGATGCGCCAGGACGGCGTCTCCGCGGTGGTCGGCCAGCGCGTGGGCGACCGCGCCGCGGCATCCGCCTGAGAACCGGTCGGCCGTCGCCTGGATAGGGTGGAGGCATGGCGGAGAAGTCCTGGTCCCTCGGTCGCGCGCTGCGCGGCATGTTCGTCAAACCCACGATCGATGAGACGACGTGGGAGGACCTGGAGACCGCGCTGATCACGGCGGACTTCGGCCCCGACATCACCGAGGCCCTGCTGGAGGAGCTGCACGAGAAGGTCGACAGGTACCGCACGACCGATCCGAAGGATCTGCAGCGGATGCTGCGGGAGACGCTCGAGGAGCGGTTCGCGAAGTTCGACACCACGCTCAAGCTCACCGAGCGTCCGGCCGTGGTGCTGGTCGTCGGGGTAAACGGCGTCGGCAAGACCACGACCATCGGCAAGTTCACCAAGTTCCTGCGCGGCTTCGAGCGCAGCGTGGTGGTCGGCGGAGCCGACACCTTCCGTGCGGCCGCCGTCGAGCAGCTGGCGACCTGGGCGCAGCGCGGCGGTGCGGCGATGGTCCGTCCCCAGCACGAGGGTCAGGATCCTGCATCCGTCGCCTTCCAGACGGTGGAGTACGCCAAGCAGCACGGCACCGAGATCGCGATCATCGACACCGCCGGCCGGCTCCACACCAAGGGCGGCCTGATGGACGAGCTGTCGAAGGTGCGCCGAGTCGTGGAGAAGCTCGCCCCCATCAGCGAGGTGCTCCTCGTGCTGGACGCCACAACGGGCCAGAACGGCGTCATGCAGGCGGAGGCGTTCCTCCAGCACGCGGGCGTGACGGGGCTCGTGATCACGAAGCTCGACGGCTCCGCGAAGGGCGGCTTCATCCTGGCCGTGCAGGAGCGCACCGGCATCCCGGTGAAGCTCCTCGGGCAGGGCGAGGGCATAGACGATCTCACCGGTTTCACCCCGCACGTCTTCGTGTCGGCCCTTGTCGGCGCGTAGGACTACCGCACGGGCGGAGAGGCTGGTTTCATAGCGATATGGCGATCGAACACGATTACTTCGGAGTCCTCTCCTCGGGGCCCGACGGCGCCATCTTCTGGACCGAGCGGGTCGAGTTCGGCGACCAGTCCGTGACCGTCGATCTGACCGCCCCCGACCAGGAGGACGTCTCCCAGGAGGCGCTCGACGTCGCTGCTGCTCTGATCTCCGGCATCGAGGACCTGGATGCCACGGTGCGCCGCGCCATGCTGACCGAAGTCGACGATCGCACCAGCGAGGTCACCGAGTACATCCTGCAGCAGCAGGAGGCCTACGGTGATCAGCTCGAGGAGGTGCTGGTCGACATCAGCGGCGACGCCGCGGTCGACATCATCCGCTCGCTGTGCCTGATGAGCATGACGATCCTTGCCGACGAGCACGGCGGGACCGATCCGTTCGCCGTCATGGAGTACGCGCTGGACGCGGATGCCACCGACGACGTGCTGCTCGTGAACCTCGCCGACGACGGCTCGGTCATCTCGGTGATGAGCGCCGACTAGCGCCCACCACCGAGTCGAAGCGTCAGACCGCCTGAGCGAAGCCCAGGTCTGCGCTCTCCGCGATGTGCGCGAGATGCGCGGGGATCGGGCGGCCCTTCGAGATCATCGACTGCGCCCACAGCCGCCCGGCCCGGTAGGACGACCGGACCAGGGGGCCTGCGAGCACGCCGAGGAAGCCGATGCGCTCGGCCTCGGCCTTGAACTCCACGAACTCGTCGGGCTTGACCCAGCGCGCCACGGGAAGGTGCCGCGGCGACGGCCGCAGGTACTGCGTGATGGTGATGATGTCGCAGCCGGCGTCGTGCAGGTCCTGCAGTGCCTGCACGACCTCCTCGGGCTCTTCGCCCATGCCGAGGATGAGGTTGGACTTCGTGATCAGGCCCGCGTCGTGGCCCTGCGTGATGACGTTCAGCGAGCGCTCGTAGGTGAACGCGGGGCGGATGCGGCGGAAGATGCGCGGCACCGTCTCGACGTTGTGCGCGAAGACCTCCGGGCGGGCCTCGAAGATCTGGTTCAGGTTCTCCGGCTTGCCGCCGTGGTCGTTGGCGAGGAGCTCGACCCCGGTGTTCGGGTTCTGCGCGTGGATCTGGCGCACCGTCTCGGCGTTCAGCCACGCGCCCGTGTCGGGCAGATCGTCTCGTGCGACGCTGGTGACCGTGGCGTAGCGCAGGCCCATCCGGGTGACGCTCTCCGCCACGCGACGCGGCTCGTCGGTGTCGTAGTCGGCGGGCTTGCCGGTGTCGATCTGGCAGAAGTCGCAGCGGCGGGTGCACTGCGAGCCGCCGATCAGGAACGTCGCCTCCTTGTCCTCCCAGCATTCGAAGATGTTGGGACAGCCAGCCTCCTGACAGACCGTGTGCAGACCCTCGTCCTTCACCAGCGAGTGCAGTGCCTTGTACTCGGGGCCCATCTTCGCCTTGGTGCGGATCCACTCGGGCTTGCGCTCGATCGGGGTCTCGGAGTTGCGGATCTCCAGGCGCAGCAGCCTGCGTCCGTCGGGGTGGGCGGCGCTCATGCGGCCACCTCCTTGCGGGTCTCGGTGGCGTACTCAGCGGCGAAGGCGTCGGAGACGGCCTGCACGATGTCGGCGGGGGAGATGTCGGCGCCGACGATCTCGCTGACGGTGGTGACCCCGGCATCCGTGATGCCGCACGGGATGATGCCCCGGAATCCGGCCAGCGAGTTGTCGCAGTTGATCGCGAAGCCGTGCATGGTCACGCCCTGCTGCACGCGCACCCCGATCGCGGCGACCTTGTCCTCGGACAGCGGCCTGCGCACCCACACGCCGCTGCGGCCCTCGACCTGGTACCCGTCGACACCGAGGGGCTTCAGGATGCTGATCAGCAGGCGCTCCATGCGGCGCACGTGCGCGACGACGTCCATGGGCTCGGGCAGGCGGACGATCGGGTAGCCGACGAGCTGGCCGGGGCCGTGCCAGGTGATCTTGCCGCCGCGGTCGACATCGACCACGGGCGTGCCGTCCTGGGGGCGCTCATGCGGCTCCGTGCGCTTGCCGGCCGTGTAGACGGCCTCGTGCTCGAGCAGCAGGAGCGTGTCGGGCCGGTCGCCCGCGACGACCTCGCGGTGGATGCTGCGCTGCAGCTCCCACCCGTCCAGGTAGGGGACGAAGTCCGGTGCGATACCGGCGATCCGAATGTCGAGCATGATCGCTCCCAATGGTTGTTGGATGCAGTGCAAGAAAGCAGCTCGGTACAGCCTACGCCTGTCTGCAGGGCTTGTCGCGCATCGGCATGACGCTACGCTGACGGACATGGCAACCGAGTCGCGAGCAGGCAGGCCGCGTGCATCGTCGCGTGAGACGCTGGCCGAGGCGGCATGCGAGCTCTTCCTCGAGCAGGGGTACGAGGCCACCTCCGTCGTCGACATCGCGCAGCGTGCCGGCGTCAGCCGATCGAGCTTCTTCAACTACTTCTCGTCGAAGAGCGATGTGCTCTGGTCGGGGCTGGACGCCCGAATCGCCGCGGCCTCCGTCGCACTGGCCGCACTCGGCCGGAGCGCCGACGGCCCGTCCGTGCGCGCGGCCGTGCTGCCGATCGTGCACGGCTTCGCGCCCGACCCGCTCGCACTCGCGCTGCGCAACGCGGCGGCGATGGGACTCGAGCAGGAGCTGCTGCGCGACACGGGGCTGCGCCACGCGCGCATCGCATCTGCGGTCGCCGCCGCGGCGCGGAGCGCGGGGATCGACGAGATCCGCGCGGACATCCTGGGCTCCGCCCTGGCCACCGCCGTGCTGTCGTCGCTGCGGGTGTGGGCGGAGCAGGGCGCCGGACAGGCATCGCTCGAGGCCCAGTTCGACGAGGCGCTGCGCAGCATCCACGATCTTCCCTGGGGCTGAGCGGACGTTTCGCGGTCCGCCGGACAGGTCATGAGTACAAGCCGCTGAAGGAGGCGCTCATGCCCGATCCGATGGATGTCCTGCTCGACCGCTCCGCCCCGCATCTCGCCGACCGGGGGAGCGGCCGCGACGCCGCGTTGTCGCAGATGGTGCGAGACGCCCGCGACACCGGTCGCCGGCAGAAGCGCCCCCGGCGGCGGATCGCGCTGCTGAGCGGCGCGCTCGCGGTGGTGCTGGTGGGCGGCGCGGGAATCGCGACGGCCAACTCGGATTGGCTCTGGATCCAGGGACTGGAGAATCCGGACCGGAGCTACACGTACACGTCGCCGACGTGGGGACAGTGCGAGATCCGGCACAGCGGGTTCGACACCCACAACCCGCTGATCCAGGCGGACGTCGACCGGATCATCGACGAGTGGTTCGCGAACACCGATGTGGAAGCCGCCGCGGATCCGTATGTGGCGAAGCACCTGGAGCAGATCGAGGCGGATCAGAAGGCCGCCGCAGACCCCGACCCTGACCCGCGGCTCGCCGACCTCAACTCCTGGCAGGCCCACGAGCAGGCACTCTCCACGGCGCTGCAAGAAGAGCTCAAGGCGCACGGCTACGACGGCGGAGCAGGGGACCTCGCCGGAACGGAGAGCCACAGCCAGCTCCATTGCGAGGGCGAGGACTGGGGCGGCGAGGGCGGCGAGTGACGTCCCGCGACGAGCCGCTCACGCGCGCGCTCGAGTCCTCGGCATCCGATCTTCTCGCCTACCTCGAGCGCCGCGTCGGCGCGGATGACGCGCCGGATCTGCTTGGCGAGACGATGGTCGTCGCCTGGCGCCGGGTGAAGGAGCTCCCGCCCGACGGCGAACGCGCACGCATGTGGCTGTTCGGCATCGCCCGTGGCACCCTGCTGAATCACTCCCGAGGGCAGCGCCGGCGCTGGGCGCTGGCCGATCGCATCCGGCTGCAGGTGCGGGAGTCCGCCACGGCGCCGCCCGCGGATGAAGGCGCCGAGGTGCGCGACGCCATCGATCGGCTCGAGCCCGACCTCGCGGAGCTCGTCCGGCTGGTGCACTGGGAGCGTCTGAGCGTCGCGGATGCCGCAGACCTGCTCGGCATCCCGGCATCCACCGCCCGCGGTCGTTACCAGCGTGCGAAGGATCGACTGAGGGCCGCGCTCAGACAGGAGGCTCCGCTCCCGTAGAATCAGAGGCACCATGGCAACCTTTGGCACGCTCTCCGATCGGCTCACCGAGACCTTCCGCAACCTCCGCACGAAGGGAAAGCTGAGCCCAGCCGACGTCGACGGCACCGTCCGCGAGATCCGTCGCGCCCTGCTCGACGCGGATGTCGCGCTCGTCGTCGTCAAGGACTTCACCGCGAAGGTGCGCGAGCGCGCCCTGAGCGATGAGGTCAGCAAGGCGCTGAACCCGGCCCAGCAGGTCGTCCAGATCGTCAACGAGGAGCTCGTCGCGATCCTCGGCGGCGAGCAGCGCCGTCTGGAGTTCGCGAAGACCCCGCCGACCGTGATCATGCTCGCCGGCCTGCAGGGCTCGGGCAAGACGACCTTCGCCGGAAAGCTCGCCAAGCAGCTCGAGGCCGAAGGGCACACCCCGCTGCTGGTCGCCGCCGACCTGCAGCGCCCGAACGCCGTCACGCAGCTGCAGGTCGTCGCCGAGCGCGCGGGAGCTGCGATCTTCGCCCCCGAGCCCGGCAACGGCGTCGGCGACCCCGTGCAGGTATCCAAGGCCGGTGTCGAGCACGCCCGCCGCCAGCAGCACGACGTCGTCATCATCGACACCGCCGGACGCCTCGGCGTCGACGCCGAGCTGATGAAGCAGGCGGCCGACATCCGCAAGGCGACGGACCCCGACGAGGTGCTGTTCGTCATCGACGCGATGATCGGTCAGGATGCCGTGAACACGGCCAAGGCCTTCCAGGAGGGCGTCGACTTCACCGGCGTCGTGCTGTCCAAGCTCGACGGCGACGCGCGCGGTGGCGCCGCCCTGTCGGTGGCGTCCGTGACCGGACGCCCGATCATCTTCGCCTCCACGGGCGAGAACCTCGAGGACCTCGAGCCGTTCCACCCCGACCGCATGGCGAGCCGCATCCTCGACCTCGGCGACATCCTGACCCTCATCGAGCAGGCCCAGCAGGCCTTCGATGAGGAAGAGGCCATGAAGATGGCCGAGAAGCTCGCCAACGAGGCCTTCACCCTCGAGGACTTCCTCGAGCAGATGCAGCAGATGCGCAAGATGGGCTCGATGAAGAAGATGCTCGGCATGCTGCCGGGCATGGGCCAGATGAAGCAGCAGCTCGAGGACTTCGACGAGCGCGAGGTCGACCGCACCGAGGCCATCATCCGCTCGATGACCCCTGCAGAGCGCCGCAACACCAAGATCCTGAACGGCTCGCGGCGGCTCCGCATCGCGCGGGGTTCCGGTATGACCGTGACCGACGTGAACCAGCTCGTGCAGCGCTTCGAGCAGGCCGCCAAGATGATGAAGACGGTCGCCCGCGGCGGCACCCCGCAGATCCCCGGCATGGGCCCGATGGGCAAGCCGGGGGCTTCCGCCAAGCGCGGCAAGAAGGGCGCCAAGAACAAGGGCGGATCCCGGTCGGGCAACCCGGCGAAGCGTGCGGCCGAGAACGCGGGCATCGCGATGTCGAACTCGACTCCCACCGGCTCCGGTTTCGGGCTGGGCGGGCAGAAGGCGCCGACCGAGGCGGACATGGCCGAGATCCAGAAGCTCTTCGGCAAGAACTGAGCGCCTGGCCTCAGAGCCGGTAGCCGGCGTGCTCCAGCTCGACGCGGATCACGTGCACGAGCCGCTGCTGTCCCGCGACGGTCGGATGCTCGTCGTCGTCCTGCAGCAGTGAGGGATCGCCCCGCAGCGGCTGGCCGATGTCGATGTACCTGCCGCCGAGGGCTGTCACGGCGGCGCGCACCGCGGCGGAGCTGACGTCGATCTCGGCTGGTTTCGGCTCCGACGGATCCCAGAGCGTGCTCAGCCCCACCAGCTCGGCGCGGGGCATGGCGCGATGGATCGCGTCGACCGTGCGCTTCGTCGCGGCGGTGATGTCGGCATCCGACCGGCCGACGTCGTTGTCCGACCCCTGCACGATGACGAGGGTCGGATCATCCTTCACGGCGGCATCCACGAGGCCCCGGAAGTCCTGGCCGCAGGTGCCGACCGCGAGGAAACCCGCCCCGCTGCAGGCGACGTTGTCGATGCTGACGCCGGTGCGCTGGGAGAGCATGCTCGGCCAGTCCTCGCCGTCGTCGAGACCGTGACCGGACATGATCGAGTCGCCGATCGTGACGATGACGGGGTTCCGCTGAGATTCCGCGCCTGACGATCCCGTCGCGGCCGTCGCGGCCGCGCAGCCGGTCAGCATCGCGCCGGACAGTGCAGCGCAGAGCAGGATGAGGCCGGGGGCACGAGAGGGCCGGAACACGCGCATGACGGTACGCCCCCGGGATGGGCACCCGCTCGAAGACCGCTGTGGATCAGTCCGTCAGGAGCGCGCGGGAGCTCCGCACGCTCCGCCCGGGCCGAGGATGCGACATCCGGTGCCGTATTGCATGGCACCGATCTACTAAAGCGCTATAGTCGTTCCCACGAGCAGCGCTGCCCACCCCTCGGCCGCGCGCTCGCCAACCGCGAAGATGCGAGACCGGAGAGAGTGCACATGACCGAGATCAACCGGAGAACGTTCCTGACCGTCGGAGGCGTCGGGCTGGCGACCCTGCTCGTCGGCAACGCGAGCACGGCCGCGAACGCGGCTACGGGAAGGGCCGCCGCCGCGAGCGCGAAGGGGGCACCCGTGCCCGCATCGGGAGGCACCCCGCCCGGGCCGTACACCTTCGGCTGGACGGCGGACGATCTGCTCGACTTCGACCCCGCGAGCACGCCGTGGGGGAGGCATCTGCAGTGCCTGATCCCTCGGGCGAAGCGCATCGCGCCGTTCGCCGCCACGCAGGCGCACCCGGACCTCGACCCGGCCGTGCAGCTCTCCACGCTCACGATCGACGATGCGGGGAGCATCTACGAGGGTCACAACCAGGCGATCGGACTCGAGGCGCAGGTGTACACGCAGCGGTACTGGGCGTACATCGACATCTGGGGCACCTGGCACGGCCAGGTCGACGGGCCCGCGCCCATCGAGATGGTCGACGGTGAGCGCGTGCCCGGCCGTCCGTACGGCGTCATCGACATCCCGAATCCCGGTTGGACCGAGGCGGCGCACAAGAACGGAGCTCTGTCCATCGGCGGCTGGTTCTGGCCCCGCCCTGTGGACTTCGACGCGTTCCTCGTACAGCGTGCGGACGGGTCGTTCCCCGTGGCGGACAAGCTGATCGAGATCCGGAAGTACTTCGGCTTCGACGGGCTGTTCATCAACCAGGAGGCGACGGTCACCACCGCGCAGATCACGAAGTTCAAGGACTTCCTGCGCTACCTCAAGCGCACCGACCCGGACTTCTACCTGCAGGGCTACGACTCGGCCGACTTCGACCGCGGGTTCGTGACCTACGAGAACCGCCTCAGCGAGAACAACCTGCGCTGGCTGGGCACGCCGGACGCGCCGATGTACGACTCGATCTTCATGAACTACTGGTGGCAGGCGACCACGGGCGGGGCGGATCGGGACCTCACCAAGAGCGCCGCCTCCGCGAGGGAGGCCGGATACGACCCGCGCGTGGTCGGGTTCGCCGGCGTCGAGCACCAGAAGGGCGGCTTCCGTCCCGAGGAGGACTTCGGCAGCGTCGCAGGCCCCGGAAAGCCGGCGCCCACCTCGGTGGCGCTGTTCGTGGACTCGCAGATCTGGCTGGACGGCTCCTGGCGCGGCGAGACCTCGTCGCCGGAGGGGCGCAGCACCTACCGCGATCTGGAGCAGAGGTTCTGGTCCGGACCCACCGGCAACCCGGTGACGTCAGGGCGGCTCGAGCCGCGGACGCCCCCGTACCGGACAGACACGCTGAACTACCGGCAGTGGGACGGGATCGCGCACTGGATCACGGAGCGCTCGCCTTACGGGGCGCTGCCGATCGTCACCGACTTCAACGTGGGCGTCGGCTCGTCGTTCCACCTGGACGGGGTGCAGGTCCGCACCGGCGGATGGGACAACATGGGCTGCGCCGACCGCGCGCTCACCTGGCAGTACTGGACCGAGGGCGATCTGAGCGTGACGCTGGACGAGTCCACCAGCTTCGGCAGCGCGCACTGTCTCCGGTTGCGCGGCGACGGCGTCGTCCATCTGTTCAAGACCGATCTGACCGCTGCCAGGGCCATGGCGGTCTCGGTGCGCGCCCAGCAGCTGACATCCGTCGAGATCGGGATCACCTGGAAGGACGCGCCGGGCGCGATCGACTGGCGACCGCTGGAGAACGCCGGCGGCGGGACCTGGACGGAGTGGCGCGGTGAGGTGGACGTGAACGCTCGCCGCATCGCCCGGATCTCGCTGCGCACAGGGGGTGACGGGCGCCTCGGGCGGGTGTCGCTGCGAGAGGCGGGCAAGCCGCTCCGGCCGGCGACGCCCTCCGGGTTCCGCGTGAAGGATGCCGGGGACGGCGGGGACGGCCGCCGTCACCTCGCGTTCGAGTGGGCCGTGCGAGAGGACGCCGCCGGATACGACGTGCTTCAGGTGGGCGCCGCCGGTGCCACCTGGCTTGGTCGTGTGCACCGCGGGGCCTTCTTCGCGGAGTCCGTCGACCTCTCCGCCGGCCGCGCGTTCCAGCTGGTGGCGTTCGGTGCCGATGCGCACCGCAGCGCACCCGCCAGGACCACGCTGCAGTGATCGCCGCGTCGGCTGCGCCGTTCGGGAGGGCGGCGCAGCCGACTCTCAGCGCACGTCGTCGTCGACCCAGTCCATGGACTTCGTGACGGCCTTGCGCCACAGCCGCAGCTGACGGTCCCGCTCCGCAGCATCCATCGCCGGCTCCCAGCACCGGTCCTGCTGCCAGTTCGCGGCCAGCTCGTCGAGGTCCTTCCAGAACCCGACGGCGAGGCCCGCTGCGTACGCCGCGCCGAGCGCGGTGGTCTCCGCCACGACGGGGCGGACCACGGGGACGCCCAGCACGTCGGCCTGGAACTGCATCAGCGCGTCGTTGGCCACCATGCCGCCGTCCACCTTCAGCTCGCTCAACGCGACCCCGGCGTCGGCGTTGACGGCGTCGAGCACGTCACGCGTCTGGAACGCGACCGCCTCGAGCGCCGCCCGTGCGATGTGGCTCCGGTTCGCGAAGCGGGTGAGCCCAACGATGGCGCCGCGGGCGTCCGGGCGCCAGTACGGCGTGAACAGGCCCGAGAACGCCGGCACGATGTACACGCCCCCGTTGTCCTTCACCTGCGCGGCGAGCTTCTCCACCTCGGGTGCGGACGAGATCAGTCCCAGCTGATCCCTCAGCCACTGGATCAGCGAGCCGGCGACCGCGATCGAGCCCTCCAGCGCGTAGTGCGCGGGCGCGTCGCCGAGTTTGTAGCCGACGGTGGTCAGCAGGCCGTTCTTCGAGTGCACGATCTGCTCGCCCGTGTTGAAGATCAGGAAGCAGCCGGTCCCGTAAGTGTTCTTGCTCTCGCCGGCCTGGAACGCCGCCTGACCGAACGTGGCCGCCTGCTGATCGCCGAGGATCCCGGCGATGGGCGCCTCGCGCAGCAGCGATCGGCTCTCCGCGTGGCCGTACACCTCCGACGACGATCTGATCTCCGGCATCATCGATCGGGGAACGCCGAAGGCCTCCAGGATGTCGTCGCGCCACTCCAGCGTGTTCAGATCCATGAAGAGCGTGCGGGAGGCGTTCGTCACGTCGGTGGCATGGACGCCGCCGTCCGTTCCTCCGGTGAGGTTCCACAGCACCCAGCAGTCGGTGGTGCCGAAGATCAGGTCGCCGGCCTCGGCCCTCTCCCTGGCACCGTCGACGTTCTCCAGGATCCAGGCGACCTTGGTGCCGGAGAAG
>Ga0308161_1003380_pt1 | contig 15622 bp, 13 predicted proteins | sample PhyFR2_FD_201034 | JGI IMG/M metagenome (GOLD analysis project Ga0308161, IMG submission 201034) | Phyllosphere microbial communities from UC Gill Tract Community Farm, Albany, California, United States - DLSLF.R2 | ecosystem: Host-associated > Plants > Phyllosphere > Unclassified | place: USA...
CCTGCCGGACGTGGTCCGGCGCTATCGGAACCTGCTCTGGTAGATGCCGACCTTGGTCGGCAGGGAGGGGATCCACGGATGGAACGACCGCTTTTCATTTATCACCCCAACGCCTACGCCCTCTCCTTCGAAGAGGTCGACGGGATCTGTGACTGCTGCGGTCAGTCGCGGACGCTTCGTTACCGGGGGCCGTTCTACACCCCGCTGCGTCCCGATTACCTGTGTCCCTGGTGTATCGCCGATGGCAGGGCAGCGGCCAGTTACGAGGGTGAATTCACCGGCTGGAGCGATATTGAAGGGGTATCCCCGGATCCAGCCGACCCGCCGCCGACCATCGCCCGCGAGCTGCTGCTGGAGATCTGCGAGCGCACCCCGGGCTACTCGTCCTGGCAGCAATCGGTCTGGCTGAGCCATTGTGAGCGGCCCTGCGCCTTCCTCGGCTTTGCCGGCAGCGAGGACCTCCTGCCCATCCTCGACCAGGTCCGGCCGGACGTGGCCGAGGTCAACCCGCGCGACGCCGACTGGTTGCTGGAACACCTGAGCCGGGACGGGGAGATGGTCGGCTGCCTGTTCCAGTGCCTGCAATGCGGCCAGCACCGCCTGCATGTGGACCTGGGGTAGCCCGGGGCGGTTTCCGCGTTCGCCGAGCATGGCCCGGCGCTACCAGGTTCAGGTCGCTCTGCGGCTCGCCGGTTGCCCGGCAGCCCCATCTGCGCCATAATGCGCGGCTTCCTGCCTCTCTGGCAGGATCCCTTGCCCCACCGCGGTATCAACGGCGGGGGGCTGTCCGGCCGCAAGGCCACATCCGAAAGGTAGAAAAACATGAGTCGTCATTACGAAATCGTGTTCATGGTCCACCCGGACCAGAGCGAGCAGGTCCCGGCCATGATCGAGCGCTACAAGTCGCTGGTCGAGAACGGCAACGGCACCATCCACCGTCTGGAAGACTGGGGCCGCCAGTCGCTGATCATGAAGAGCAAGGACGAGAAGGGCGACAAGCCCGAGCGTGGTGAGCGTCGTCGTCGTGATGACGAAGAAGGCGAAACCACCCCCGCCGCTGACAACGATGCCGGCGACGACGCCGCTTCGGCCGCCTAAGGAGCACTGACATGTCCAAGTTCTTCCGTCGCCGCAAGTTCTGCAAGTTCACGGCCGAAGGTGTCAAGGAGATCGACTACAAGGATCTCAACACCCTGCGCCAGTACCTGACCGAGAACGGCAAGATCGTGCCGAGCCGCGTCACCGGTACCAAGTCGAAGTACCAGCGTCAGCTGGCGACCGCCGTCAAGCGCGCTCGCTTCCTGGCCCTGATTCCGTACACCGACAACCACGACGTCTGATGCCGGCGGGGCAGCTTCGCGCTGCCCCCGCTGTGCCAGCTATTCGGACAGCCTTTGTTGCGGGGCCCGCGCCTCGCTAACGAATAACTTATCTGGAGCAATACCATGCAGCTGATCCTCCTGCAGAAAGTCACCAACCTCGGCAACCTGGGCGACCTGGTCGACGTGAAGCCGGGCTACGGCCGTAACTTCCTCGTGCCGCAGGGCAAGGCCGTTCCGGCCACCGAGAGCAACAAGGCCGAGTTCGAAGCCAAGCGCGCTGATTACGAAGCCAAGGCCCAGTCCATCCACGCTGAAGCCGAAGCCCGCAAGGCCAAGCTGGAAGGCGCGAGCGTGACCGTCGCCGCCAACGCTTCGACCGAAGGCAAGCTGTACGGCTCGGTCGGCGCGCGCGAAATCGCCGATGCCTTCACCGCTGCCGGCCTGGCGCTGAGCAAGAGCGAAGTCATCCTGGGCGAAGGCGCCTTCCGCAACATTGGCGAGTACGAAGTCCTGGTGCACCTGCACGCGGACGTCGAGACCACCGTCAAGGTCGTGGTTGAAGCCGAAAAGGCCTGATCCCACGCCGCAAGGCCTGGTATCACCAGAACGGGCGCCCGCAAGGGTGCCCGTTTTGTTTTGGGCGAGCGCTGGATATGTAGAGTCGAGCCATGCTCGACTTGCTGTCCGCCCTGCACCACTTTTTGCTAGACAGCCTCACCCAGGAAGTGGCGCTCGAATTCTGCGAGTGCGCTTGCAGCATCTGTCCGTAGTTGCTCGTGTTGGAGCACTTCTCCTGCGCGACGCGCCCGTTCGATCATCATGCCGATACAGGTCGCCATGTCTGCTGATACAACGGGCACGAGGGCGTTCCTGTCGACGGTTTTCCAAGGCTGGCAGGCGTAGACCATATCCATGGTCAGCAGCTGCCTTTTGAGAAACAGCTTCAAGCGGTGTGGTCCTTTCGGCTCGAATGCCCAGATCGTCCCGGAGACCCGAAGAACGACTCCGAATTTGGTGATGGATCGAAGATAGTTCCCGGTCACATGACGCTCGAAGCAAATATTCAGCTGTCTCTGGAGTGGGGCAAAAAGGGCGCCTGACGGCGGATCGCCATACTGGCCGCTGATCTGTATCTGCATGGGCAGCTCTCAAGTGGTCTGGATGACGAATCGACCGCAGTCCATCGAAGGTGATCGGATGTTGCGATCAAGCAACAAGTAGCCCATCCCGCCGATCAGAATGCCTCGATGCGTTGGCGCTGCCGTATCAAGATCGAATGCATCGAACTGAAGGACGAACGCCAGGTCCTCCGATTCTTCATCCTGCAGCCAGTACGGCCGCCCACCCAGCTTTGAGCTTTCATGAGGTGCTTGGCCCTCAGCCATCGGCGCCCCTGCGCAAATGCGGAGCGGCCCAATTTGCGGGCAGGGAGAGGCCGTTCGTTCATGCCCAGGCCAGTGAGCGATCACGCGACCGCCCTGGTTCATGACTTCTTCGAATCTCTGCTCACCCGAGGCGAGGTACGGCGTGAAGACCGAAATGATCAGCCCGGGGGCTAGGTCCAGTCCGGCGACGTGGTTTCGAATGAATGTGGTCGGAAAACTAGCCAGGTGAAGCAACGCGTGTCCATGAATGCTGGTTGGCCAAGGGGCGCGGGCATCCAGCCAGGCGCTTCCTCCGAGCACGGGAACAGTCGCCGCGTCGTAGGTGGGGGTAAATGAAAGCGGTCGGTACATCCGACCATCCTGCACAGCTTCCGTTGTGCGGGGCTGCGAATCGGTTCAGTAACCAATAAATATCAATGACTTGCGCTTGAATGGTTGCCAGGGTAGTCCGTCGCGCCGGGCGCAAAGCGACATCGGGATCAACTCGACGGGATCTCCACGCCCGGTCATCCCGCCCGTGGAACATTGGCCCCGCTATACTCATTCCATTGCGTCACCCTTGGCCTTGTTGAATTCTTTTGAAATCAAGGGCTTGAGGTGCTGGCTGACCTGACATCCACTATGGTGGCGGCCGTAAGGCCCTTGCCCGGAACCCAATCACGCCATGCGTCTTTCCACGATCAAGCTGTCCGGCTTCAAGTCCTTCGTCGATCCGACCACCCTGCACCTGCCGACCAACATGACCGGCGTGGTGGGCCCCAATGGCTGTGGCAAGTCGAACATCATCGACGCGGTGCGCTGGGTCATGGGCGAAAGTTCGGCCAGCCGCCTGCGTGGTGACTCGCTCACCGACGTGATCTTCTCCGGTTCCAATGCCCGCAAGCCGGTCTCGCAGGCCACCGTCGAGCTGATCTTCGACAACTCCGACCACACGATCTCCGGCGAGTACGCCTCGTTCAACGAGATCTCGGTCAAGCGTACCGTCAGCCGTGACGGTAGCAGCAACTATTACCTCAACGGCACCAAGTGCCGCCGTCGCGACATCACCGACCTGTTCCTCGGCACTGGCCTGGGTCCGCGCAGCTACTCGATCATCGAGCAGGGGATGATCAGCCAGATCATCGAAGCGCGCCCGGAAGACCTGCGCGTGTACCTGGAAGAGGCCGCGGGCATCTCCAAGTACAAGGAGCGCCGCAAGGAAACCGAGACCCGCATCCGCCACACCCGCGAGAACCTGGACCGCCTCGGCGACCTGCGCGAGGAAATCACCAAGCAGCTCGAGCACCTCAAGCGGCAGGCCAAGCAGGCCGAGCAGTACCAGGCGTTGCAGGAAGAGCGCCGGGTCAAGGATGCGGAGTGGAAGGCGCTGGAATACCGTGGCCTGGATGGTCGCCTGTCCAAGCTGCGCGAAGGGCTGTCGCAGGAAGAAACCAAGCTGCAGCAGCTGATTGCCGACCAGCGCGACGCTGAGGCGCGGATCGAGACTTCCCGCGTGCGCCGCGAGGAGGCTGCCGACGCGCTCAATGCCGCGCAGGCCGAGGTCTACCAGGTGGGCAGCACGCTGGCCCGCCTCGAACAGCAGATCCAGCACCAGCGCGAACTGTCGCAGCGCCTGCACAAGGCGCGCGATGAAACCCGCCAGGCACTGGCCGAACTGGGCCAGCACATCAGCGGCGACGAGGCCAAGCTGATGGTGCTGCGCGAAGCGGTCGATGCGGCCACCCCGCAGCTGGAAGCGCTGCAGGAAGAAAACGAGATCAAGCAGGAAGGCCTGCGTGAGGCCGAAGCGCGGTTGTCCGATTGGCAGCAGCGTTGGGAGCAGCACACCTCGCAGAGCTCGGAAGCCTCGCGCGCTGGCGAGGTCGAGCGCACCCGCGTGGACTACCTGGACAAGCAGATCCTTGATGCCGATCGCCGCCGCGAAGCGCTGGCGGCCGAACGTGCCGGGCTGGACGTGGATGCACTGGATGAAGTCTTCGAGCAGCTGCACCTGCAGCACGATACGCAGAAGACCGCGCTGGATGAGCTGACCGAGCAGGTCGAGGAGCGCAAGCACGGTGTCGCCGCCGTGCAGGAGCAGCAGCGCAACGGGCAGAACGAGCTGGCCGAGCTGCGCAAGCAGGTCAATGGCTTGCGCGGGCGCCTGTCTTCGCTGGAAACCCTGCAGCAGGCTGCACTCGGCCAGGAGCAGGGCGCGGCGGTGGCGTGGCTGAAGTCGCGTGGCCTGGATTCGGCCGCGCGCGTGGGCGAGCGCCTGGACGTCGATGCCGGCTGGGAAAACGCAGTGGAAAGCGCGCTCGGTCAATTGATCGAAGGCGTGCTGGTCGATGACCCGGCCAGCCTGGTCGATGCGTTGGGTGAGCTGGGCGAAGGCCGCATCGCGCTGGTTGCCAATGACGGTGCGGACCTGAAGGTTGCGCCGACCTCGCTGGCTGCACGCGTGCGGGGCCCGGCGCCGATCCGGCGCCTGCTTGCGCGCCTGCACGGCGCGCGTGACCTTGCCGAAGCCAATGCACTGCAGGCCAGCCTGCCCGAGGGAGATTCCATCATCACCCAGGGCGGCGAACGCCTGGGCGAAGGCTGGGTGCGCGTGTCGCGCTCCGGCGCCGCCAAGCAGGGCGCGCTGCTGCGCGAACGCGAAATCAACGAACTGCGCGAGCAGATCGAGCAGCTGCAATCGCGCGAAGCCGAACTGGAAGAACAGCTGGCCGGTTTCCGCGAGCACCTGTTGGCCGCCGAACAGCAGCGCGAAGATGCGCAGCGTGCGCTGTACCTGGCGCACCGCGCGGTGTCCGAACTGGCCGGCCAGCTGCAGGGCCAGCAGGGCAAGGTGGAGGCGGCACGTACGCGCATCGACCGTATCGAAGGCGAGCTCAGCCAGTTGCTGGAGACTCTGGACATCAATCGCGAGCAGGCGCGTGAAGCGCGTGCGCGGTTGGAGAATGCGGTCAACAGCATGGGTGACCTGGAGTCGAACCGGCAGGGCCTGGAGGGCGAACGCCGTCAGTTGACCGAGGCGCGTGATCTGGCCCGCGACGCCGCCCGTGCGGTGCGCGAGCGGTCGCACGCGTTGGCCCTGACCCTGGAATCACAGCGCGCCCAGGTGGCGTCGTTGAGCCAGGCGCTGGAACGCATGAGTACGCAGCGTGGCCAGCTTGATGCACGCCTGGGCGAACTGCATTCGCAGCTGGACGAAGGCGATACCCCGGTCGAATCGCTGCAGGCCGAGCACCAGAACGCGCTGGAAGAGCGTGTCCGTGCCGATCACGTGCTGACCGAAGCGCGCACGTTGCTGGATGGCATCGATGCCGAACTGCGCAACTACGAGCAGACCCGCCACCAGCGCGACGAGCAGGCGTTGTCCCAGCGCGAGCGCATCTCGCAGCGCAAGCTGGACCAGCAGGCGCTGGTACTCAGTGCCGAAACCCTGCAGGGCGCGGTGGAGAAGGCCGGTTTCGTGCTGCAGGATGTGATCAACGCGCTGCCCGAAGAGGCCCGCCTGGGCGACTGGGAGCAGGCGGTGCACCAGATCGACGGTCGCATGCGCCGGCTGGAGCCGGTCAACCTGGCCGCGATCCACGAGTATGGCGAAGCCTCGCAGCGCTCGGAGTATCTGGATGCCCAGCACGTGGATCTGACCACCGCGCTGGAGACCCTGGAAGATGCGATCCGCAAGATCGACCGCGAAACCCGGGGCCGCTTCAAGGACACCTTTGACCGTGTCAACGCCGGTGTGCAGGCGCTGTATCCGCGCCTGTTCGGTGGCGGTCACGCCTACCTGGAGCTGACCGGCGAAGACCTTCTCGATACCGGCGTGACCATCATGGCGCGTCCCCCGGGCAAGCGCGTGTCGAGCATCTCGCTGCTGTCCGGCGGCGAAAAGGCGATGACCGCCGTGGCGCTGGTGTTTGCGATCTTCCAGCTCAACCCGGCACCGTTCTGCCTGCTGGACGAGGTGGACGCGCCGCTGGATGAAGCCAACGTCGGCCGCCTGGCCAACATGGTCAAGGAAATGAGCGAGAAGGTGCAGTTCCTGTTCGTCAGCCACAACAAGGCCACGATGGAAGCGGCGCACCAGTTGTCGGGCGTGACGATGCGCGAGCCGGGAGTCAGCCGCCTGGTCAGCGTGGACCTGGAAGAAGCCGCGCGATTGGCGGGCGCGGCCTGACGTGCCATCCTAGTTACCTGAATGAACTAGCCGGAGAACCTAACGAATGTCCGACACGGCACTGTTGCGCATCGGCATCCTGGCCGCCGGCCTGCTGTTGGTCGCTGCGATCTTCCTGTTTGGCCGCCCGAAAAAGAAGCCCCAGGGCCGTCGCCTCGATAGCGCCGAACCGACCAGCGGCGAGCGTCGCGAGCCGGTGCTGGGCGAGGATGGCGTGCCTGTGGCCGGCGACCGCGTCGAGCCGGGCATGGGCGAGACGGTCGAGCAGGCCGAACTGGGGCTGCCCGATGTCGATGGCGCGGCCAGCGACCTGGGCAAGCGTGCGACGCAGGATTTCGACAAGATCGTTTCGCTGTTCGTGGCCGCCCGCGCCGGTGAGCAGCTGCGCGGCGAAGACATCGTCGTGGCAGCGGAGAAGACCGGCCTGGTGTTTGGCCACATGAATGTCTTCCACCGGCTGGTGGAGGGGCATCCCGAGCGGGGCCCGATTTTCTCGATGGCCAGCATCATGAAGCCGGGCAGCTTCGACATGGGCAACATCCGCGCCATGGAAACCCCGGCCATCGCCTTCTTCCTGACCCTGCCGGCACCGCTGACCGCGCTGGACGCCTGGGAGAAGATGCTGCCGACCGTGCAGCGCATGGCTGAACTGCTCGATGGCGTGGTGCTGGATGACAGCCGCAACGCGCTCGGCCGCCAGCGCATCGCCCACATCCGTGATGAGCTGCGCGCCTATGATCGCCAGCACCAGGCGCCGCCGCTGACCAAGACCCCGCGCTGGTAAGCGCGGCAGGTCCTGGCGTGCCGACCAACGGTCGGCACCCACAACAGTAGATCCACGCCATGCGTGGATGCGGCGAACCAGGGTTCGCCCCCCACCAGACCAGTAGATCCACGCGATGCGTGGATAGGGTCAGGCCGGTACGCCGGCCACCTTCGCGAACGCGCTGCGGAAGCGCGCCATCTCTTCCTCGGTGCCCACGGTCACGCGCACGCGCTGCGGCCAGATCGGCCAGCTGCGGCCGATCACCACGCCGTTGTCCGCCATCGCCTTGGCAAAGGCCGCGCCGTCGCGCTGCACATCCACCACGAAGCAGTTCGCTTCGGTCGGCAGGCAGTCAAAGCCACGCTTGCCCAGCCAGGCGATGGTGGCCTGCCGGACCTTGGCGTTCTGCAGACGTCGTCGCGGGATCAACTGCGGGTCGCGCAGGCTGGCCAGTGCCGCTGCAAGGGCGGGCACCGGCAGCGGGTTCTCGCCCAGGCTCGCCAGCTCGCGCAGGCGCTCCGGATGCGCTGCAGCCACGCCAAGACGCAGGCCGGCCATGCCGTACAGCTTGGAGAAGGTGCGCAGCACGATCAGGTCATCGCGCTGGGCCACCTTTGCAATCAGGCTGGGCTGTTCGCTGTACTGCAGATAGGCCTCGTCCAGCAGCACCCGGGTACCTGCGGGCTTGTTGGCCAGCAGCCAGGCCAGCTCGTTGGCCGGACTGATCGAGCCGGTGGGGTTGTTGGGATTGCACACGTACAGCAGGCCGGTCGGTCGCGCGTGCGCGGCGGCCGCCATCGCGCGCAGGTCGTGCGCGCCATCGCCGCGCAGCGGTACCGTCTGCACATGGGCGCCGCGCGCAGCTGCCATCTCGCCCAGCGTCTCGAAGGTCGGGTCGGCCACCACCAGGCCCGCCTGCGGGCCGGTCCACAGTGTCGCCGCACGGTTCAGCGGTTCGCTGGAGCCCGGATACAGGCGCACGTGGTCGGCGGGAATGCCGGCCTGGGCGATGAATGCGTCGCGCACCTCACCGGCCAGGGCGAAGCGGTAACGGCCGCAGCTGGCGATGCTGTCGCGCGCCGCCTGCTGTGCGGCCGGCGAGGGGCCATAGGGGCATTCGTTGAAGTTCAGCAGCACCGCGCCCGCATCGGCGGGTGGCGGCGCAACGGTCGCCGGCTGGGCCTGGGCCGACCGGGGCAGGCCGCTGCTGGCGAGGGCGAGACCGGCACCGGCCATCTGCAGGAAGTGGCGACGGGAGGCAGGCAAGGTCACAGGGGACGGTTCCGGAAGGGCGACCGACGCACGCTAGCGCTGGTGGTCAGCGCGGGCAAGGGGCTGTGCAGCGTCTCCAACCATGGGCGACCGTTGCTCGCCGCCAGTCCCGCATGGCCCAGCTCTACAAGGTGCTGCGCGCAGGCGCGGTAGAATTCACGGCCATCCCAGAACCCGCGGATTCCGATGAGCCCCAGCCCCGCCGAACGTGCCGAAGACCTGCGCCGGCAGATCGCCCAGGCCAATCGCGCCTATCACGAGCTGGATGCGCCGGAGATCCCCGACGTCGACTACGACCGCCTGGTACGTGAGCTGGAGGCGCTGGAGCGCGAGCATCCGGAGCTCGCCCGTGCCGACAGCCCGACCCAGCAGGTCGGGGCACGCCCGTCTGGCCGCTTCGCCGAAGTCACCCATGCAGTACCGATGCTGTCGCTGTCCAATGCCTTCAGCGATGAGGAAGTGGCCGACTTCGTGCGCCGCATCGATGAGCGCCTGCGCCGCGGCACCCTGCGTTTTTCCGCCGAACCGAAGATGGACGGCCTGGCGATCAGCCTGCGTTACGAGGACGGTCATTTCGTGCTGGGCGCCACCCGGGGCGATGGCAGCACCGGTGAGGACGTGACTGCCAACCTGCGCGAGATCGGCGACATTCCCAAGCGCCTGAAAGGCAGGGACTGGCCGGATGTGCTGGAAGTGCGCGGTGAGGTCTACATGGCCCGCGCCGACTTCGAGGCCTACAACGAGCGCGCGCGCCTGCACGGTGGCAAGTTGCTGGCCAATCCGCGCAATGCCGCGGCCGGTTCGCTGCGCCAGCTTGACCCGAAGATCAGCGCGCAGCGCAGGCTCAGTTTCTTCACCTACGGTACCGGTGAAGTGCAGGGCGGTGAGTTGCCCGATACGCACTCGGGCACGCTGGCGCAGCTGCGCGACTGGGGTTTCCCGGTCAGCGACCTGTGCAAGGTGGTGGAAGGCAGCGACGGCCTGCTGGCGTACTACCGTGACATCGGCGAGCGTCGCGACGGCCTGGCATTCGACATTGATGGCGTGGTCTACAAGCTCGATGACCGCGCCGGCCAGCAGGCCATGGGCTTCGTGTCGCGCGCACCACGCTGGGCCATCGCGCACAAGTTCCCTGCGCAGGAACAGAGCACTACGCTGGAGGCCATCGAAATCCAGATCGGCCGTACCGGTGCCGCCACTCCGGTGGCGCGCCTTGCGCCGGTCGCGGTGGCCGGTGTGATCGTCTCCAATGCCACCCTGCACAACGCCGACCAGATCGCGCGCCTGGATGTGCGCGTGGGCGACAGCGTGATCGTGCGCCGTGCCGGCGATGTGATTCCGGAAGTGGTCAGCGTCATTCTCGACCGCCGTCCCGCCGGCACCACGCCCTGGCAGATGCCGACCAGCTGCCCGGTGTGCGGCTCGGAGATCGTGCGCGAGGAAGGGGCTGCTGCCTGGCGTTGTTCGGGCGAGCTGTCCTGCCCGGCGCAGCGCAAGGAGGCCATCGCCCACTTCGCCTCGCGACGGGCGATGGATATCGACGGTCTTGGCGACAAGTACATCGAAACCCTGGTGGACGCCGGCATCGTCAGGAGCGTGGCTGATCTGTACCGCCTCACCCGCGACCAGCTGCTGCACCTGAAGCTGGTGCTGGATGCTGAAGATCCTTCCGCGCTCGCGGCCGGCCTGAAACTGCACCTGCCGGCAGAAGGCAGTGGCGCGGTGCTCAACGCTGTGTTGAAACTGGATGGCAACGATGCGGGGTGGCGCGCGCAGGCACTGGCGCAGCCGGCAGCCTTCGAATGGAACACGAAGAAGATCGCGACCAAATGGGCTGACAACCTGATCGCTGCGATCGATGCCAGCCGTGATGCGACGCTGGAGCGACTGCTGTTCGCACTGGGCATCGAGCACGTCGGCGAGAGCACCGCCAAGGCACTGGCACAGTGGTTTGGCGATCTGGCGTTGATCCGCCGTCTGCCGTGGCCGTTGTTCAAGCGCGTGCCGGATATCGGTGGCGAAGTGGCGCGCTCGCTGGGCCACTTCTTCGAACAGGAAGGCAACCAACAGGCCATCGACGCGCTGCTGCAGGTGGGGCAGGTGCGCATCAGCGACGTGCACCCGCCAAGTGCGAAGCTGCGCGAGGGGCTGGACCTTGCCCAGCTGCTGGTCGAAGCGGAGATTCCCGGCATTACCCGCCTGCGCGCCGAAAAACTGGTCGCAGTACTGCCCAGCGCGCAGGCGGTGCTGGACGCCGAGCACGGCCAGTTCGTCAACGCCGGCCTGCCCGATGACACCGCGCGCGGCGTCGCTGACTGGCTGGACAGCGAGGGCCATGGCGCGATGTTGCTGGCCGCCGAAGTGGAGATGAAGCACATCCTGGCCAGTGCGCCGGCCCTGGCCGAAGTGGTGGCCGGTCCGCTGGACGGGCAGACGGTGGTGCTTACCGGCACGCTGGCCCAGCTCAATCGCGATACCGCCAAGGAGCGTCTGGAGGCGCTGGGCGCCAAGGTATCCGGCAGCGTGTCGAAGAAGACCAGTTTCGTGGTGGCAGGCACCGAGGCGGGTTCAAAGCTGGACAAGGCGCAATCGCTGGGCGTTCCGGTGTGGGATGAAGAGCGCCTGCTGGCCTACCTGGCCGAACACGAGTGATGAACCGGCCGGGTGCGCAGGCACCCGGCACGCAACCGCAAAGGAACACTGATGCAGACCGCTCCGCTGGATTTCCGCCTGGCCACCCGTGCCGACGAGGAACTGCTGATCGCGCTGATGCGCGATTTCTACGCCGAAGACAAGATCGAATTCGACGATGCGCGCGTGCGCCGTGGTGTCGATGCGCTGCTGGCCGATCCGCGCAACGGGGAAGTGCTGCTGTGGCTGGACGAGGCCGCGGCCGTGGTTGGCTATGCGGTCATCGCGATGGGCTTCAGCCTGGAGCAGGGCGGCCATTTCATGCTGCTCGACGAGCTCTACCTCAGCCACCGCGCGCGTGGCCGTGGCCGTGGCAAGCGGGCACTGGCCATCTGCGAACAACGCGCGCGCGGGCGCGGGGTCAGCCGGCTGCGGCTGGAGGTGAACCATCACAACGAACTGGCGCGCCGCCTGTACCTGGCCAGTGGCTACATCGATGACACGCGCGATCTGCTGACCCTGCCGCTGGACCATCCGCGCCCGGAGGGCATCCTGTGAGCGAGGCACTGCTGCGCAGCCTGCAACAGCGTGCCAGCCTCAATGCGCTGGTGCGACGCTTCTTTGCCGAGCGTGGCGTGCTGGAAGTGGAAACGCCGATCCTTTCCGTGGCCGGCAACACCGAGCCGAACATCGACAGCTTCCACACCGATTTCAGCGGCCACGTCGATGCGGGCGGACGCCGCCGCTGGCTGCGCACCTCGCCGGAGTTCCCGCTCAAGCGCCTGCTCGCTGCCGGCGTGGGCGACTGCTATGAGCTGGGCCGGGTGTTCCGCAATGGCGAAGCCGGTGGCCGCCACAATCCCGAGTTCACCATGCTGGAGTGGTATCGGGTTGGCTGGGACCACCATCGGTTGCTGCAGGAAACCGCGGAACTGGTGGGGCAGGCGTTGGCGCTGGTTGGCCGCAGCGCGACGCTGCGCGTGCTGAGCTATCGCGAACTGTTCCAGCAACAGGCCGGCGTGGACCCGTTCGATGCCGATGAGGGCCAACTGCGCGCTGCGCTGGGCGAGGTGCACATCGATCCGGTAGGCCTGACCCGCGATGATTGGCTGGATCTGTTGATGACCCACCGTATCCAACCGCACTTCGATGACACGGTCATGACCGTGGTCCACGACTGGCCCGCCAGCCAGGCGGCACTGGCGCGCATCCGCCCCGGCACACCGCCGCTGGCCGAGCGTTTCGAGCTGTACCTGGGCGCGGTGGAACTGGCCAATGGCTATAACGAACTGAACGATGCGGCTGAACAGCGCGCGCGTTTCCAGCATGACCTGCAGCGTCGCCATGCACGGGGGCAGGTACAGCCCGCGCTGGATGAAGCGTTGTTGCATGCACTGCCTGCAATGCCCGCCTGTGCCGGTGTTGCCGTTGGCATTGATCGCCTGCTGATGGCGATGCACCGCACACCGCGCATCGCCGACGTGCTTGCATTCGATTTCGCCCACGCATGAGCCGATTTCCCCTGCACCTGGCAGGCTGAACGAAAACACGCGTCTGCGCGCTTGATTCAGCAAGCACGATGATGCTCTTATCACAGCCGATACCGCACACTTGCGTCGTGGTTCATCCATTCATGGGGAAGGCTTTGGTCAAGTGGTTTGCGGTCGTAGCGGCACCGATGTACTCCGTGGCGATATGGGGTGGCCTGCTTCCGTCGACCGCATCGGCGCAGTCGCTTGGCTATGACAGCGAAGTGGTGACCTGCGAATCCCGCGACATGGGTTGGGTGCATTGCGACATCGATGTCAGCAACGGCGTTGACCTGATCCGCCAGTTGTCCAGCAACAGCTGCATCCGTGGCAGCGAGTGGGGCACCGACCGCAGTGGCGTGTGGGTGACGCTGGGCTGCCGCGCCGAGTTCCGCGCGCGCCGCGCAGAGAATGATGCCGTGCCCTCGGCCGAGGGTCGCAAGCGCCTGGTGCGGCGGGTGGTGCGCTGTGAGTCCAATGGTCGCCCGCAGAGCTGCCCGGTACGCCTGGATGGTGCGCCGGTACGATTGCTGCGGCAGCTGTCGGTGCTGCCGTGCCGGGAAGGGCAGGGCTGGGGCTACAAGCGCAATGAGGTGTGGACCACCCGGGGTTGCCAGGGTGATTTCGAGGTGGCCGACGAGCAGGGCCGTTTCGTCGACATGCCGCGCCGGCTGACCTGCGAATCCAAGTCCAAGAAGCGCCGCTTCTGTGGCGCCAGCATCTCCACCAGCGCCACCCTCTCCAACCAGCTTTCCAGCACCCCGTGCGAGGAAGGCAGCACCTGGGGCTGGAACCGCAACGGCATCTGGGTCGATGGCGGCTGCCGCGCCGAATTCTCGGTGAACTGACCCCGGACGGGGTCCATCCGTGCGTGGCGTGGCCCTACAATGGGGCCATGAATACCGCCACCGACCTCGACTACGCCCGCTACGACCACATCCGCCCGATCCTGTGGACCGGCGATGCCCTGCAACTGCTCGACCAGCGCAAGCTGCCGTTCGTGGTCGAGCATGTGGCCTGCCATGACAGCGATGAGGTGGCTGCCGCCATCCACGCCCTGACCGTGCGCGGTGCGCCGGCCATCGGCATCGCCGCCGCCTGGGGTGTGGTGCTGGCCGCACGTGATGTGCAGGCGGCCGATGGCGCGCATGCCCTGCAGCAGCTGGAACCGGCGCTGCAGCGGCTGAATGCCTCGCGCCCGACCGCGGTCAACCTGGCCTGGGCGCTGGCACGCATGCGACGTTGCCTGAACGCTGCCGGTGCCGACTGGAAGGCGCTGCTGGAGGCTGAAGCGCAAGCGATCGCCGAAGAAGACCTCGCCGCGAACCGCCACATGGGCGCACTCGGTGCCGGCCTGATCGAGGCCGGCAGCGGCGTGTTGACCCATTGCAATACCGGCTCGCTGGCCACCGCCGGCTTCGGTACGGCGCTGGGCGTGATCCGCGCCGGCATGGCCCAGGACCGCATCGCCCGTGTGTTTGCAGGTGAGACCCGGCCGTGGTTGCAGGGTGCGCGCCTGACCGTGTGGGAGCTGCAGCAGGACGGCATCGACGCGACGCTGATCGCCGACTCGGCCGCCTCGCACCTGATGAAGACCGGTGCGGTGCAGTGGGTGATCGTGGGCGCCGATCGCATCTGCGCCAATGGCGATACGGCCAACAAGATCGGCACCTACCAGCTGGCCATCGCGGCCCGCCACCACGGGGTGAAGTTCATGGTCGTGGCGCCGTCCTCGACGGTGGACATGGATACCGTGGACGGCAGCCAGATCGAGATCGAGCAGCGCGACCCGGGCGAACTGTACGGCGTGGGCGGCACCCGCACCGTGGCCGAGGGCATCGCCGCCTGGAACCCGGTGTTCGATGTCACCCCGGGCGAGCTGATCGATGCCATTGTGACCGAGCGGGGGGTGATCCTGAACCCGACCGCGGAGAACATGCGTACCGCCTTCGGCGGTTGACGCGGGCAGGGGCGGGTGCCTTTCCGCTGGAAAGGGCTCCGACCCCGGCGTCCGGTAGTGCCGGCCGCTGGCCGGCAACCCCCTAAGTTCCTGATTTGTGCCGGTAAAATCACCGTAAAGGCAGGCGGAAAACGGCCCCGTGTGGTAGAATCCAGCGGTTGAATCGAGGTTCCGGCACGACCACCCCCGGGTGGATGCGCCGGACTGGACCGCTACCAGACAACGGAACCCGAATGGCAGAAACCGCCAAGGAAATCATCCAGGTCAACCTGGAAGACGAGATGCGCAAGAGCTACCTCGATTACGCCATGAGCGTGATCGTGGGGCGCGCGCTGCCAGATGCGCGCGATGGCCTCAAGCCGGTGCATCGTCGTGTGCTGTTTGCGATGAATGAACTCAACGCGCACAGCAACAAGCCCTACTTCAAGTCGGCACGTATCGTCGGTGACGTCATCGGTAAGTACCACCCGCATGGCGACCAGTCGGTGTACGACACGCTGGTGCGATTGGCACAGCCGTTCTCGCTGCGCTACATGCTGGTGGATGGCCAGGGTAACTTCGGTTCGGTCGACGGCGACTCCGCCGCGGC
>Ga0308161_1003381_pt1 | contig 15616 bp, 11 predicted proteins | sample PhyFR2_FD_201034 | JGI IMG/M metagenome (GOLD analysis project Ga0308161, IMG submission 201034) | Phyllosphere microbial communities from UC Gill Tract Community Farm, Albany, California, United States - DLSLF.R2 | ecosystem: Host-associated > Plants > Phyllosphere > Unclassified | place: USA...
CTGAAACCCGAATACTTTATGTATGCGATGGTTGTTTCTTTCATATTTTGTCTGTGGGCCTTTGTCGATCATAAGATGCGAAAATTAGCTAAAAGACGTCTTAGTCAACAATAATTGTAAGATTTAAAAAATGGATGAGTGATCATCCATTTTTATATACCCAGAAATAAAAAAATTGTTCCAATGACTAAAATAGCTGTAGCTAATAATTCAGTAAGAATCAATGCCACCATCATTAAAGACATTAACCATGAAGGTAAGTTAAATCTGCCTAACCGATGTGGTGTTTTGAATTGATTTGTCGTGTCCTTTAAATGCCCATGTATGATATAAACCAATATTGAAAAACTGAAAAACAAGACGTTCGCTAATACACACCACAATGTAATATTTTCATCTAAAACAGTAAAATAACTCAATACAGCAAGAATTAGGCTAGCAGCAGCATAAAGCAAACTACTGCGATGAGCGATGTCAACATAATAGTGAGCACGATGTAACTCTGAACGGCGTATTTGCCAATATTTCCATACCCCTGTTAACATGCCTGTCCATAAAAATATGCCACTAAACACAATCGCTAACTGCACAGCTTTTGGTAAATCCATCTTTTTCCCAATTCTTCGTTTTATTAAAATTTAACGAGCTGTATAGCATAAATCCTGACTTTATAGTCACATTTTAATCAAGTTTCATTTTAGAACTCATGTAAATTAAAGTCATCAATAAGCTAATTATTACGTAATATTATGGATAACACTTTTGAATCATTTTGGATGACCTGCAAAGATGGTTATCAACTTGCTGCACAATTTTATCCAACTCAATCAAAAAAATCGGCAAATCCTGTTCTAATTTGCCCCGCCACTGGTATTACTAAAAATTTTTATCATCCTTTTGCTACATGGTTAAGCCAACAAGGTTATGACGTATTAAGCTTTGATTTCCGTGGAATTGGAGATTCATTGCATGGACCTTTAAAGCAGAGCGATGCAAGTATTAATGATTGGGGAATGCTTGATATTCCTTGCGCAATTGATGCTTTATTAGAGAAAACACAAGCAGAAAAAGTTACTTTACTTGGCCATAGTGCGGGCGGGCAATTATTAGGAATTGTGCCTAATTTTAATAAAGTAGCAAAAGTTGTTGCGGTAGCAGGTTCTACTGGCCATGTAAAAGGGCTTAAAGGTAAAACCAAGTTTTTGGCTCCTGTCATGTTTAACGTTATCTTTCCAATTTCTAGTACTTTAAAAGGTTATGGTGCTACTCAATTTATTGGAATGGGTGAAAACTTGCCTAAAAAAGTCGCACAACAATGGAGAGAGTTTTGCAGCAATCCAGGTTATGTGAAAAATGCTATTGGTAAAACTATCTTTCATGACTTTCATACTGAAATTATTTGCCCTATTACCTCTATTTGGGCAAGTGACGATGAAATTGCCACTCAACATAACGTTGAAGATTTATTAAAGCTGTATCCAAATGCATCTACTAAAATGTTAGAACTCAACCCTATAAAACTCGGCTATAAATCAATCGGACACATGTTAATGTTTAAAAAATCACATCAAAAGCTGTGGTCATTCCTAGAGCAAGAAATTCAATACTAATTTTAAATTCTATCATTTACTTTTTGCCTCTATACCCGTAATCCGGTTTAGAGGTTTTTTTATTATTGTTATTCCTCTTTTTATAAAATTATTTTATTAAATTTATAGTTATCATAAGAAATTAAAATATATTAAATATTGATTCCTTTGTATTTAAAATAAGCATTTTTTACGTAAATACGTCGATATAGCCTTAAAGTTCTGCTATGGTAATTTGTCTGAAGCTGTTGTTTAAAAACGGGGAAACTAACCTGTTTTAATACAAACAGCTTCTTTTTTTCTGTTTTAGCTAAAACCAAAGAAATTGTTCAAGGATAAATATGCTAGCACTAGAGCCTCGACATATTCATATGAATCAGCATGCTGTTGATAAACAACATGCATTACAGTGTCTAGTAGATATATTAGTGAAAGATGGGTTAGTTACACCTGAATATATAACAGGGCTCATCAATCGCGAACAGCAAAGCGCTACCTATTTAGGCCAAGGAATTGCAATTCCACATGGCACTCCGCAATCTCGTGAATTTATTTTAGAAACAGGTATTCGGTTAGCTCACTTCCCTGAAGGAATAATATGGGATGGGGAAAACAGAATTTATTTAGCTGTTGTTATTGCAGCAAAATCTGATGAACATTTACAAGTACTACAAATATTAACTAGAGCTTTAATGCAGGATGTAAGTGAACAGGTAAAAAATGCGACACGACCTGAGCAAATTGTTGAAATCTTGCAAGCTCAACCTTTATCTTTAACTCTGCACGAAAATTTAATTCAAACTGAAATTGAATCTCAAGATATTGAAGATTTGTTGTGGTCAGCCTCTCAAATTCTAAAAAAACACAATTTTGTAAAATGTGGCTTTCTAAGCTCACTCGATCCGGATCAAGTTATTCAGTTACAAGATCAAATCTGGTCTATTTCTAGCAGTAAATTCGTTCAACAGCCAGCAATTAGTATTGTAAAGCCTCGCCACACTCTAGATGTCGGTGGGCAAAAGCTAAATACACTAGTCTGTATTGCTGCCAATGAGCAGTTAGATAGCCAAAGATTTAATCGACTTATTGATATTTTATTTAATCCAGAACAAGTTGCACAACTAGATCAAACACAAGCACCAAATGAAATTGCAAAAATCATTGGTGCAGATGTTATTCCAGATTGGCCACACCGTTCAGTTGTATTAGCCAATGCACATGGATTACATGCTAGACCAGCGACTCATTTGGTGAACTTAACTAAAAGTTTTCAAGGCGACATTCAAGTCGCAGTGGACGAAGGTAATTTTGTTTCAGCCAAAAGTTTGACTCGTCTACTAGCCTTAGGTTGTAAACGCGGTCAGACCTTACGTTTTATTGCCGAGCCAGAAACAGATGCGGTTGAAGCTTTAGATAAAGTTATTCAGGCAGTTCAACAAGGCTTAGGAGAAGAAGTTGAACCAATTCAGTCTTTGGACACAAAATTAGACCAATCAAATAAAAAAGCAGCTCTTCCAAAAACACTAAGTACAAATACCGGTATTCCAGCTTCAACTGGCTTAGCATTTGGACCTGTACATGTAATTAAACCTAAGATTTATCAATATGAACGCATGGGTTTAAGTGTTAAAGCAGAAAAAGAAAAACTGGACATTGCACTTCACGCAGTTAAAAACAATATTCACCAAGTTATTGCAAAATCTGAAGCTAATGAAATTAAGCAGATCTTCCAAGCACATTTGGAAATGCTAGACGACCCAGATCTAATTAATGGTGTTTATCAAAAGATTAACTTAAACCTTTCTGCCCCTGCTGCTTGGCATGAACATATTGAAGCAGCAGCTAAAGAGCAAGCAGCCTTACCAGACCGTTTACTGGCTGAGCGTGCTACAGACTTACGTGATATTGGCGATCGGGTTTTAGCTCAACTCTGTGGTGAGGTTGTCATCGAAGAACCTAAAGAGCCTTATATTCTGATTATGTATGATGTGGGGCCTAGTGATGTAGCTCGCCTTAACAAAGATCGTGTAGCAGGTATTTTGACAGCTGTAGGCGGTGCAAGTGCCCATAGCGCTATTGTTGCACGTGCTTTAGGTATTCCCGCAATTGTTGGTGCTGGTGATCAAGTACTAGATATCGAACCAAAGAGTTCTCTTTTAATTAATGGAGATACAGGAACTTTTGTATTAAACCCTAATCCTCAGCAAATTGAACAAGCAAAACAAGAACGAGAGCTACAACAAAAAATCCGTGAAGAGGCTGAACGCCATAGCCAAGAACCTGCGATTACTCTAGATCAACATCAAATCGAAATTGCTGCCAATTTAGGAAAAGTTCAAGCTACAGCCCACGCAGTAGAATGTGGTGCCGAAGCAATTGGCCTACTTAGAACAGAACTTGTTTTTATGGCTCATAATAGTGCTCCAAATGAAGCTTCTCAAGAAGCAGATTATCGTGTTGTCTTGGATGCTCTTGCTGGTCGCCCACTTGTAGTACGTACTTTAGATGTTGGAGGTGATAAACCTCTCCCTTACCTTCCAATTGCTGAAGAGGAAAATCCATTTTTAGGTCTAAGAGGTATTCGTTTGACACTAAGACAGCCAGAGCTGTTACGTCAACAACTTACCGCTTTGCTTAAAGCCGCAGATGATCGTCCTTTAAGAATCATGTTTCCAATGATTGGCCGTGTAGAGGAATGGCGTGCTGCTAAAGCCATTCTTGATGAAGTAAAAACTACATATTCATGCGCCAACTTACAAGTGGGTATCATGATAGAAGTTCCTTCGGCAGCTTTACTTGCCCCTATTCTTGCTCAAGAAGTGGACTTTTTCAGCATAGGAACAAATGACTTAACTCAATATACTTTAGCTATTGACCGTGGTCACCCGATCCTCTCGGCTGAAGCAGATGGCCTACATCCAAGTATTTTGCAACTAATTGATCACACTGTAAAAGCGGCACATAAACATGGCAAATGGGTGGGTATATGTGGTGAACTGGCAGCCGACCCCAAAGCTGTACCAATCCTTATGGGATTAGGCGTAGATGAGCTCAGTATGTCTCCAAATAGTATTCCTTTGGTAAAAGCCCAAATTCGTACACTGAATTACAGTCAGGCTCAAGTACTTGCACAGCGTGCACTCGAATGTGATAGCGCCCCTGCTGTACGCCAGTTATCCGAACAAGAAATGTAAAGATTAGGAACAGTAATGGCTAAAGTTTTAACAATTACTTTAAATCCTGCAATTGATGTAACTATACAACTCAATGAGTTACAGGTCGGTGAAGTAAATCGCCAAGAATCTGTAGAAATACATGCAGCAGGCAAAGGCTTGAATATTGCACAAGTTTTAAAAGATTTGGGGCATGAGGTTATTGTTTCTGGTTTTTTAGGAACAACTAACAGACAGATTTTTGACAACCATTTTAAAGAAGCTCAATTCCAACCTGAGTTTATTTATATTGAAGGTGAAACTCGCCAAAATATAAAAATTGCTGAACATTCTGGACGCATGACCGATTTAAATGGAAAAGGTTTCTTAGTTTCGGAACAAGATAAAAAGAATCTATTTCAAAAAATTGAAATAATTTTGCCGAAGGTTGAAGTGGTTGCTATTGCTGGGAGTCTTCCACAAGGTTTTAGTATCGATGAGTTACAGCAACTTATTAAACTCATTCAAGAGCAAGGGAAAAAAGTTGCTCTTGATACAAGTGGTAAAGCATTGGTCGCTGCAATTGAGTGCCAGCCATGGATGATTAAACCCAATACCGATGAGTTAGTAGAAAGCTATCAGCTACCTGCCACGACTTATACTGAACAAAAAAAGCTTTTTGAAAACCTTCCTAAAATTGAGCATGTAGTTATTTCGATGGGTGAAGACGGTGTAAACTGGTTACATGAAACATATCCACTTCATGCCCAAGCCCCTAAAGTGATAGTCAAAAGTACCGTTGGTGCAGGTGATTCTCTTTTAGCAGGCATGATTCATGGCCTAATAAATAAATTCTCTGCCGAAGAAACATTGAAAACAGCTACGGCAATTGCGAGCCATGCTGTAACACAAATTGGCTTTCGGATTCCAAATGCTGAAAAGCTAAGTCAATTAAAAGCCCAAACTACAATCAATTCATTGAGTGAATCTGATGCTAACTGCTAAACATTTATTATTTGTCATTAATAGTCCGCAACAGCAAGTCAATGCTTTGATTTTAGCTCGTAAACTTGCACAAGTCGCATCCCAACAGGGCTATCCAAATAACATTATTTCGCTTGATGAATTCGAAGCAAATGAAAACTTGGATCAAGTCATTATTGTTGGACAACGCCCAAAAAATCTTAATATTTTTGGTAAACACCCTTTATCTTTAGTTAGCATTGAAGAGATCAAACATGATGCTCATTCAGCTTTCCAAACTGCCCTAGATCATTTTAAGCCTGCTCAAGATTGGCAAAATGATAATAAACCAACTGCAAGCACAGTCACTAAATTCGTAGCAATCACCGCATGTCCTACAGGGGTTGCACACACCTTTATGGCTGCCGAAGCACTACAACAAGGTGCAGAAAGACTTGGGTATGAGATTGAAGTAGAAACACAAGGTTCTGTTGGTGCAAAAAATATTTTATCAGCTCAAGCTATTGCTGAAGCAGATATCGTAATTCTTGCGACTGATATTGAAGTCAATACAGATCGTTTTGTAGGTAAGCGTGTCTATCGATGCAGCACTGGTTTTGCTTTAAAGCAAACAGATAAAGCCTTTGCTGAAGCAATCAGTAATGCACAAGTTTTAGAACAAGGTAAGCAACAAGCATCGACAGAAAACAAAGATAAAACCGAAAAAGTTGGCGTATATAAACATCTCTTAACGGGTGTTTCTTTTATGTTGCCTATGGTGGTTGCTGGAGGTCTGTTAATTGCTCTCTCCTTATGCTTTGGTCTAAATGCTGCTGAACAAGCAGGTAGCTTACCAGCCATATTAAAACAAATTGGGGCGGCAGCATTTATGCTCATGGTCCCAATGTTATCGGGTTATATTGCCTACTCAATTGCCGATCGCCCTGGTCTTGCACCTGGCCTAATTGGTGGACTACTCGCTTCTCAGTTACAAGCAGGTTTTTTAGGTGGTATTGTTTCAGGTTTTCTTGCGGGTTATATCGCACTATTTATTGCTAAAAAACTTAAACTCCCTACAAGTTTAGAGGCACTTAAACCGATTTTAATTATTCCATTATTAGGTACATTATTTGTTGGTCTGATTATGTTCTATGTGGTTGGACAACCTGTAGCGCATATTTTCGAGCTAATGAAAGACTTCCTAAATAATATGGGTACAACAAATGCTGTGTTAATGGGAATTATATTAGCCAGCATGATGTGTATTGATTTAGGTGGCCCAATCAATAAGGCAGCCTACGCTTTTACTGTCGGATTACTTACAACAAATACCTATATGCCTATGGCCGCAACCATGGCTGGCGGAATGGTCCCTGCTATTGGTATGGCCATTGCGACTTTCATTGCTAGAAATAAATTTAGTACAGGAGAGAGAGATGCTGGAAAAGCCGCTTTTGTATTAGGTTTATGTTTTATTTCAGAAGGTGCAATACCATTTGCTGCTAAAGACCCAATGCGTGTTATCCCGACGTGTATTTTAGGTGGAGCCGTGACTGGAGCCCTTGTTGCTTTATTCCACTGCGAGTTAGTTACTCCTCACGGCGGTGTATTTGTTCTTTTAATTCCAAATGCAATTAATCATGCTTGGTTATATCTCGTTGCAATTGCAGCAGGCAGTATCGTTACAGGCATAAGCTATGCAATTGTTAAGAAAAAATTGTGACCACTGCATAACAAAAAAAGGGAGAATATAAATTCTCCCTTTTTTATTTACCACACTTAATCCAACAAAAAATTAAGCTCATTATTTTCTAATGATAACTTAAATAATCTTATCATCATTTAATCTGAATAGCTCAAGCCATAATCTGTGCTGCTACTTCCTCTGCCAACATTACAGTTAAAGTTGGCTCTTTTTTTTGGGGATTTAGTAGATGAGCGACATACTGCCTGAGTAAAAATTGTTAAAAATATAATTTATAGACAAAAAAGCTAAATTTATAACGCTAACCTTTCAACTAGTTTTTTAATTTTATATAAAATAATCAATAAGTTGCTAAATAAACCCATTTTATTTTGCTAAATAATAGATGATTCATGTTAAATGTATGGTAAATTTCACCAACAACAAAACAAACTAATATACTGATATTTATAAATATTTTTTATTTAAATATCTTGATTTTTCATAATTATGACTTTAGAGACAAAAACTATCTCGTTCAATGCCACGGTCAAATCATCATTTTTTTTCTACGATGCGTTTGCAAGCCAATATCGTTTAATTATCGATCAAGCTAGCCTAAATGCAATCTTGTATATCTGTTCAAAGATTTTAAGGAATTAATGGCGATGCCTCATCAAATCACATTAATTTTCAACAAACTTTGACTATAGAAGAAGAGTATTTGTAGTTTATGCAAAGTATAGAGATGTTTATCAAGATAAGGCTTGTTAAAGCATATCATTGTTAAATTTAGCTATATAAATTTTGCTCAGCAAGTAAAGTCCTGCTATAACTTGCTTGATGAAACTATATTTTTCAACTATTAAAGATAGTTCACCAGAAATGCGATCCACCAAGGTATGGGGAAAAGTCAATGACAAAGAAGTATGCGCGTTTTTACCTACAACAGAATCTTTTACTCTTGAAGATTTTCCATATTATTGGATTACTCAAGTACATGCTCAGTATGTACAAAACATTGATAATGCTTTAAAAAAATATGGTTTAGATAACTCACGTCGACGTATTATGTTGGCTTTAAGCAGCAAGCCCCATGCGAGTGTTTCTGAACTTTCAGATATGATTATTTCAAAAATGTCGACTACTACAAAAATCGTTTATCGATTAAAAGATGAAGGACTGGTTGAAACATATTCCTGCCAGTCTGACGGCCGAATTACCCGCGTAGTACTTACAGAAAAAGGTACTGAAATGATCAACAAGATCAATGATCTAACCAGTGTAGTACTTGAGCAGTCTTTTGAAGGTATTACTCCCTTACAACTCGAAAAAATGATGGAAAGTTTAAAATTACTTTTAAAGAACCTTTCTCGTTAAAACCAAATAAAAACTCTCTTATAGATAACAATTTAAGCTCTCCTTACGAGAGCTTAATTATTTTAATATTTTGTCTGAGCCATTGAGAGATATAGCAGCCTACATAAAATAATCAATTAACCTTCTATCTGTTGACTTGAGCTTGCAACTCAAGTAGAAATTCTCTTTCAATAACTGAATAGCAAACCCCGGAAAAATGGCTAAAAGAAAATACAAAAGTGACAAGTTTCAAGTACGTCGTATTAACCGTGAATGGTGGGTACTCGAAAAAGATCTTGAATCAAATTGCTATTTAAAACATGAGCAAGTGGCGACAAAAACATTAGCAAACAACTATGCTGATGATTATATCGAACAATACTATATGAACCTGTACATTCAAGAACAGTTGAAAAAACCGGAAACTGCGTAAAAAGCCATTTTGGCTTTTTTTATTTTTAGTAGTTAGAATTTTTAAAAATTATGCATAAAAAAAACCTACATCTTGGGGAAAATGTAGGCTATAAAATGCACAAAAAGGAAATATATATCCTTTTTGACAAAAAGAATTTTACGATAATAGAAGCCTTTATTTTATGTTACTTTTGTAAACTTAATAGTGATTATTGTATTTATTTAAACTGTCTTTAGGATTTCTTTATTTATATAATCTAAAGGAAATTTAATTTACTAGATTTTTTATTTTTCCCGTTTTCTTCTTCTCATCGTTAAGTTTATTTGTATTAAGCTAATTATATCAAGCCAGTTATAAGTTTCTGTTTTAATAAGTTTTTTACAAAAATCATCATAAATATTTTTTTAAAGTCAAGAATGCTAAAAACTAATAAATAACAAAAACATAAATTAAATATTGAGTATATAATAATTTTAACAACCCAGTTTTAGTTCAAAAAAAATACACATAAAATTTATTTATACTATTTTGGATACTACAGAAAGATTACAATACCCACTAATAAATAGATTAATCAACTCTCAATCTTTCTAGGCATGTTATGACTTCAATGTCGAACACTACCCAAAAGCATTTTATTGTTGAGCAAATTCCACTACCAACTTGGGTAAGTGATGAAAATGGCTTGATATTATATTGCAATGTAGAGTGTACAGAATATTGGTTGGATACTTTTTCTCCATTGCCAGAGCAATGGTTAGATTTTATATATCCTGCTGATTTAGATGAAGTCAAAAATAGATGGCTCGAAGCAATTCGCCTTCAAAAAAGAATAGAATTAAAATGTCGACTTCTCCAAGTTGGAAATCAATATAGATGGTGCAAACTCTCTATTCAAGCATCTAAGTATCACGGCCCATCTCAAGTTAACGAATGGTATGTTAGCTTTTTAGATATTGATCATGATATCCAAGAACAACAAAACTTGCAGAAGAATATTGAAATACAAAATCAAATGTTAGACATCAGTGAGGATTGCATTAAAGTACTTAATGTAGATGGCACAGTTTCTCATATGAATAAATCAGGATGCCTCGCTTTAGGTATCCCTGTTGACGAAACAGAATTTGGAATGAAATGGCTTGAGTTATTGCCACCTCATATTCGTAAGCGTGGGCGCGTTGCTTTAAAAAAAGCTCTTCAAGGAAAGGTTGCTCGATTTGCAGGGATGAGCTGTTTACCCAATCAAAACCCTGAGTATTGGGATAATATGCTTACCCCGATTCATCGGGAAAATGGTGAAATTGGACAAATACTTTGTGTCTCACGTAATGTTACCCAACAACATTTGGCAGAAAACCAGCTCAGGAATATGAGTGAGAGAGATGAGCTGACTGGTTTATGTAATCGGCGCTCATTTAAATTTCAACTTAAACGTACCCTCACCTACTCAAAAGACACCCAAACAAGTGTGGGGTTGCTTTTAATTGACCTCGATCATTTTAAACATATTAATGATACTTTAGGACATAGCGCAGGCGATCATCTTTTAAAAGTTTTATCCAAACGCTTTAGCCATTGTGTCGATGAAGAACGATGTTTTGTTGCGCGATTAGGTGGAGATGAATTTGCGGTTATTATTAATAACCTCAAATCTGAAAATGATGTGCGCGACCTAGCAGCCATTTTACTTCAACAGCTAAATCAACCTATCACCTATTTAGGTAATGTTCTAAATGGTGGCATGAGTATTGGTTGCGCAATTTACCCACAAGATGCCATAGATCAGTCAGGTTTACTTAGTTGTGCTGATATGGCATTACATGACTTAAAAGCACGTGGTCGTGGCGGAATTCGCATGTATGATCCATGCATGATGCAAATGACTGAAACAGTCGCTTCTCAGCTTAATTTAGCACGTCAGTTAATTCGCCATCATACAATTCAGCCCTACTATCAACCTAAAGTAGATTTAAGAACCCACCATGTAGTTGGTTTTGAAGCGTTATTAAGATGGCATACCACATCAGCTCAAAGAGGCTACCCTGCACAAATTGCAGAAGCTTTTAAAGATTATAATTTAGCGAGTAAAATCGGTGAAACAATGCAACATCAAGTTTTACGTGATATCGCAAAATGGATAAATCTTGGTATTAGACCCCTTCCTGTTTCCTTAAATGCCGCACCTGTAGAGTTCTTAAGAGATAACTACGCTGAGCGACTTTTGAAAAAGATTAATCAATTTCAAATACCGACACATTATATTGAAATTGAAGTCACTGAACACATGTTGGGTGATCGAGGTTCAGAGTATGTAATCCGAGCACTGAATAAATTAAAACAGCATGGGGTCCGTATTGCACTAGACGACTTTGGTACTGGTTTTTCATCGCTCACACATATTCGTGATTACCCGATTGACAGTTTGAAAGTAGATTGTAGTTTTATTCAAAAGATGCAGCACGACCCATCAATTTATGCAATTGTGCAAGCAATTGGGTTACTCGCTCCAAATTTATCACTTGGACTTATCGCTGAGGGGATTGAGACGCCTGAACAAGAAGAGCTACTTCGGCAGTTTGGTTATAGTATAGGTCAAGGATTCTTATTTGAATCTGCTATAGATGCTAATCAAGTTATTTCAATACTTAGACAAAATCAACCTTACTTAGAAAGCCATTACAATGCTTAAAGCTAAAAATAGCTAATAAGCTTTTTGGATCTATTCATACTAAAAATAAACAATAACTTTTAAAAAATTGTTCATAATATAGGCATAAAGATAATAATTTGGTGTTTTGCCACCCCACATTGTCACAGGACAATAAGGAGCAATATATGAGTTATCACCATATTTTGGTTCCAGTCGATGGTTCTCCTACTTCACTTATTGCTGTCAATCATGCAGCGGCAGTTGCTAAGGCTTTTGGTAGTAAAGTGACTCTAGTATATGCGCTGACCATAGATCCTTTCATTTCTGTAGAATTTATTGATAGTACAGAATTAGCACAGGATTACTTTAATAAAGCTAGAGCATCTATTCAGACTATTTTAGATCAAGCTAAAGAACAATTTAGCCAGCATGGAATTTCTGTTGAAACAAAAATTGTTGAAGGTCATACAATTCACACAGAAATTATTAAAGCTGCTACCGAGCTAAAAGCAGACTTATTAGTGATTGGTTCTCATGGTCGAAAAGGGTTTAAAAAATTCTTCTTAGGAAGTGTGACTCAAGCTCTTTTAGGAGAAATTCATTTACCGGTACTCGTCGTAACCGAATAGTTTTTCTAAAGCAAAAAACCGATCTATAAAGATCGGTTTTTTAATGGGCAGCGTTATTGAGTCTTATATGTAAACTTAATGAGAGATCCTGGATTTTCTAATGTGTTGGTTACAGAGCCATCATCCTTTTGAACATTCCCAGCCGTGTCAGTTAATACATATAAAACGTTCCCATCTGGGCTGGCAATTACATCACGATAACGGTTGTTGCTTTTAAACATTGGCACAGCATCATCATAAGTCGTACTGTAGGTTGGATCTAGCTTGATACGGAAAATAACGCCACGTTTTAAAGATGGAACCAATAATGTATTTTCCCAACCAGAAATAGCTTTTTTACCGCCCTTATAGACGTAAGCAGATGACGGCGCAACTGTTGGCCAGCAAATATAGACCATATCCCCACAAGTTGGGTCATTATAGTTATAGGTATCTTGAACGGTATATAAAGTTTTTAATGGCGGTACAAAGTTTTTACCAGTCCATTCAGATTCTTTCGTTACTGGTACACCTGCGGCTACTTTTACTCCGTTCTGACCTAAATCCTTAATTGATTTATTGGCGGCTGCCGAATAATTTGCATAAGCATAGCCACTATCGTCTTTATAACCTGCTACATTTGGCCAGCCATAGTTTCCGCCTTTAACAATGAGGTTAATTTCGTCATCAGAGTTTGGGCCTTGTTCAGATTGTAACAATTTACCATTTGGAGTGAATGCTAAGCCCTGCGGGTTACGGTGCCCTAGTGTATAAATATGGCTAACCACCCCGTTAAAACTTGGATTATCTTTTGGAATACTTCCATCAAGATTTAAGCGGAGTACTTTACCCATGTAGGTGTGATAGTCTTTGCCATTCAGCTCTTGTTGAGTCGGCGTGTGTTGTGCTTGATTTGGCAAGAACAAATAAGCAAGTTGGTTACGCCCTTGGTCACCAATCGTATAATAAATCTTTTGATCTGGACCAATGACAAGACGACCTGACTGATGGTCTTTCGATGAAGGTAATCCTGCTAACAAATCGACTGGCTTCTCAAGCGTATCTGTTGACTTGTTATAAGTATAGCGACGAATAATCGTTTGATTCGGTAATTCTTTATCTGTAGATTTCGAATTTTTAAATGTGCCTGAAATATAAATATAAGGATTATTTTTAAAGTCAGGATGAAAAGCAAAGCCTAACAAGCCATTTTGTCCATCGGCATCACTTACAATCTCAGGCACCTGAAAAATTGTTTTTACACTGCCCGACTCAGGATTCACTCTTAGAATCTTGCCTGTTGCTCGTTCAGTTAACCAAATTTGATTATCAGGTCCCCATAACAAAGCATGTGGCTTATTTAAGTTAGATAGAATAACTTTCTTATCAAACTTGTCTGTTTTAGCTTGAGTAAATTGAGAAGGAGTAAGAGGAACATCAGCTAATGCTGCATTGAGAGTAATTAACTGAGCAGCGCCCAGTAAGGCAATTTTAGCTAATAAATGTTTATTCATGTGTTCACCTTATAAATTGTCAGAATTTTCCGAGAATTTTTAAACCTTTATTAAAGGCTTTGTACGTTTTCTCTCTATGTTTTGTATTATGATGAATAGCAAATTTATTAAAATCTAATTTTCTGAAAGGCTCTGTTGCATAAAAGTAGCTATTAAAAACAAATAAACTCTTTTTAAGATGAGCCACTTAACTTTACGATTTTTCTATTTAATCACCGCTCTACTCCTTTTATATCTAAATTGCCTTGAAAGCGGCGCAATTTAAATAAACACTTATTAACGAAGTAATTGATTGTTAAAAATTAATACTTAAAGAGACAATTCTAATGAGAAAAATATACATCATAAAAAGATAAAAGTTAGAAGCTGTAATTAAAGAAAAGTTTTATAAGCAAGGCGGTCTTATGTGTGCAAATTTTAAACCTATTAAGAAAAATCATGCCGATCAATTAAATTTATTTGAACCAACTTTTGAATATAAGATGGATATTTTCCCAAGTGATGATTGTCCACTCATTTTACTGAACCAAAATGAGCTTGAGTGGCGAAAAGCTAAATTTGGAATGCTTCCTCCTTATGCCAAAGAAATCGCATTTAAATATGCAACTTATAATGCCAGAACAGAGACAGTACAACAGAAACGCTCTTTTAAACATGCTTGGTTAAATAACCAATTTGCACTTATTCCTGTTGAAGCCATCTATGAACCTAAATACATCAATGGAAAAGCTCATTGGTATGGAATTTTCCGGCAAGATGGGCAACCTTTTACACTTGCAGCGATCTACGAGGAAACACTTATTGATGAACAGAAAGTTAGGTCAATGTCGCTATTAACAATTAATGCTGATCACCACCCTTTTATGAAACAATTTCATAAACCTAATGATGAGAAACGATCCATCATTGTGATACCTGATGATCTGAGGAATGATTGGTTTAATTGCTCTCACACTGACGCAAAAGATTTTTTCTTAGATATGCCTTCGAATGAGTTTACTTCGATGCCAAAAGCCGAAATGAAAAATTATGATTAACTCGGTTTAGTAAGCTTAGGTTAGTCAACCTTAAAAACTTATGTTATTCTTCGGGCACTTTTAAATGCCTCAAATTTTCTATACCTATGACACTTACGCCACCTTAAGTTTATTTACGCTTTTCTCTTGTAAATAACTCATCACTGTTTAGTGATGTGGTGTAGTCGCTTGTGTTGGTATATCACATCACTAGCCTTTTCAAAATTTAGAACTTAGGCTATTTCTCATGTTAACGAATGTCCGAGAACAATGGTTCTCTAATGTCCGCGCAGATATTCTTTCTGGTCTTGTTGTGGGCCTTGCTTTAATTCCAGAAGCAATTGCTTTTTCAATTATCGCAGGTGTAGATCCAAAAGTTGGCCTATACGCCTCTTTTTGTATTGCCGTCATTATTTCTTTTGTTGGCGGTCGTCCGGCTATGATTTCGGCTGCTACGGGTGCCATGGCTTTGGTTATGACAACGCTCGTAAAGGAACATGGACTTCAATATTTATTTGCTGCAACGGTATTAACCGGTGTCATACAAATTTTGGCTGGATATTTTAAACTTGCCAAACTCATGCGTTTTGTTTCCAAGTCAGTTGTTATTGGATTCGTTAATGCCCTAGCCATACTCATCTTTATGGCTCAATTACCAGAATT
>Ga0308161_1003388_pt1 | contig 15589 bp, 16 predicted proteins | sample PhyFR2_FD_201034 | JGI IMG/M metagenome (GOLD analysis project Ga0308161, IMG submission 201034) | Phyllosphere microbial communities from UC Gill Tract Community Farm, Albany, California, United States - DLSLF.R2 | ecosystem: Host-associated > Plants > Phyllosphere > Unclassified | place: USA...
TGAAAGCCAAGGAAGAAACATGAACGCGAACATTGAAATGACCCCGGCCGACCTTGGGCATCACTTTTTATCAATGATAAAGAGCACCCAGAATTTCAACGATCTATCAGCGGACTCCATCCAACACGCCATAGGGCCAACCTTCGAGGGAGACGAAAAATCGGGGTCTTATGCGCTGAAGTTGCCGGATGGAAAATGGCAGTACGGAATAACATACAACTTCGATAAAAAATTCGAAGAATATTCAAATGTGACAATTGAATTGATCAAGGCAACCAATTCAGTCGATGAAAACAACCTTCCTTGCGACCTTGTTCTTGACGAATACGACCGCGCATTGAAGGCGATGGGCTTCAGCACCAGGCCAGGTACGCACAACGAGATCGGCGGGCTCCTGGCGCTGCACTACACGCGCAAAAACATGCATGTCCAGATCGTTCCGCAGCGTCAAAACCCAACCTGCGTCAAAGCGATCAGCATCCAGAAATTTGGGGAGTGACCGGGATGGCAAACGCTAACGCCCAGCTAGAGGCCGCCTTGGCTCAGTTTGCCAACCAGCCAGGAGTGACCGCCGATCAAGAAGCGAAATTGCGCGCAACCATTGCTGCAGACCGGGACCTTACACGACGCCTCAACCAAGAGGCCGACAACGGCCATTTGACCGGGTTTGCATTGGGCCCAAGCGGTTCAGAACCATTGACCGGCTCTTACGACAAGGCGTCCGGCGTCGTCACCCTCCCAGCTCTCCAATCCGGACCGGCCGCTGCCGAAGAGTTGCGTGGCGCGCTGCGCCTGCAGGAAATGAGCATGCGCTTCGCTCACAGCACCTACATAGACGCCAATCAGCAGAACCAGGCGGTGACCCAAGACATGGTCACCAATCTGCAAGCAACGATCAACAGCTCGCCCACCTTGGCAAATGAAATGAAACGGGCGGTCACCACTCTCGACAGCAACTACAGTAGCGACAGGCAACAGCACATGTTGCTTGAAAATTTTGCTCCGCTTAGCGGGACTGTCGCAGGTGGGACGTTCAATCCAGCGAACAAGACGATGAGCATCCCACCTGCCACGCTGGGGCAGTCGCCCAGCCAGTTCAATGGGTACGACGCCACGGATCTCACGTTTGTGTTGGGACACGAGACCCAGCACGCCTTCAATCAAGTCACCATGGCCGGCGCTTATCGCCAGTTCGATGAAGCCGCCAAGGCGATTGCCAGAGACAACAATCCGATAAACGACTACACCTTACCGATTGAACGGTTGGTCGAAAGCAATCGGCAGGATGAAGCCAAAGCCCAGATTTCAGGATGGAACGCATCGCTGGACAGGGTGAAGCAACGCACGCCTGGTGCCGACCTGACGTCCATGATGGCGCTTCGGAATAGCCGCATCGATGACTTTGTCGAGCCCAACCCATCCAGTATCAGGCAGGCCCAAGCAAAACCAGGCTTGACGTTCAATAGCGACGGCTCGCTCCCGATGACACCTGAGAACATCGCCACACAAGCTAGCTACTACTTCGACAAGAGCCCTAAGGGCACTCCCGGCCTGTCGCCAAGTCAGACGACCGGCATCGGCTTCCACGGCGATTCGGACTACCCCAATTACTACGGCGCCGGCGCCGTGAGCCGCGCGATTGCGATCGATCGCGCCTATGCGCACCCGGTAGGCGGCGTCGAGCCGCAAATGCATCTCAACATGCAACGCCTGCACTTCAACGAGACCTTGCTGGAGCGCAACGGCATCACCTTGCCGCAGGCCACCGCGGCCACCCCACAGGCGTACTGGGATACCAGCACCACCCCGCCAACACCCGGCCTGCTGCAACACACCCGGGACTCGCACCAGCACATCAGTCCAACGCCGGAGCTTGATCCTCCGCAGCCAGGACGCGCCCAGCCGGGCGACCCTGGACATCCCAACACCCCATTGCTCGAGAAGATCCGCGATGGCGTGCGCGGGCTGGATCAACAAGCCGGCAAACCGTGGGACGAGAACAGCGAGCGGCTGAGCGCGAGCCTGTTGCTGCTGGCGAGCGAAAAGGGCTTCACGGCAAAGGACGACCTGAAGATTTCGGCCAACACGCCCACCGCCACCTTGGGCAGCGGCGAAGTGGTGCACCTGTGGCGCACCGACCACCCGTCGCCCGACCCCGCAGCGCACCGAGCGCACATGCCCATGCAGGAAGCGCTCGCGGTGCCGGCGGAACAGCGCTTCGCACAACTAGATGTGGTGCAACAGCAAGCCAGGACAGAGGAACTTCAGCGCAACCAACAGCAGGAGACCGTGCAGGCGCAATCGGCGCCAGTACGTTCGATGTAGTCGCCGCAAGCCCTCCTCCCTGCGTCAGGGCGGGCAAAGCATCGACCCGGCCGCGATGGTGCCGGCAGCCGCGAGCGACGGGCTGCACAACAGCGGCGACTCCATCACCCAAAGACTGCACGCACGGAGCGAATGGCGACTCGCCTACCGCAGACGAGGCCCGGTCATGGCGCCCCGCTATCGGCGCCATAGCCCTGCGCCTCATACGGGGACTGACGATGCGCCGGCCACGACACGTCGCGCAACACCATGTCCAGCTGCTCCGCGAGCAGTTCCATGCACACCGCCAGCTCACCCGCACGCACCTTAGGGGCGGCCTCGCGCTCTTCGGCCACGCTGCGTGGCTCTGCCAGTCGTGCGAGGAACTTGATGAACTCGCCCAGCCGCACCAACCGGAACTGGCTCTCTTCGGGCAGAAAATAGCCCGCCATTTCAAGATCGTCCGCTCTGTAATCCGACATCGTCGCCTCTCCTTCCATGAAGTGGCCGTCCGCCGCCATGGCGGACGGGAAGTCGGGAGGCTAGAAACCGCGAACAGCCGGCGGGTTTATTCCCCTTGCGGGTGTTGTATTCACCGCCCTCCCGACGCAGAACGTCGCGTCGGTTGCACCTGCGAAGCATGCAGGCACAAAAAACCCACCGGTTTGTCGGAGGTGGGTACCGCTGTTCGAGGAGTTTCTAGGCTCCGTTTAGTAATTTTGCTACTGCCGGTGTGGCGCGTCAAGTCGTCTTCTTGAAAAAACGGCGACCTAGTTCGCAAAGCGTCGAAGTGAAGTACGCCGTGGTGCCTTTCCCAGTCATTCAACTTAGTAATGCCAATCCTCATGCCTCACAGGTAGCTTATTCAGCTGCCTTCTCAGGTGCTGCCAGTGCGGCAAGTACAAGTCCATCAGCGCCACAAACCGCTCGTTGTGCGTTGGCTCCAGCAGGTGCACTAGCTCATGCACCAAGATGTACTCCAAACACTCTGGTGGTTTCTTAGCCAAGTCGGTGTTGAGACGAATGTAGCCCGAACCTGGGGTACAACTGCCCCACTTGGTTTTCATGCGCTGAACGAAGACGCGATTCGCCTTCACCCGCAGCATTGGCTCCCACTTTTCCATCAGCGCTGGCAAGGCCTCGCGCACCTGCTGCCTGTACCAGCCATCCAATATCTCTTCGCATCGCGCCTTGTCGGCTCCAGGGCGCACATAAAGATGCAACTTACGCGGAGTCAGGGCCACTGACGGCGAGGCATCGGCAGAGCTGATCTCCAATAGGTAGCGCTTGCCCCACAGATAATGGCTCTCCTTGTTGAGAAATTCGCGGGGCGTTTCGCGCTCTTGCAATTGCAGCTTTCGCTGCTGCACGCGGATCCAGGCAAGCCTGGAGATGACAAACAGCCGGATCGTCTCAAGGGGCATGCCTTGTGGTGCAGCCACCCGTACTTTGCCCACTGGCGGCAACACGCTCAGATGCACGTGCTTGATCGCTTTGCGGGTCACCTCGGCACGCAGTTCACCGAGATCCAGCACATCCTGCATCGATCAATACTCCTTCTGCGCAAAGACGATGGGAAACAGGCGACTCACTTGCTGGATGTCACCCAGCACATCGAACATCGCCTGCTTCACCATCTGTTCTTTCGCCACCACGCCGCGCCAGCCGTCTGGCCGCTTGGCCTTGATCGCGGCATCCAGTGCCAGTGCTTTTTCCAGCGCAAGCGTTTTGTTGGCATAGGGCGTTTCGGGCTCCCGTACTGCACTGGCGGCCAGGGGATCTTTCAGATTGTTGTAAAGCGCCAACTGCCCTAAAGTTTTCAATTGCACCGGCGTATCGTCCGCCTTACCTTCGTTCACCTTCTTGACGATATCGGCGATGCGGGCCAGATAATCTTCATACTCGACTGCCCGCTCCTTGCGCAGGCGAATGATTTCATCCAGCAGCGCCGACATCTTGGCGAAAAAGGCCGGGTCGGTCAGTTGCTCCTTCAGGATCTTGCTGCGGACGTTGTTCTCGATCGTCTCGGCAATCGACTCCTTGCTGCCCCGCATCTCTCCCAGACGCTCGGCAATCGCATCGGCAATCCCCGTCTTGACGATCAGGTCCAGCAGACCGATGCCATCAAACGGGGAGATCTTGCGTGGCGCCTGGGCCTCGATATAGGTGTCGATGAGGTGGCGCATGTCCGCCTCGTACGGTTTCAGGTCCAGGGTCTCCCCCGCCGCCTTGCGGATAATCTCGCGCAGGCCCAGGTAGTGCTTCTGTAGCGCCTTCAGATCCTCGATCTGCTGGGGTGTATAGCCGGATGCTTCCAGCTCATCGGCCAAATTGGCATAGGCACGTACCAGCGCCACCACGGCCTTGTAGAGCGCCACACGATGCGGCTCACGGACTTTCAGGTCATCGGCAATCTCGGTATTGCCGCAGAAGTAGTGGATGTGTTCCAGGTCGCCCTTGGGCGGCTCCACCGGCTCACACAGCAGGGCAAGAGCCTCCACCGCGTCGTCCAAGCGTTCCCGGCCGGCTTCCAGTCGGTCCCTGAGCAGGATCTCCGGATCCGCGCCGCCCGCACTATGGTCCAGCTCGCTGGTGTACACCGCAATGGCTTTCTCGACCTTCTTGAACAAGTCCTTGTAATCGACAATATGGCCAAAGTCCTTGTCGTCTCCGTCCAGCCGGTTCGTGCGGCAGATCGCCTGGAACAGGCCATGGTCCTGCATGGACTTGTCGATATACAGGTAGGTGCAAGGTGGCGCGTCAAACCCCGTCAGCAGCTTATCCACCACAATGAGCAGCTTCATCTTTGCTGGTGCCGAGATAAAGCGATCCTTCACCTGCTGTTCGTAGGTTTCGGTCTTGGACTTGCCAGACTCGGCAACCACGTCCTTCAGCAGTTCGGCATACGTGTTGTAGATGAACTGCTTGTCGCTCTCCGTGTTGGCGCCCGTTTCTTCCTTGGTGATGTCCGCCACCTGCGGGTTATAGGACGTGACTACTGCACAGCGTCCCTTGAACCCCGTTTTGCCGAACAAAACGAAATACTTGCATGCCTCGTAGATGCTGGAGGCGACCAGGATGGCGTTACCACGCTCGTTCGATAGCCTTTGCTTCACCGCAAAGTCGAACACGATGTCGGTCACCACACGGTCCATCCGCGCGCGTGAGCTGAGCACGTTCTGCATCGTACCCCACTGCTTTTTCAGCTCGTCCTTTTGCCAATCGTTCAAGGCCCTGGTCTTGGCTTCGAACCACTGGTCGATCTGCTCGGTATTGCCCAGCTTCTGGTCGATATCCCGTGCTTCGTAAACAAGATCGAGCACCACTTTATCTTCCACAGCCTCTGCAAACTTGTAGGTGTGGATATAGCCGCCGAACACCTCCAGGCTGGTCTGTGCATCGGACTTGAGCAACGGCGTGCCGGTGAATCCGATGAACACAGCGTTGGGCAACATGGTCTTCATCAGGCGGTGCAGCTTGCCGCCTTGCGTGCGGTGGCACTCGTCCACGAAGACGTAGATCTCGCCATGAACCTGGCTCGGCTGCGCGGCCAGATCGCGCAGGAATGCCTCGAAGTCATCCACATCGCGGCGGCCGAACTTATGCACCAGCGAACACAGCAAACGGGGGTTGGGCTGCGCCAGCTGGGCCAGCAAATCGCGCCCGCTTCTGCTGCGGTGGATACTCTCGCCTGCATCCTTGAATACCCGCTCGATCTGGAGGTCCAACTCATCGCGATCGGTGATGATGGCCACTCGCGCAGCCGGCTTGTTGCCTAGGAGCCACCGGGCCAGCAACACCATCAGGATGCTCTTCCCCGCCCCCTGGGTGTGCCAGATGATGCCGCCGCGCCGCTGCTGTACATGCGCCTGTGCGGCTTTGATGCCGAAGTACTGGTGCACGCGTGGCAGCTTCTTCACCCCACCGTCGAACAGTACAAAGTCATGGATCAGCTCCAGCAGGCGCTGCTTGCTGCATAGCTTTGCCAGGTACTTGTCGAGTTTGTAGCCGGCGTTGTCGGCCTCGTCTTCCTTCCAGGTCAGAAAGTACTTTTCCTGGGTTTCAATGGTGCTGTAACGCAGGCCTTCCGAGTCGTTGCCCGCCATCACCAATTGGATCGTGCTGAAGAACCATTCGTTGAACTCCGGCTGCTGGTTCGAAAGACACTGGCGAATCCCTTCGCCCAGTCCCACACGGCTGTTCTTCAATTCCAGCACGCCCACTGCGATGCCATTGAGATACAGCACGATGTCCGGACGACGTTCGTACCCGCCTTTCAGCGTCACTTCCTCGGCGATCGCGAAATCGTTGTTGGCGGGTGTCTCCCAGTCCACCAGGTGCACGGTCTCTTTCACCTGGCCGGCAGCAACTTTTGCCTCGATGCCATAGCGCAACAACTGGTAAACCGCCTGGTTGGCGGCGTAAAGCGTGCGCCCATACACCGTAGCTTGGGCGCGCAGCGTGTGCAGCGCCGCGCTGATGTGCGCGGGGGTCTCGCCACGCCGGCGCAAGAACGCTGTCAGCAAGCCGTCGTCGATGCAGTCATTGCCCGCCCGGCCAGACCAGTCCCCGAGGTAGCGGTAGCCCAATTGTTCCGTGAACAGCTGGACCACGCGCTCCTGTGTCGCGCGTTCGGGCTTGTTAATGTGATAGCTCATGCAGCGTCCTTGGCAGGCGTGGTGGGTCGCGGTGATCAGTCGCCCGACGGAGCCGGCGGATCGGAGGCTTGGAACGATTGCCATAACGAGGTGGCGGTAAACCATGCCGGCAAGGCGGCCGCGTGAATGCGCAGCTCGTCTCCCTCCACGATCTCAGCTAGCAATTCGTGTTGCTCACCGGAATTATCAAATACATAGGCGCGGCTGGACACCGCACAGGCCTTATCCAACAGGTCGATGGAAGCACGGTAGCGCTTGCGCACCTTGTCGTCCGGTACATCGTGCCCGCCCTGCACGACCCGCTGTGCAACGCGGGCCAAGTTGATGGCGGGATCATCGGTCGCGACGAAGTACAAGTACGTGCGGTAACCGCGCTCCTGCGCCTCGCGCATGAAATCGACCTTGTCCGGCGAGGACATCACCGTCTCGAAGGTGAAGGTGGCGCCATGGTCCAACAACGCGCGACGCAGCGCATCGGCCAGCACCGCAGCCACGTAGGAGTTAACGCTGGCCTGCGGCAGCTGCAGCGCGCCATCGGCATCGACTACCAGCGCCTGGGCCACACTCTCCAGGCCGTTCTTGCGCAGCAGGACAGAGTGCGCAAGGTAATCGCGAAAGCGCGATTGAAGCTCGGCTGGCGGACGCTGCAGGTCAAACGGCCGCAGATCCAGGGCGCCGGTCTGTCGCAACTGCCGCTCGATGTCGTCCGCATTCACATAGGCCCCGATCCATTCAGGGCGCAACAACCCAAGGATGGTGCTCTTGCCCGACCCATTCGGCCCGGCAAACACCCGCATCCGGGGCTGGGCGGCACCTACGGCGGGCTCGGCCCCATCCACGGCCTGGGACATGGCGCTCTCAGCGCTCCGCCGTTGCCTTGAGTGCGACCGGTTTGGACTCAGGCTTCGCGACGCGCTTGAGCACAGCCCCCGCCGGGGCCGGCGTGCTGTCGGGCAAACGTTTGATCACCACGTCCGGACCACTGGCATGCCGCTCGACCAGCAAACCGCTGGCCGACTTCATCACCACCCGCCCGATCTGCTCCAGCGCACGCGCGTACGCCTCACGACCGGCCTGGACAGCCAGCAGTGGGATGCGCGCTTCTGCGGCCAGCATGGATGCTTCGTTGAGAGATTTGCCGCGGGGCATGTTGGAAATCCTCTATAGCGACGTAGGGCCATTGTGCAACGTAAGACCGCCGGCTGCACTAGCTGCCGGGTGCGTACCACGCATCAGTGTTTGATCAGTTTGAAGCTCACCTGGTAACGGTAGAAGCCGATGTTGGGCACGGCCAGCAAGGCCCAGCGCAGCTTCTGGTCGTCGTCCAGCGCGATGATGGCGCCTTCCACGGTCTGGTGCGGCTCGGCGATCTGCTCTTTCACATAGCCCATGTAACGCAAGATCTGGCCCACCACCACGTCCGAGGCGCGGCCGCGCTTGAGTTCCACCACCAACAGGCGCTGGCCGTCGCGGCTGACAGCCAGGATGTCGATGGGGCCGGCGTCGGTACTGTATTGCTGCCCAACTAGCTCACCGTCTTCCTCGTAGACCTTGAACTGTTGGGCCAGCTCGGTCTGCGCCCAGTTCTTCACCAGAAAGTCTTCCAGGTGCTTCTCCATCGCGAAGGCCACCGGGTCTTCCACCACCGGATCGGTCGCCACAATGCCGGGGGCAGACTGGCCGGGCAGCGCGGCCAGGAATTGCTCGATCTCCTGATGGTGATCGGTGATGGTACTCACCGTACCGATGGAACCGGTGGAATTGCGCAGCGCTTCGCTCATCGCCGCGCGGGCGATCGTGATGGGCAACCAGTTCACCTGACGGCGGTGCGGCAGCACCTGGCCGGAGGCATAACGGTACTCGCCCTCAACCACCCCCACGTGGTACACGCCGGTACCGTCCGGGCAGAGCACCACGTCGCCGGGGCGGATGCCCTTGGCTACCGTCCACAGCGCGCCGCAAGCCAGGCCAGCCGCGATCCTGCTTTTGTCAGGGTGGCCAGCCAGGAACACCGGGATAAAGGCTGCGTTGAATTGCCTCCACGCCTCGGGCAGCTTGCCACTGAGATCCTGGGCCATACCGTAGTCGGCGCCGATAAAGTCACCAGTCAGGCATTCGGCAGCATGGATGCTCTGGCGGCCCAGCATCACGCGGTAGTAGCTCTTGGCGGGTTGGGTCATGCGCTTGACTCCTTGAGACGGATGCGGCCGGTCAGCAGGGCCTGGGCCATGGCTTGCTTGAGAGCGCGGGCTTTGGTGAGTCGGGATTGGAGGGCGACGATTTCGACGTCCATGTCGGAGAGTACGCCAGCGATGGCTTCTTGCTCATCAAATTCGATAGGGCACCGAACGACAAAATTCGCCAACTGGCGCTTACCGATCTCAAGGAAGGTGCTTCCGGAACATAGTCCAAGCAGAACCGGCTTCTGTATACCAAGCAAGTAGTAGAGAAACTCAGCACTAGTCTGTCTATGAGCAACGAAGTTCTTGAATCCCTGATTTGTCGTGACCGGGACCGAAGAGATAGCGCATTCTCCAATGGTCGCCCTGGATGTCATAACAACAGTACCAACCGGAAGAATTTCAGCGGAGCTTGCCTTCTGGCCTTTCTCACTTATGGAGCGAGCTGTTTCCGAGATGTACTTCCCTCCTGCCAATGCTGTGATGTCTGTAGGTGTGCACCACGGTATGTCACCGTCCCAGAACTCAGGCCGGCGTGTACTGGGCGTTCCACCACTACGGATATCAGCAAGTTCAGCAAGATTGCGCTCTGCCCATTCGCCGGCAAATCCCGGCAACCGCCGCTTGCCGGTGAGCAGTTCCTGCATTGCACCTTGCTTGATCTGACGCTTCTTGGTCAGCAGTTCCTCCAGCAAGTCGATCAGGGCATCGGTATCCGCTAAGTTCAAGGCGATCTGTGCTTGCTCTTGGCGGGTACTGGGAAGCACAAACTCAAAATCGGCAAGCTCCTCGCGATTGATCTTCGGCATGCCGCTTCTGATCGAGACAGACTCAGCGTACTTTGAGAACCGCTCGCTCAACAGCGACGCGAGCAGGAAACCTGGATGCACGTCATCGGCAGGCAGGAGTGGATACATGTCGGCGCTACACACACCATCAAAAGGTGCCATGCAAACCTTGCGAAGGTGTGGACGAATCTTGCTGTAAATGACGGTTCCGCTGCGGAATAGGTACTTTCCGCTGATCGCCTGTTGCTCCTCAGCCGTAGGGATACTCCTCGCAAGCCGCCCCGTTCCGCTTTCGATGTGATCCGGTGCTACAAGAGGCATCAGCGAGTAGGGCTCAATCCTTGGATCAACTTGGCCCGAGACGACTCTAGCAACATCGCGCATGTGCCGGACGCGCCAGTCGTTAGGAATGACACCTGCTACGGTCTTCTTGTACCCAACAGGGATTGGCTTCACTTCCATACGAACCCCATCTTCGCCAGATGCCCCGCAACCTGTGCTTCCAGTTTGTCCATCTGCTGCACCAGCTCTGGCATTGTTCGCCCATAGCGCTCGGCCAGTTCCTTGACTCGCCCGGTCAGCGCCTGGCTGACCCGATCAAGCTCACCTTGAATCGCTGCATTCAGTGCCGCCATCCACTTGTAGTCCACCACCAGAGCTTTCACCTCGTCGGCCGTCAGCGTGGGATAGAGGGCCAAGGCCTTGGCATTCAACTCGACGTCCAGCACCTTGATACGCTTCTTCAGCGCGCCGGCCTGCTCTGACAAGGCCAGCCACTGCTTAAGCACCGCCAACTCGTCGGCAAAATCCGCATCGCGCCCAATCTCCTTGATGCGCGACTTTACTTCCTGGTCGTTGATCTTGCCGAAGCCGGCAAACACCGCATCCTCGTCGCTGTGCTCCTCTTCCAGCTCGGCCTGCTCGGCCTGGGCGCGATCAAACTCGGCGGCCAGCTGATTTAGTTCGGCCTGCTCAGCAGCAAAGTGACGCTGAACGAGCAACGCCTTAGGCACCAGATCGCAAGCCCAGCCCTTGTCCACCGTCTTGCCCAGCGTACCGTCCTTATTCTTCTTGGTTACCAGCACGCGATAGGGCTGCGCCTTCCAGCCGTCTTCAACAATCAGGTAGGCATCGTCCTGCATGGTTTCGGCCCAGTAGTCCAGCAGGTGCTGGTAGATCGCATAGGGGTCGATCAATACCTGGGCAGTTGGCTGCTGCTCGTAATGGGTCAGCAGCCCTTCGGCCAGTTCGTGGATCAGTTCCTTTGGGCGAAAGCCTGGCACCAAGGTCTTGAGCCGCTGTGCCACCGGCATCCGCCACGCCTCGAAATGCCCGTTCATGGCCTGGATGAAGGCCTGGAACTCAGGGTGCTGGTAGATAGCGGGCTTGATAGCGGTTGGTGCGACCGTCAGGTCCAGATAGCCCGGCCGGCGGGGCCTGAACAAGGCGGCCTGCAGTCGCGGGCACACTGCCCAATAGCGGTCGAGCGCCTGCACGTCGGCCTCAGGGATGCCACCATTGAGGTGGGCATTGATGTCCTGCTGGTCTTCGGGCGTGCTGGAGTCGATGTAGCGCGGCAGGTTGAGGTTGAAGTCATTCTTCTCAATTTCGTCGAAACCGACCACGCGGGCATAACGCGGGTTGCTCTCGTCCAACGTGGCGAAGGTATCAACGATGCGATGGATGTCGCGCTCGCGTAGCCGGTTTTTGGGGCCGTCCTTCATGAACCCTCGCGCGGCATCGATCATGAAGATGCCCTTGCGCACCGCAGCGCCGGCCTTGTCGATGACCAAAATGCAGGCCGGGATGCCGGTACCGTAGAACAGGTTGGCCGGCAGGCCGATGATGGCCTGGATCAGGCCGCGTCGCACCAGGCTCTTGCGGATCTCGGCCTCGGCATGACCACGGAACAGCACGCCGTGCGGCAGGATGCAGGCGCCACGCCCAGTGCTCTTGAGCGAGCGGATGATGTGCAGCAGGTAGGCGTAGTCGCCCTGCTTGTCGGGCGGCGTACCGAAGCCCGCAAAGCGCTGATACTTGTCGCCGCTGAGTCCATTGCTCCAGCGCTTGTCGGAAAATGGCGGGTTGGCCACCACATAGTCGAAGGTCTTGAGCTGATTGCGCTCTAGAAATTTGGGATCTGCCAGGGTATTGCCCTGCTCGATCACTGCACCCGGGTTATGGTGCAGGATCATGTTCATGCGGGCCAGGCCACTGGTGGCCTCCTCCTTCTCCTGCCCGTAGACGCTCACTGGCGTGGGCGCTGCCTCGGCCACCTTGAGCAGCAGCGAGCCAGACCCGCAAGTGGGGTCGTAGACCGTAGTGTTCGGCGTAGTTTTGGCATTGGCGATGCCCAGCACGTGCGCCATCACCCGGCTGACCTCTGCCGGCGTATAGAACTGCCCCTTGCTCTTGCCACTCTCGGTGGCGAAGTGGCGCATCAGGTACTCGTAGGCATCGCCCAGGATGTCGTCGCCATCGGCACGGTGGCGGGTGAAGTCCAGATCCTTGGACTCGAAGATGCCGATCAGGTTGGTGAGCTTGTCGACCTTTTCCTTGCCCTGGCCCAGCAGCGCGTCATCGTTGAAGTCGGCCTTGATCCGCAGATGGTTGGCATCTTCCAACGGGCGAATGATCTTCTTGTTGATCTTGTCGCCGATGTCGCTCTTGCCCTTGAGCGCGACCATGTCTGCAAAGCTGGCGCCCGGCGGGATCTGGATGGGCGCAAATGGCTGGCCGGCATACTTGTCGCTGATGTACTTGATGAACAGCAGCACCAGCACGTAGTCCTTGTACTGGCTGGCATCCATACCGCCGCGCAGTTCATCGCACGAGGCCCAGAGCTTGGAATAGAGATCGGATTTCTTGATGGGCATGAGGCTTAGTTCTTGTCTTGCAGCAAGGCGAGCCTTTGCAGAAGAGCACAAAGGCTGAGTACAACCGTGGGATCATAGCCGGCTTGGGCAGGGCGGGAAATGCGCCGATGCAAGCTACTCCGTGCAGCCCCCTGCTTAAACGACGATGGTTCGACGCTGACTAAGCCATGCAGGCCCGTTTTAGCAATTAATTGTCTGATCAGATCGAAGGGCTGCGCAAACCGCAACGCATGATAGTCGCGTTCACCGCTGGCGATCAGGCGGCGCCTTGGCATGACGCATCCGCGCGGCCAGCCGGGACTGCAGTTCGGCCGGCACGTCCTTTGCGGCGACATAGCGGCCTGACTGGCGGGCGATTTCGCGCGACGCCAGCCCGCGCGCGACGAAAGCTTGCAGGACTGGGGCCTTGCTCATGGCTGCTCCACGACGAACCGGTCCGCGCCGGTATCGGGCGGATGCAGACACCCCGCCTCATCTGGCGGCATCGGCTGGCACGGCCACTGCGCACGAGGCACGCGTGCGACACGCTCGAAGCGTTCGCCCGTCCAGCGTACGAAGCCGAAGTGGGCGTAACTGTCCGCGCGCCTTGGGTCGCTCTTGGCTAACGGTTGGTCCGGATCGAACTCCATCAGCCAGCGCAGTGTTGCGACGTAGGGCAGTTTGTTCGGCAACAGGTACATATCATTGCCGCCGTGTTTCTCTTGCCGTGCGCGATCCGCAGCGGTCAGCACGGGATCGCGCGGGAGTACCTCGGCGCTGACGTCGTACGCGGTGCCGTCGGCACCGAGGCGGAAAGCCTTGTACCCCGTGCCAGCGCTACAGGCCATGCCGGCGTCGCCTGCACCTCATCGCACCGACCAGACCAGGTACACGGTCTTTTGCGGGTCGGGGCTCTCGAAGGAGCGCACGGTGATGTCGCCAACCACGACAGTGAAGTCCGGGCGACGCCCCTGCCCTGGCGCCGCCAGGTAGATCGCATCGCGCAGGCCTGCGGCGCGTGCGTCCTGGCTCATGGTGAGCGCGTCGGGCGGGATGCCGAGCAGCGCGCGTGCCATGTGTGCGGGTACGGGGCCGCGGCAGTACGCGTCGCGCAACAGCAATGCCGGCGCACGGGCGCGCTTGCTCGCCATCGACGCAGAGCGCGCCCAGTTGCCGCTCCACTTCGAACGGCCGCCATGGCTGCGGCATGCTTGCCGGCACCGCGGGGAAGCCGGCCATGGCATCCGCTGCGCCTCCCGGCGTAGCGGTCTGCACGCGCGCATGCACGCCGCCGAGTACAGCAAGGAACAGCATCCATCCCACCATCGTGCAACGTCCGTAGCGCGCCATATCGCCTCCTCCATGAATTGCGTTGTGTTTGGATGATCCGGCCAAAGCCGTTTTCCGCGCCTGCTCCGCCCCTACCCCTCGCGCCCCAGCGCCACCCGCACCGCATCGCACGCCGCGATCAAATCCAGCACCAGCCGCTCGCTCACATCCAGCTCGCCCTCGTACTCGGCGACGTTGCGCTGGTGGTGGCATTTATCCAGCACCCGCCACACCTCCGGCCCCAGGCCCAGGGTGTGCGGCAACACCTGGAACACGATGTAGCGGTTGTTGGCGCGGTAACCCTTTGCCCGCAGCGCCGCCAGGCACAGCGCGTGCGCGGCGTTGTAGGCCAGGTCGAAGCGGCTTTCCAAGGCGAGCGTGGCGTTCTTGGCGTCGCCCAGTCGGGCCAGGCCCGAGCGCGTCAGGCCTTCCAGTTCGCGCGGGTCGGTCGGCTCGGCGCTGAGTTGCTTGCCGGGGCCGGACAGGTTTTCAAGTGGCGAGGTCATCCATTCCTCCGATCACCCAGATCTTGGGTTGCTGCAGCACGCGCTGCAGGAATGCGTTTTCGTCGCGTAGCCGCTTGGCGTAGTCGGCACGCGTGTACAGCGTGGGATTGACCGGGCGGCCCAGCCGCGCCTGCATGCCATCCAGCGCGCGCATCAGGTCGGCATAGCCCAGCGTATCGGAGATCACCATCAGGTCGATGTCGCTGCGCGCGGTGTCGTTGCGCTTGGCGACCGAGCCGTAGACGAAGGCGGCCACGATGTCTGCGGCGATGGGCTGCAAGGCCTCGCCGAGCGGGCCGGCCAGGCCGATGGTCTTCTGCACGATGCCGAGCAGCTCGTCGTGGATGGGCGAGTGCGGGTTGGCCTGGTAGCGCTTCTGGTTGCCGGTGCGCTGTACCGTGAGCAGGCCGGCATCGGCCAGCTTGGCCAGTTCGCGCTGCACCGCGCCGTTGCCGGCGCCGGCGGCGGCGATCAGTTCGCCCACCCCGAAATCGCGCTGCGGCTGGCCGTACAGCAGGGCCAGCACGCGTTGCTGGGTGCGGGTGAACAAGGCATCGGCCAGGCCCGATGGCCGCGTGGTTGCAGCACGCGGCGCTTCGGTTTTTGCGGTGGCAGTGGCGGCCTTGTTACCCATAATGGGTAGGTTATTACCCAATCTGGGTATTTGCAAAGCCTTTTGGCTGGGCCGGGCGAAGGCTCCCTGGTCGGGAGCCAGCCGCACTCGACCAGCCACCACCCACCCTCACCCTTTCCGCCCCGCCAACCACGCCTTGATCTGCGGCACCCGCTGCGCACGCAGCTTCACCCGCGTGCGGATGTCGGCGATGGCTGCGTCCGCATCCCGGCGCGAGGTCGCGGCGAGGTAGCGCTGCGCATACGCCTGGATCTTGTCGACCATCTTCAGGTCGACGGAGCCGGCGCCCAGGCGCGGGTAGTAGCGGGCGCGCGAGGTGGTGTCGATCAGGGTGT
>Ga0308161_1003393_pt1 | contig 15575 bp, 9 predicted proteins | sample PhyFR2_FD_201034 | JGI IMG/M metagenome (GOLD analysis project Ga0308161, IMG submission 201034) | Phyllosphere microbial communities from UC Gill Tract Community Farm, Albany, California, United States - DLSLF.R2 | ecosystem: Host-associated > Plants > Phyllosphere > Unclassified | place: USA...
CTCGCGAAATCCGGCCAGCTCGCGATTATCAATATTTGCCATATCCTGTTTGGCATAAAGGAACGTGTAAAACCAGTGCTTCCCACTTTTCACCAGAATAATGGCGCGATCGCGATTCTGGTTCAGGTGCTTCTTGTAAACACCACCACCAGGATCGTCAGCCTTTCCCTGCACTACTGCCTCTGTAGCCCGACATAACTCACTATCTTTAATGGCATGAGAGTTCGCTGCCTTGCTGAACCATTTAGTTTTGAGGTCCTCCCGGCGCAATAACTGCCAGATGCGCCGGTAACTAAAGCGGCGGCTTCCCGCTTCTGGTCTGTCGTCAGAACTTTCGGCCCAGAGCCACCTGAAGCGCCTCCTTACCCAGCATGGCCTTTGCAAGCAGTTTCCTGAGTCGGGCGTTCTCCTCTTCAGGTAACTTGAGCCGCTTTACTTCGGGGATTTCCATGCCGCCGAACTTCTTGCGCCAGGTATAGAAGGTAGCCTCTGACATAGCATGCTTGCGGCAGAGTTCCCGGGCCAAAACCCCGGCTTCGGCCTCGCGGAGAATACTGATGTTCTGTTCGTCGGAAAAACGCGTCTTCATGAGGATGTCCTCATGTGACTGATGAAGACATTACTAACATCGCGGTGTATTAATCAACGGGGAGCAGGTCACGGGGTATTGATCGATGGGCACCATAGACATAAATGACTGAAAAATAAGAGAAATAAAACTTACAAACATTGTCTGTAACTCACAAAAATCACCCATGAAATTGTGATAAAATTAGCAAATATCTTGTGGTATCCATTCTATAAGGCAACGATTAAATGGAGCAGTCTCTCAATTTTGAAATGCTGCGTAGCCAGTGGCCAGATTTAGCCAATCTTGCTTCAACGGCAGAACAATATGTCCATTCCGATCCAGAAAACTGTTTAGTTAAGTTACGTAACTATGACGAACAGATTGTTCGCTGGATCTACCGACAAGAACGTCTTCCAGAAGGCTACAAAGCTAGCTTATATGACCTTATGAATGCTTCTGTATTTACTAGCATAATGCCCGAAGCAATTGTGATGAAAATGGATGCTTTGCGCATTCATGGCAATCGTGCCGCGCACGGGAGCACTATCAAATCTCAAGACGCTTACTGGTTGTTGAAAGAAGCGTTTTTAGTAGGTTTATGGCTTTATGTTCGCTATGCTCAAGGTAGCATTGAAGATTGTAAACCCTTTGTTCTCCCATCACTCAGTAGTAGCCTAAACAGAACTGTTAATTTAGCTATTCAGCAGAAGCATCTGAACGCTGCAGTTAAAGATCTTGATGACGCACGCGAACGTGAAATCGCACTTCAGCGTGCTTTGCAAAAAGAACTCGAAAAGACCGAACTACTTCAACAACGGTTATATGAGGTTAAGGACCGTAACCAGCAAGTTGCCGACATTCTGTCACTGGACGAAGCTGAAACCCGTCGTCATTTGATTGATTCGCGCCTCATCGCTGCTGGCTGGGATGTAGCTCCCGACATTGCCAATACTGAACAGGTGTCTCAGGAACATCCTGTCAAAGAACAACCGACGCCGTCAGGCAATGGGTCTGCAGATTATGTACTATGGGATGATAGCCACAAGCCACTTGCCGTAGTTGAAGCCAAAAAAACTAAAGTCAGTCCAGATAAAGGACGCACTCAAGCAAGACTATATGCCGATTGGCTGGAAAAAGAATACGGCCAACGTCCTGTTATTTTTTATACCAATGGTTACGATATTTACCTATGGGATGACCATAAAACACAGGGCTACCCACCACGTAAAGTATTCGGTTTTTACAGTAAAGAAAGCCTGCAATATCTGATTCAACAACGCGAGACCCGCTTACCACTAAATGAGGTTCCCCACGCCAGAGACAGCAAAGATGAGCTTGTCGCTGGCCGCTTGTATCAACAAGAAACCTTGGCCAGGGTGAGTGAACGTTTTATGCATAAATATCGTCAGTCCCTCATTGTGCAGGCCACTGGCACGGGTAAAACTCGAGTTGCTATAGCCTTAAGTAAACTAATGATTGATGCCCGCTGGGTTAAGCGCGTGCTATTCCTTTGCGACCGAAAAGAATTGCGTAAGCAAGCAGGAAATGCGTTTAAACAATTTATAAGCGACCCAATGTATGTGGTTGGCGTATCTCCAAAGAAAGATATGCTCAATGCACGTGTCTATATCGCGACCTATCCAGGAATGATTAACATCATGGATCGTTTTGATGTTGGTTATTTTGATCTCATCATCGCTGATGAATCGCATCGTTCCATCTATAACGTATACGGTGATTTGTTCAAATACTTTGACGCGTTACAGGTAGGCCTGACCGCAACACCTATTGATATGGTCAGTAAAACCACCTTTGGGTTGTTTGGCTGCGAAGGTCGCATTCCTACGGCAAACTACAGCCTAGAAGATGCAATCGCAGACAACAATCTGGTGCCCTATGAAGTTGTCACCCACACTACACAGTTTTTACGTGAGGGCATCAGGCGGGATAATTTAAGTGATGCTCAGATACGTGAATTAGAAGAACAGAACATTGACCCCAATACACTGGAATTTGATAGCAAAGCCATCGACGACCGGATCTATAACCGAGACACTAACCGGCTGATTTTGCGTAATCTGATGGAAAATGGGCTGAAAGATAAAGACGGACAGCTCCCTGGCAAATCGATTATTTTCGCCAGAGGGCATAACCACGCCATCTTGTTGAGAGATCTGTTTGATGAGATGTACCCCCAGTTTGCGGGCCGCTTTTGTCAGGTTATTGATAATCAGGAAGTCAGAGCGGAGCAACTGATTGAAGATTTCAAAGGGTTGGATGAAAGCAGTAACAAAGAGCTTATCATCGCTATTTCAGTTGACATGTTGGATACCGGTATTGATGTACCGGAAATAGTCAATCTGGTGTTCGCAAAACCGGTAAAATCGAAAGTGAAGTTCTGGCAGATGATTGGCCGTGGTACACGTCTGGCTAAAGGTCTATATGGGATTGATGAGAATGGAAAATTACGAAATAAAGAGAAATTCCGTATCTTTGATCACTGGGGTAACTTCGAGTATCACGAACTTAATATCGAAGAAGTCGAAGTTACAGTGAGCAAACCCTTAGCACAGAAACGTTTTGAGGCATGGATTGAACTCGGGCGTGTAGCGTTACGCAAGTTTGATAAACAAGCTGTTAATCGTGTTGCCACACAGCTGCTGGTACAGATTAATGCACTGGATGATAAATCCATTGCAGTACAAGAAAAATGGCAGCAAAAAGCACAGTGTAGCGATGAAAAGCTATTGCAACAGTTTGCTCCGCAAACCCAACAGGTATTACTGGATTTTATTGCGCCATTAATGCAATGGGTTGACGTGCGTGGCCAAAGCGATGCAATGCGTTTCGATATGGATATGCTAGCTGCACAAACAGCCCGCTACACCAACGCCGAAGTGCTAGATGTGCTCTGGCCTACCGTAGTTGAAAAGCTAGAACGACTCCCCCCACATCTGATACAGGTACAGCAACAGGGAGATCGCATTAACAATGCGCGAGAACTTTCTTGGTGGAAGCAAGCAAGCTTTGATGATTTCGAAGATATGCGAATTCATCTTCGTGGCATCATGCATCTGATGGAAAAAGAAGCCATACCGTCAGGTGGGACGCTCACGGTAGATATTACTGAGGATGTAACTCAGATAGCAACCGGTATCAGGAAAACACAAGTTCAAACTGTGGATTTCAGACTTTGGCGTCGACAGGTTCAAGGGGTACTGGAGCCATTATTCCAACAAAACCCGGTACTCCAAAAGATTCGCCATGGTGAATCCGTCACATCTGGAGAGCTGGATGAATTGGCAAAACTGGTGCTAATCCAAAACCCTAATGTCGATATTCGCGATCTGAAAAGCTTCTTCCCACAAGCAACTGCCAGTCTAGATAAGCTGTTACGCACGATTATTGGTATGGATGGGCAGGCTGTTACTGAACGCTTCGCTATGTTTGCATCTGAAAATCACCTGAACAGTCAGCAGATTCGTTTCCTAGAGATGCTTAAAAATCATATCCGTGATTACGGTACTATAGAGATGAAACAGCTCTTTGAGCAGCCGTTTACCCAGATACACGGTGGAGGTGTTACTGGTATCTTCCCAGATATGCAGCAGATAGTGACATTACAAAAAATCGTAGAAGAGTTGGGTGTTGTCATTCCGTCCCCGGCGCTATAATGCTCCAATTCAAGCCTCGGACGTTCCGGGGCTTTCTCTTTTCAGAGTTGCCAATGGTGGCAATAAGCGTGAATTAAAGAAGCCTTATGATTACAAGAGAACTAAAAAGCAGCATTGATAACTTATGGGAAGATTTTTGGGTCGGCGGTATCACTAACCCGCTAACAGTGATCGAACAAATCACCTATCTGATGTACTCCCGAATGCTAGACAGTCTTGAGCTGAAGGATGAAAAGCGTAAACAATTAACAAAAATTGATTTCAAGCCACGCTTTGCCCCTGAACAACAAGAGTTTCGCTTCAGCCACTACAGTAATCGGGGTGCAGATGAAATGATGGAAGTAGTGCGCGATGGGGTATTCCAGCATTTCCGTACACTTGGTAACAGCGATTCACTATTGGGCAACTTTATGAAAGATGCTCGTTTGGAGATAGTGAAACCTTCACTATTAACCAAAGCAGTGGAGATGATCAAAAATTTGCCGCTGGATCGCGGAGATACCAAGGGTGATCTATATGAGTATTTGCTTAGCAAGCTCACCACAGCAGGTATCAACGGTCAGTTCCGTACACCGCGCCATATAATCCGCGCTGTTGTAGAAATGATGGAGCCTAATCCCGCTCGTAAGGAAAGTGTCTGCGACCCTGCTTGTGGTACTGGCGGTTTTCTGGCAAGTAGCTATGAGTATCTGTTGGAGAAATACAGCTCTCTAGAATCTATCCATAGCGAATTAGGTGTGAATGAGCGTGGTGAACTTGAAGAGCAGAAAATATTTACCGGCGACTTGTTAACTGCATATCGTGCCCACGTGGATCAGAGTATGTTCCATGGATACGACTTTGACACTACCATGCTGCGCATCGCAGCAATGAACCTGATTATGCACGGCGTAGAGCAGCCGGATATTCATTATCAGGACACCATGAGCCAAAGCTTTAGCGACAACTTCCCTCTCGCTAGTAAAAATGCCTTTAACTTGATTCTGGCAAACCCGCCATTTACGGGTTCCCTAGATGAAGAAGACATTGATCCTTCTTTGTTAGCAACTGTCAAAACTAAAAAAACTGAACTGCTATTTTTAGCACGTATTTTGCAGATGCTAAAGGTTGGTGGTCGTAGTGCAACTATCGTACCACAAGGCGTATTGTTTGGTTCCAGCAAAGCACACCAGTCTTTACGTAAGACGCTTGTGGAAGATAATCAGCTCGAAGCGGTTATCAATTTGCCTTCTGGGGTGTTTAAACCTTACGCTGGAGTGGCAACAGCGATCCTAATATTTACAAAAGGTGGACAAACAGATAACGTCTGGTTCTACGATCTAAAAAACGATGGTTATAGTCTAGATGACAAACGTAGCCCGGTAAAAGATAACGACCTACCCCATCTTATTGCTAACTGGAAACATTACCGCCGGAGCAAAGGCCTACCAACTGATAATTTTATCGGCGATAAATTTAATTCTCTTCTCAAAAATCAATATCCGGAAGGAATTGACCTAGTCAATGATTATCTTGACCGGACAAAGGCTGCATTTGTTGTCTCAAAAGCAGATATTTCGTCAGAAAAATATGATCTTTCAATAAATCGTTACAAGAAAGTTGTTTATGAATTAAAGGAGCATATTGATCCGAAAATGATTTTAGAGCGTTTAAAAGAACTTGAGGAAACTATCCTTGTTGATTTACATGACCTGGAGAAAATGCTTTGAAAACAACAATTGGAAAATCATGTGTATTAGTTAACGGGAGGGCATTTAAACCTGCTGATTGGAGCGATTCCGGGCTTCCGATAGTGCGAATTCAAAATCTCAACAACCCATTAAAAACCTTTAATTATTATGATGGGGAGGTAAATGATAAGTTTAAAATTAATAATGGTGAACTTTTGTTTTCCTGGTCAGGAACACCCGGGACATCGTTTGGTGCTTTTTTTTGGTCTCGAGGAGAAGCAATTTTAAATCAACACATATTTAAAGTAATAGTTGATGAAAATAAAATATACAAAAAATATTATAAATATGCATTGAATAGCAAGATTGGTGAAATTATAGAAAATGCACATGGCGGAGTCGGTCTGAAGCATATAACCAAAGCAAGATTAGAATCTGTAGAGATATATTTACCATCTCTTTCAAAACAAGAATATATTGCAGACATACTTGAGAAATCAGAAAAAATCCTTGAGAGTCGCAAAGAAATTATAAGGCTATTCGATACTTTTCTTAATGCAAAATTTTTAGATATGTTTGGTAATCCAGAAACTAACCCCAAAAATTTCCCTGTTGGTTGCATTAGAGACCTTGTCAGCTCTGTTAACTATGGTTCATCAGAAAAAGCGTCTGAGGATTGTGAAGGATATCCCATGCTTAGAATGGGAAATATTACCTATCAAGGTTATTGGGATTTCCAAGATTTAAAATACATTAAGTTAGATGAACGCGCTAAAGAAAAATATTTAGTAAAAAAAGGTGACTTATTATTTAACAGAACTAATAGCAAAGAATTAGTGGGGAAAACTGCAGTATTCGATAGTGATACTGAGATGGCTTTTGCAGGATATTTGATAAGAGTTCGAAGTAATGATCTCGGGAACAACTACTATCTTTCAGGATATCTTAACTCCACACATGGCAAAAATACGTTAATTAATATTTGCAAGAGCATTGTCGGCATGGCAAATATAAATGCTCAAGAATTGCAAAATATAAAAATTCTGATACCACCTAAAAATTTACAAGATCGGTATGAAGAAATATATAAAACAGTAAGAAAGAAAGTGGCACTTCACGCTGAAAGTAAGTTGGAGTTAGAGAAATTGTTTAATACTCTTAGCAAGAATTTTTTCAATTGATATCAAATGAGGTGTTATGAAAATAACTAAACTTTCTTTGACTAACTTTAGATCTTTTAAAGATACTCAAACAATGGATTTCGCACCAGTAACCCTTTTGGTTGGTCCTAACTCTGTAGGGAAAAGCTCAGTTTTGATGGCTCTCTTCTATTTACAACAAATAATTGAGAAAGGTCAATGTAACCCTCAAAAATTAGAAGCTCTGAATGATAAATATATCGGTGGTTTTAAAAAGCTGGTTCATGGTCACGACATTAGAAGCAAAATAAAAATAAAAATTGAATTTGATAAAAATGAACGTATCGGGAACAGTTACGGTGTTATTGAAGACTTATTTGAAGATTTTAATATAGGTATTTCTAGCCCTTCCGAAGCAGCAAAAAAAATGTCTATTGATTTTGAAATAGCCTGGTCAGAATCTTTAGATACGGCTTATATTTCCCGTTATACAGTTGCATTTGATGGAGAGAACATTGCAGAAGTAACTAGCGATTCTGGTTTGAAGCAACCGATGCTAAGTGCTATTAACTTCTTACATCCTTTGTTGTTGCCAGATAATCATGACGAATGGTTAATTAATTCGGTGGATGAAGGAATATCAATTCATGAGGCTCTTAAAGAAAATTACCTGCATAGTATTGGTGGCGAATTAATTAATTACAGAGATATTTCAAAAGGTTATAACGATGACACTTATAAGAATGAATTCGTAATAACATTTAATGAAAATGCATATGTAAGTGAATTTCATGAGTTAGTTACCGAACCTAGAACGACCAATGAAAATAATAAATTCAGTACAGACAACTCATTAGTGAATGAACTATCTTTTGTGCCTTACAAAATTTCTCATATCCCAATCGCAGTTGATTGTCATTCTGGTGCATTACCTAAGCTGGGGAAAAAGTTAAAAACATCTCTTGCACTTGAAGATGCAAAAATTAATGAAAGAGCAACAGAAATTTTTAGCGACTTAGTTGTTGCCCCACTTGATAATTTATTTAGGATTTTGAAAGATAGTTTATGCATAGGGCCACTTCGTACTGTTCCTAATGCTCTATGCCAAATAAACTCGGCTTATGAACAAAAAGATTGGTACGATGGTTCAGCTGCTTGGGATGTATTAGCAACTGCTGATCTTGTTTTAATGAATTCAGTTAATGATTGGGTGTCAAATCCTGCTAAATTAAATCTTGGCTATGGTATTGCGTTGCGAGTTGATAAAACATTTTCAGAAATAAAGCGTTCAACCGAACAACAAACTCATCATTCACTAATTGAAAACTTAGATTCAGAGATATCATCCTTATATAAAGATGATATCTCTAAAGGATTCAGTAAGGTTGATGAAATCATAACAAAGTCAGGGTATTCGATCTGGGATATAAATAATACTATTGCTGTTTCTCCAAATGAGATCGGTGTAGGAATTTCACAGTTAATGCCGTTGATTGTTGCATCACTAAGCCGTAAGCAAGGATTGATAGCTTGCGAGCAACCTGAACTTCATGTACATCCAAGAGTACAAGTTGATATTGGTGATCTATTAACTCAAACCAATAGTAGTGTTAGTTTTTTAATTGAAACGCATAGCGAGCACTTAGTTTTACGCTTACTAAAACGCATTCGGCAAACCACCGAAAATGAACTCCCAACAGGTTACTTGCCGGTGCTTTCAAATAATATCTCAATTATTTATCTTGAAGCAAAAGAGGAAGGGGTTAAAGCTACACGTATTGATATTGATGAAGATGGCGAATTCAAACAACATTGGCCACATGGATTCTTCTCAGAAAGAAGAGAGGAGCTAATGTGATGTTATATGAATGTGTAGTTAGTCCAAATTTATTACTAGAATTCGCTAAAGATAGGCGAAACTATAAAAATTTCATTAAAAAATTCACTCTTGGTGGATCATTAGTATATTGTGATTATCCACAAATAAAAAAGATGAAAAGAAAAATCCTTGGTTCTCAGTCTTCTGATGTAAATGATCTTGAAAAAACAAGACTCATAGAATTAATTGAAGCCATAGATGATTTCCATAAATCAAGAAGACTGAACTCATATAATGGTGAGTTAGATTGGGCCAGTAATATTATCAAGGAAAATAATTTTTTTGAGTTTGGCCATATTATCTCAGATAATACCACAAATACTCACAACTATATTAACTGTGATGATTTTCTTGATATTGATTACCCCTTGCAAAAAAGAATAAATAAAACATGCCTAGATATGAATTCCACAGTATCTAGTTTATTACGATTATCCTCTGAAATTATACTTATTGACCCATATTTTAAAGGGAGTGATAGGTGGATAAATGTACTAAAAACCTTCATAAATTCAGCATTTAATAAAAATTTTCATGATCACATTAGCGTTGTAATTATTTATGATGGCGGAAAACAAAGTGCAGCTACAGCAGCCAATATTAAATATAGTATTCAAAGAGCAAACATCACCCTTCCAAAAGAAAAAAAACTCACCATCGTTATCAAGTCCATTTCTGAAAAAAATGGGTGTTATGCCCTTCATAATAGATTTATTTTAACCGATTTAGGTGGATTCTGTTTTCCGTTTGGCCTAGATGAGAACGATGCTACCGATGATATATTCATACTGAATAATGAGAGTCATAAAACCAACTGGGAACAATATTCCAAATTAGATTACTACAATATACTTGAAAAGATAGAAATACACTATTAGTAGTTATTCTTATCTCGACAATCACCGGGATAAAATACACCTGGTGATTGTTTATTATAAAAGAACGATTGAACTAAAATAAAGAAATTCAATAATAACCCTTATGTAACTGAAGATTTCCTTAGGTTAATTTTGCAAAGTCAAACGGACTAACGCCCTTCTCCCGATTAGCATCCAAATAATCTGCCCACCACTGCACCATCAGCCCCCGTTCTCCCAGATGCTCGGCCTTATGAATATAAGCCGCACGCACAGAGTTACGTTCTTGGTGACTCATTTGCCGTTCTACTGCATCCTTAGACCACAATCCCGACTCAATCAACGAACTACAAGCCATTGTCCTGAAACCGTGACCGCACACTTCAACTTTCGTATCGTAGCCCATTACACGCAGCGCTTTATTCACAGTGTTCTCACTCATCGGCTTACGTGGATTATGATCGCCAACGAAAATCAGCTCACGATTTCCACTAATACTTTTGATCTTTTCCAGAATGGTGAGAGCTTGTCTAGATAAAGGTACAAGATGTGGAGTCCGCATTTTAGATCCTCGATGTGAATGCTTCACACCTTCCAAAGGCTCACGCTCTCCCGGAATTGTCCACATAGCAGTTTCAAAATCTACTTCTGACCAGTGAGCAAAACGTAACTCACTAGATCGAATGAAGACTAACAACGTCAGCTCGACAGCTAAGCGTGTTAGCGGTCTGCCGGTATATGTGTCGATACAATGAAGTAGTTCAGGAATGCGATAAAGTTCTAGCGCGGCACGATGCTGTCGTTTAGCTGTGGCAACTGCTCCAGCGATCTCTTGTGCGGGGTTATAGTCGATTAAACCGCTTTGCACGGCAAATCGCATAATTGCTGTTGTTCGTTGTTGTAGACGCGCTGCCACCTCAAGACGTCCAGACATCTCTACGGCTTTGATAGGAATAAGAAAATCTCTGGTTTTTAGCTCAGCGATATTTCGCTTACCAATCGCATCGAACAGATTATCTTCCAGGCTTTTAAGACCACGGCCACTGTGCGACTCAGACCACTTTTGATTGCTCGCGTGCCAGCCTCTGGTAACAGATTCAAAAGTAATGATCTCTTTAGCTAGTTCTTCTTTTACTGCACGCTTATGTTCACGAGGATCGACACCGGCAGCAACAAGCCTCCTGGCCTCTTCCCTCTTTTGACGAGCATCAGCAAGGGACGTTTCGGGATAAACACCGAAAGCCATCAGATGTTGCTTGCCGCCAAAGCGGAAACGGAAGCGCCAGTATTTGGAACCGTTAGGGTGTATCAGCAAAAACATGCCGTCGCCATCGACGAGCGAGTATTCCTTTGCTTCTGGTTTTGCCGAACGTACCTTGGTATCAGTCAGGGCCATGATGGTATTCCTTCCATATGTTGCCGTGAGTATATAAGCATTATCGAACCAGCATATACTCGGTTCTATACTCACAAGCATGTTAATGTGAGGTAACTCAGATTGACGTCGGTTGACTGAAAAGCGGGGCAAAGCCTTGAGGGTACTGGATTTTAGGTATAAAAAAAGACCTCAGTTGAGGTCCATTTACATACTAATGGTGCGAAGGCCGGACTCACAAAAGAGATCTAAGCAACTGAGAAATAATGATTAAAATAATTATTATCAAATAAAAGACCTCATTTTTGACCCCGCAACAGAATGCATAAATTTAAACTTCTGAACCCATTATAATTCCTGCCAAGACTACTCTAGTCTAGCCGAGTACTTAGACACACTCGGCCAGACCAATAATCATTAATCTTTAATAGTTTCCATTTCCAAACCATTAATATGCAAAGCAGAACGATAAATCTCAGCCTTCACTTCTTCAAACTCCGTGTAATATTCAACTATTTTCTGCTGCAATTCAGAATCTAATACATTGAACTCTTCCATTTTACCAGTTTTTTTGTTTTTCAAGGTTACAGTTAAAGGTTCTTTATTTTCATCAACTTTAATAGGGAACCTAATATTAAACTTTTGAATATTCTTTAGATTTGCTCTTAATTCACGATCAAGTCTATTCTCTTCTCTTATAGCATGCAGAGAGTAATAAACAAACATTGGATTTATATCTTCATGCTCAATTTTTATTGAGCCACAATGGTCTGTTGTTCTAAATATCTCTCCAGCCATTTTTACTGAGAAATCAAAATTACCATCAATACCCCATAAAACATATGGTTTCGTGAAATCTTTTATATTCGAATCAGTCATCCATCCAAAGGGTTCTTTAACATTGGCACTATAAACTGGAACATCACCAGATTGGTTATACACTTCTTTTTTAAGCACTCTCTTACCAATAGAAAGATTGAAATAATTTTCATTAGATAAACTTACTTCAACTGAGTACTCAACTTTAGGCATAGTTTTTTGAGCATTTTCTAAGCGTTGGAGTGACTGAAGCACCAAATCTTTGTGCTTATTTAAAACTTCTTTAAAATCAATTGGATCAGTTATAGTTTTTTCATCATCTATTCCAAGTGATATACGTTCTTTAGCCGTCCACCATCTATCAACACTCCAGTGATTCTCTGGAGAAAATTTATCAATAGGCCAAATTTTGCATTTAGGATCTTTAGTGTGATACTCCTCAGGTAACGCATGAAATAGTCTAAAATTTTTAACCATTTCAGGTAGATCGTTTACAGTTTCAAAACGTTGTGCGTCTAAGGTTTCACCAGTATTAGTTATTACGTAAGTAAATATATGTGAAAGTTGGCTATCACGAACATCATTTTTTTTCTGTAAACACAAGATATAAGTTTTTTTAGGAGTAGTATAAAAGGCATTTTTAGGCAATGAAATTAAGCCTAATAACAAACACTCTTTTAATATAAACTTTCTCATTTTAGAATCAGAAAGCCTGTTCATAATTCCATCAGGAACAACAATAAAGGCTTTGCCTGAAGGTTTTAAAGAATTAATTATCTTCTCAACAAACAACCCCTCTATACCAGCACCATTCTCTCTATAATATTCACTATATTTTGAATTTTCTGAAATATATTTTTTTATAGTACTGGTTCCAGTAACAACATAAGGAGGGTTAGTCATGACTAAATCATAGACCTCCTCTTCGGTATCAGCCAAGGAACCTAATATTGAATTATGTCTGGATTTAAATGTTTCATTAAATATTTTTGCAAATTTTTTCGGAAACCTTGCATAGTCCCTTACTAGCTCGTTTAAATGGATGAGCATATTTGCTTTTGCTAGAATAATGGTCTTTTTATCTTTATCATAACCTTGATAATTAATAACCCTTTTAAATCCAGCTTTGCTGAATGTGTAATCGTTCGGGCGAACGGTATTAATTGGCTCCAATAAAAACCCCCCAACACCGCAAGCGGGATCGCACACTTTACTACCTGAGGGTAAAGATTTTAGCCCGCTCATCTCAATAATTGCTTTAACAATATTCCTTGGAGTAAAAAATTGCCCCCAATTTTTTTGACTAATGCTTTTCTTCAGAAAATTCTCATAAAGCCTAGATTTAAAGTCAGGATCAATCCCTTTCAATTCTCCAAATTTTTCAAAACCATCCATAATTTCTTTGAAGATAAAGTTATGCTCAGAAACTTCTGGTTTTAATACTGTACCATTAATGATAGAAGTCCCATCGTTTTCATCTGCGGGGAAGATTTCCTTAATGTAAGGCCTAACATTTTTAAAATAGTAACTAAAAATCCTATCCTCAGGAACTTTTAGAGTATCTGAAAAAGACACAGGCACGCCATCTGTATTATATGTCAACACCCCCAGGTCGCTTAAATATTTAAATAAGAATATTTCCACAAAAGTGGACAAACAAACATCAGGATTCTCACCGCTTGCCAACCAAATAGTTTGCCAAACTTTATCTGCAAGCTCGGAAGGGTTTTTAACATCATCTTTTTCAAGCGTTGAGTTATTTGCAGAGAAAGATCTTAATGCTTTCTTTACGATTGAGAGCGCTTTATCGATATCAACTTTCGCATCTAACGGAATATCTAAAGGATAGCCATCTTCCCTACAAGCTATCTCATAGCCATGCTCATTGTCAGCTTTAGGGTTTATCCAAACATAGTCCGTCCGATCAGTCACAATACCAATACTAGCCTGAAGAGGATGGCAGTATTTATTAACACACTGTTCAACCGCGGCCAATTTCTTTTTATCCGAGTCAAACTCTGTAGGCGACTTAAATTCGACCACCACCAATACTTCCTGAATATCTCCTTTTCTATCAACAATAATCTCGTCAGGCTGACAAGAACCAAATTTCCCATAATTTTTATTTGGAACTATTCCATATTTTTTTAGTTGATTAAGATTAGTCTCACCAATCGTAAACATCTCCCAATCACCAAAAGTCTCGCCTTTGATGTTATATCCACGCTTCAATAACTCTTCACTCACCAAATCACCCCAACATATATGAAAATAGCTTTTTCGCTGATACCTACATCTTAAATTGCTTGCGCGCGCAATGCTATCCCCGCCACGCCTGCCCGCTTTATGCATCGCTTTTCATGCAAGTGCATGCTACGGGCCTAGCCGCGCCAGGCATGGCCTTAACGAGGCAAAGCGGCGCATGATTTTGCATGCAGATCCATGCACGCTATGCATGCATCACTCTTTACAAAGCGGCTGGCCAGAAAAAGGGCTTCAGAAAGACAAAGTACAGACACAAAAAAAGCCGCTGGTTGAGTAGCGGCTGTGCGGGGTTAATGAACCTGGCGGAATGCAGAACCATAACGGCCCAGCGTCTGCCGTTCTCGTACAGGTTCCGGTGGTGCTTCCGGTACGTTTTCCGGCTGTGGCGGTGCGGTGATCACCTTTGTAATGCTTTCATTCGTCTTGAAAGTACAGGAGCAGTCCAGGTTAGTGCACTGGTGATAACGCTCTTTCACCTGCTCTGACATATAGCGGCTCGATTTGGTGTGTGCTGCGCTTTTGCAGTAGGGACAGTGCATCATTTCTGGCTGCCCTCCTGAAGTTTTGCACGCTGTGCCCGGATTGATTCAGCCAGTTTCTGGCGGCGCAGAGGACGTGTAAATAGATCCATATCAATACCCGTCAGGGCCGGGCGGTGCAGGCCGATATTCTCCAGTAGCGGTGCCTCTTTCAGCACGCTGTCCGGCAGGGCCGCAGCCGCCTGAGTAAGCGCTTCACCAACCAGATAAGCTACGTCCTTAATCCGGTCGCGGTCTTCACCGGCAAACGTCGGGGAAAGTTCTTCACGGTGGATACGCAGCTTAATGGCCCATAACAGCGATGGACTCACGTTACGCAGGGCTGACTGCCAATGCGAATCCGCAAACCTCGTAAACGACTCGCGGTGTGATTCAACGTACTCTTTACCACTGCCGCAGCATTTCAGCATCGCCTCCTGCCTATCCAACGCCAGCTCTTTGAGCAGCCCGCCGAATTCATCAGCCAGTTCCCGGCTGGCGATGCGCTGAGAATGTTCGACGCGCAGCTCGTCAGTGAGATTGCCTCTAAGGTTGCGGAAGCTCGTGCGCCAGTTGCTCTCGGCTTCTTTCCCTGCCTCGATGGCTGCCTGCTGCTCTTTTTCACAGCGGGCAATATCGGCGCAGATTCCGTTATAGGCTTTCATCCTTTCGGTATGTTGAGCACGGGCATTCTCAAAGCGTTCCAGTGATGCAGGTTTCTGTTCCGGGGTGGTCATGATTGTCTCTCATCGTCTGTAAAGGATGAGGCCATTCTGTCGTGTACCACAGGACAGCGCATTTCATTGCT
>Ga0308161_1003395_pt1 | contig 15568 bp, 9 predicted proteins | sample PhyFR2_FD_201034 | JGI IMG/M metagenome (GOLD analysis project Ga0308161, IMG submission 201034) | Phyllosphere microbial communities from UC Gill Tract Community Farm, Albany, California, United States - DLSLF.R2 | ecosystem: Host-associated > Plants > Phyllosphere > Unclassified | place: USA...
AGCGGCCTGGCCAGCCCGGGTGCAGGGGTGGTGCTCTACCTGCCCCATGGGCCTTTGAAGAAGTTTGACGATCTGGACAGTTTGAAGGCCCACATGGTGAACCTGTTCAAAACGCCAGCGCATACCTTCGATCTATTGAGGCTAGTGGCAGCCGATGCCCGGGCAGCTTTTCAGACAGTGCTGAAAAAGCGTCTGAGTGATGCAGCCCCTGATCTTGAAGTGACCGGCAAAACCGCCGGCGCATCGCTGTTTGCCGAGCTGGCTGGGCTGCAAGTTGCCCGCATCAAAGCGGACGCCCTGTTTCTTCTAGTGCCTGTCGAAGAGGTAGATAGGCTGCAAAGGCTTCAACGGCTGCAGACGCTTGAACAGGTGGGAATGAACCTGGCACAGATGGCAGCGTTGTTCGTCCCGGAGCTGGGCGCGATGATGTTGGCCGCGACCGTAGTCGAGGTGCTGGGTGAAATTGGCGTAGCGGTGTATGACTGGTCGCGGGGCCATCAGCACGAAGCGTTGGAGCATGTACTGGGTGTGGCCGAAACGGTTGCAGTTACCGCACTGACGGCGGCAGGTGGCGCGGCGGTTGCACGCGGCTTCATGCGCAGCGCCTTCGTTGACGAGATGGTGCCAGTCGAACTGGATAATGCATCGCCTCGGCTGTGGGCTGAAGACTTGAGGCGCTATCGAGCAGTTGGCGTGCCTCACAATGCCGTACGAGGCCAAAATGGTCTGTTCCAGCACGGCGACAGGCACTGGTGGGTTCATGAAGGCGCTTATTACGCCGTCAGCAGAAAGACTGCGTCATCCCCCTGGCGCCTAGTGCGCAACGATGGCAAGACGGGCTTCGGGCCGGCGTTGGACTGGAACGGTGAGCATGGCTGGCGGCTGAACTGGCAGCGACCGCAATTGTGGAGTGGCGAGCGAGCCTTGTTGAGTCATCTCTGGCCCGTGACTGGCGACCTGGATTCGGGACGTGTGACTCAGATACTCAAGGTCGCCGACGTGGACCAGGCTCAGTTGCGCCGGGCGGTCGCTGAGCAGAGGGCGTTGCCGGTACGTCTGCGCGACACATTGGAACGGTTTGAAGCCGATAAGCGCATCGAAGACTTCTTCGCCACATTCGCGAGCCACCAGGGCAAGAACGATCCCCCTCTGTTGCAATGGTGCCTCGATCAGCTGACCGAGCAACAGCGCGCACCTGCCTCCGTATCTGCGTCGATCCTCGCGCAGGCGCCTCGCTTGCGTGAGGGCCTGATGAGCCACTTGACGCACAGGCTTGCCATGAGTCCCGAAGCGGCGGCAATCCAACGTGATTTTCCAGGGTTACCCGATGCTTACGCTGAAGGGGTAATAGCCAATGGCACTGCCGAGCAGTGTGAGCGATTGCTCGCGCAGGGCCGTCTTGATCTGGGGCTTGCCGAGAAGGCGCGCCTGGCATTACAGGAGGCCCGCGCCTGTCGCGCATTACAGGGCCTGTACCTTGAAAATGCCTATCACCCTGACCTGGCGTCGCTGGTCTTCGGGCTCTTGCGAAAAGAACCTGCATGGCCCATGGCCCACAATGTCCAGGTTCGCGAAGCGTCACCCACAGGGCGCGTATTGGCACAGCTGTACCCGGTGACGGATCCCGCCAGTGTGAAGGTACTGGTGTGGGAGCATGGGCAGATGTCGGTCTATGAGGGGGGCAAACCCGTTCCACAAGACGTGCCTGGCGCCTGCGGTTTGCTTGAGAGGCTTTGGCAGCTTCTGCCTGAAGACCAGCGTAGTCGCTTGGGGTGGTCAACAACCGATGGTGTGAAAGCGCTGCGGGAAGGCTTGCAAGCGCGCATTCCGGCACAAAGAAGGGCTGTGCAGGAACTGATGGGCATGCAGGTGAGCCAGCCGACCTTTCGCCCACCCGCCCGCCTGCCTGATCATCGCTATGGCTACTTGCTAAGTGGTCGCGGCAGCGTCAACCACCTGGCCGAGCGGACGCTTCAGGATCGCGTGCGCAGCCTGTATCCAGGTTTCAGCGCACAACAACTCGAACTCTATCTTCAAGTGCTTGAGGAGCAGCCCGGTTCGCCTTTCACCCATTTGCTGGAGCTTGAGGGCCAATACTCGCGCCTGGACCTGGCCCTCGAGCAATGGACTGCACTGCCTGCCGATGCGGCCAATGTAGCGCTGCGACGTAGAGTCAGCGACCAGCTAAGGCGCTGCTGGCGCTTTCAGGGGCACGCAGGTAGGCGGCAGACCAATGGGGACCCAGGTATGCTGCTATCGCTATCGGATATTGGTGCTGGCGAGCTGCCCGACTTGAGCGCGGTGGAGGGTTTCGGCCATGTCAGCGAGGTCGTGTTGGCCAACATGCGGCTGGGTGAAGTGCCCGAACGCTTTCTCAGGCCCTTTCATGGCATTACGACGCTGAACCTGGACAACAACGCCCTGACCCGGCTCCCCTCTGGGCTTTCGCAGTTGCGTGAGCTACAGGAGCTGACGATTTCGCGCAATAGCCTGCATCTGGACGATGCTGGTTTAGAAGTGCTTGCGGGCATGCCGAGGCTGAGTGTGCTTGACCTGAGCGACAACAGTATCGGCCATTTCACGATTGCCATGGACCGATTACCTCGCCTGCGTCAGCTGGGGCTTCGTAGAGTGGGGTTGACGCAAGTCCCGGTCCATCTGGAGCGAGCGGTTTCGCTGGAGTATGTAGACCTGCGTGACAACCATATCGGCGAGCTGCCCTTGCCCTTGCGGGCTCAGCGAAACCATTGGCGAAGCAGATTGGCATTGACGGGCAACCCTCTGCCTGCCCTTTACCGCGACTTGTGGATCGATGCCAGTCGCACCTCCGAAAGCGAGGTCAGTGCCGACGGTGACGCGTTTCATCTCAGCCGTTGGGTCGAGCGCTTGAGCCCAGCACAACAGGACGCTCGTACCGCCCAGTGGAACCGTCTGGTGGATGAGTCTGGCAGTGGCGATTTCTTCACGCTCATAGGTGAACTCACTGACACCAGTGATTTTCGTCTGGCCAGGGACGATCTGGAGGCCAGGGTCTGGGCAATGCTAGACAGAATCGAGAGTAACACCGCACTGCGCGAACAAACTTTTGCCTTGGCCAGTGAACCTCGTACGTGCGTGGACAGTGTCATATCCAGTTTCGGCTTGCTTGAGATCAGGTTACTGAGTGCGTCGGTCGAGGCGGCCGCTGGAGAACACGCAGAAGGCGAACTGTTGAGTCTGGCGCGACGTTTCTTCCGCCTGGACCAAGTGGAGGCCTACGCCCGCCAAGACATGAGTAGTCGCGAAACCCGTGGCGAGGAGGTGGATCAGATCGAAGTCAGCCTTGCCTACAGGGTGGGGCTGGCGCGGACGCTGGAGTTGCCAGGTCAGGCAACCACCATGCAGTTCAGGACGATTGCAGGGGTCACGGAAGAGCACCTGAACGCAGCCGAAGCAGCGGTTCGCGCAGCCGAGGCCAGCGATGATCTGGCCATGGACATCAGTGAGCGTGGCTTTTGGTTCGATCACCTGCAACGCCAGTACCGCTCAGCCTTTGACGTTCTATGCGAGCCGTTCGTGCAGCAGATGGAGGCGCTCTATGCAGGGCGTGAGAGTCTGACAGATGCCCAGTACGATACCCAGGCCAGGGCAATCGCCAAGGCGTGTGATGAGGCGGTAAAGGCCAAGGCGCTCGAACTCACACGCCAAGCACTGGCCCGGGAGGGTGAAGCCTTACCAGGGTGATTGGGCCTGTGGTGATCAAATGCTAGCCTTTTGGCGCTGTGGTCCTAAGATGGCTGCATTCGAGCAAACTGGGCCGTCAATGAGCGACAAGGACACTATCTCCATCGAACTGGTACGCGAGGCGTTGTTGCAGGCTTGTCATCAAGCAGGCGACGCGCCTCTGGTGCTGCGCAAGGCAGGCATCGAGCCGCATCTGCTCACGATGCCAGGTGCGCGCGTGCCGGCAACTGCTTACGCACGCCTCTGGCGCCTGCTGGCGCGGCGCTGCAACGATGAGTTCTTTGCCATGGACCCGCGCGGGCTACGCAGCGGCAGCCTGGCATTTCTCTGCCGTGCCAGCAGGGGACAACCGACGATCGGAGCAGGTATCGAAACCGCACTGGCTTTCCTGTCGTTGACCCTGGATCATCTACAGCCCCACTTGATTCGGCAGCAAAGCCTGGCCGAGATCGTCATCGTCGAGCCCTGTGATGAGCCTCGACGAGCATTCACTTACTTCACATTCTGGATGATCGTCCATGGTGTAGCGTGCTGGCTGGCAGGGCGTCGCATCCCGATCCTGGCCATCGAGTTGCGCTGCACCGAACCTGCGTTCTGCGATGACTACCGTGTCATGTTCTCGGAAAACCTGCAGTTCTCGCGCCCGCGCACCCGCATGATCCTGGCAGCCGACTGCTTCGATCAGCCCATCCGGCGCAGCGACGATGAGCTGCACCGTTTTCTGGCCCAGGCGCCGGCCAATATCCTGGTCAAGTATCGGGACCCTGACAGCCTCGCTCGACGCATTCGACGCGATCTGAGCGAGCGCGACCCAGCGTCGTGGCCCGATGCGAATGAACTTGCCCGCCAGTTATGCCTGTCGGCCTCCACGCTACGGCGCAGGTTGGCAGAGGAGGGGCATAGCTATCAGGCCCTCAAGGACAGCGTGCGGCGTCAATTGGCTATCAGCTGGCTGGCTCAAGAGCAGGTGGGGATGCTGGAAATTGCAGCGCGTCTGGGCTTCGCCGACAGCAGTTCGTTCTACAAGGCCTTCCGCAAGTGGTTTGGTTGCAATCCGGGTCACTATCGAACGTTGGCCCTGGGTGCAGGGAAGGTCGGTTAGGTGGGGTTTCCGTGTGCCAGTCGCTGAGCGCCCATCACACAGTCGAGGTTGAATCAGCATCGACAGGACTACACGATGACAGCTTCTCTCACGACCGCTCCCGGCCCGAATCCCTCCTCTGCAAAGGTCGCCAGCGCTACACATGACTTCATAGCCGCGCGCCTACCTGAGTGGCTCAAGCGGGGTTCTCCCGCTCAACTCAACCGGCTGCGTGATCGCTTCAAGGCCCACCAGGGCAGCCAGGAGCGTGTGCGCGCCTTTACTCGGCGGTTGATTCCACTGCAAAGCTTCGCTGAGCTGCATATGCAGAGGCTGGTTGCACACTTGCCGGGCAGTCCGGCCCTGGATGCGCTGCAGTGGCGGGAGATACGGCGCAATTTCAAGGTCCCGCATGGCATGGTCCTGCCTGTCGATGAGGTCATCGAGGTGAGAGAGCCTGCCGTCTTGCGCCTGATGCAGAATTTTAACGAGCAGGCCAGCTTCTATCTGGGCACCGGTTTGGTGAGTACAGGTGAAGACGCCCTGCTCACTGCGGGCACGGATGCACTGGTGCAAGCGTGCCGGGACCTGGATGCGGGCGGGCGTTACCAGAAGCTCTTGTCGCAGGTATTCACCGATGACACCTGCCAAGCGCTGATTGCAGACAAGCGAGCGGCGTTTGCGTTGGCCACCGAAGTGGCGGCGCTGCGCGGTGATTTAACGGCAAGACAGCAGATTGCGTTGGCGGGCTTGGCAAACGATGAGGCCTCTCACGCTGAGCTGGGTGCCTATCCGGGTATGCTGAGCATGCTGGGGCATACCCTGAGCGATGTCGTAGTCGTCCAGTTGCGCGATCGGCAAGGTGTGGATCGAGGGATCGTACTCTACAGACCCAGCGATCCTGGCCAGGCATTGCGCCATTTCACGTCCATTCAGGAAATGAACACCGTGCTCGCGGCCGCTCTGCAGAAGGAGGATTACCGGGCTTACTTCAGTCAGTTGGTGTCTGTGGAAGAGCGCGCACGCTTCCTCGATACATTGAGCAAGCGCTTGAGCGACGCCGTGTCTGACCTTTCCCTTGAAGGCGTCACGGGACCTGAGGATATCTTCTCCAGGCTGGTCGACCAACAGGTTCAGCGAATCAAAGACGACGCCCGTCTGCTGTTGGTACCCACCGCACAGGTGGACCGAGACGCCTCTGAAGCGCGACGCAAGCAGTGGCGCTCGTTGGGCTGGAATCTGGTCAACCTGGCCGGGCTTTTCATACCTGTGGTGGGCGCTATGCTGCTTGGGCAGTTGGTGGTGCAAACGCTTTCGGAAGTCTTCGAGGGTGCAACTGATTGGTATCACGGTCATCAGCACGAGGCTCTGGAGCAGATGCTTGGCGTGGCCGAGACGTTGGCGGTGACTGCGGTTGTCGGCGCCGGAGCCAATATTCTGGCCAGAGGCTATGCGGCCACTGATTTCGTAGAAGGGCTGGAACCCGTGCGCGGGGTCGATGGGAAATCGCGGCTATGGGCCAACGACCTCAAGGTCTATGCCAGCTTGCCGGAGGACCCGCAATTGCACAGCGACGGTCTGTACAGAGACTGGGGGCGAGCCTTTTTCCGTAGTGGCAAACGTTATTTCCAGGCGCATCGCCCTGATCCAAATGAGCCATGGCGCTTGCGTCATGCTCGGCGTCCGGCAGGCTTTGGGCCAGTTCTGGAGCACTTCGGCGAGCGAAGCTGGCAGTTGAACGCTGGTCGAGCAGTGGAAATGGATCAGCCTGATCTCATGCTTGAACAGCTTTGGCCTCAGCCTAGATCGCTCACTCATCAGCAGGCCAGCAGGGTGATGCAGGCCGCCGGAATGGATGTCGCGGCACTTCGCGGGTTACTGGTGGAGGCGCGGGACATTCCAGCCAGTTTGTGTGACAGCCTGGAGCGTTTCGAAGCCAATGCGCGTGTCAGCAGGTTTTTTACCGCCCTTCAACACGGTGCGAGCCCGCGAGATGAAAGCGCGTTGGTGCAGTGGTGCCTGGAACAAACCGGTAGCGGTAGCCTTGTGCAGCTGCAGGAAAACCTACTTGAGCATGCAGATCGCTTACGTGGGCTAATGTTCCAGCACCTGTGCCAGGTGCCAGCGGTCGATGACCCGTTGTCGGCCGTCATCAGAACAGGCATGCCGGGTTTGCCCGAGCGTTACGTTCAAGCGTTGGCCGCGGACGTAGGGCGAACCGAGCGCGATCTTGCTCTGAGCATGGGAAAACTGCCGTTGCGTTGCCTACGCCAGGGTGCTTCGTTGCTGCGTGTTGCCAGGTTGACCCGGGCCATGTGCGGTGTGTACCTCCCTAACGCTTACTGCGATGAAGCGGGCGAACTCGCGTTGGCCCTGCTGCAGCGATTGGATGCATGGCCGGCCCGTCACATCGAGCTCTGGACAGACGGCCCGGGTGCGCGCCGGATTGCGGCGGTAGGTAATCAGCTGCCGGGCGCCAATCTGGTCAAGATCGTTCACAAGGAGGGGCGTTTCCGGGCGATCGAAGAGCCAGAAGCAGGCTATGGAGCCGTGGTCGATGAGTCGAACGACTTCTACCAGACGCTGCTCGCATTGCTGGAGCCTTCCCAGCGTACTGCGCTTGATCTGGATGGCGATCACGCTGCCTCGACCTTGCGTGATCGCCTGATTGAGCAGTTGCCTGAAACGCACGCCGAAGTCGAGCAACTGCTGGGTTGGCCTCGACAGGATCGTTGGTTCAATCCAGGCCGTCGTATGCCCGACGGTCGCATAGGCTACCCACTCAGTGGTAGCCCGGCTCGACGACGTAACCCCGACAGCCTGCTGCGAAGCCGTTTGCGCAACCTGTACCCTGGCCTGGACGACAGTGCGATCGACAACCGTTTGGCGCGTTTGCTTACAGGCCCTCATGCTGCCTATGACGCCTTGCTGGAACTGGAAGAGGACCATGCTGACCTTGAAAGACACCTGAGCCGCTGGACAGGCTTTGAGTCCAATCCGGCCCGTCAGCGGGCTCGTCGACAGGCCGCCGATCAGATCCGCCGCGCCTGGCGACAGATGGGCGAACCTCTGGGCGATGAGACGGCTGGTCAACGGCTGAGCATTATCAACCTGAATGTCGGCAGTCTGCCCGAACTGCCTGCCCATATCGAGTTCGAGCTGACACGCTCATTGGTCATCCGTGATGTGCCGATCACGCATATGCCTACTGGGTTCCTTTCAAGCTTCACCCGCTTAAGAGAGCTGAACCTGAGCAGCACCGGCCTGCTCGGCGTGCCTACAGAAGTCGCCTACCTGGTCGATTTGCGCACCCTGCGCCTGGCACGCAACAACATTCGGCTGAACGATCAGGCCTTGAACGCATTGACCCGCCTGCCGCAGTTGACTCACCTGGATCTGAGCTACAACCCGCTGGGGGCATTCGAGATGCGCTATAACCAGTTGACGCGCCTTGTCGAATTGAACTTGCGTCGCTGCAGGTTGGGTGCGTGGCCCTCGGGGTTGGAGTTGTGCAGCACCTTGGAACGCGCCGACCTGCGTGACAACCTCTTGCACGTTGTGCCAGCGGAAATTGTACAGCTGCCACATGCCCGCCGAATGGGTTTCATGGTGGAGCGAAACCGGTTGAGCAGTGTCGAGATGCAGCGGCTGTTTGCCCTTGATTCGATCGCCGAGCATTTCCATCTTCCCGAGCCACGGCGCGTAATCGACCGGCAGGTGACCCGTGATCTATGGCTCGATGCAGGCGATCCGCATTTGCGCGTCAGCCGTCAGGCCCTTTGGTCACGCTTGGTGGCTGATCCGGGCAGCGATGGTCTGGTACGGTTGCTGGGGCTTCTCGGGGATACCGGCGACTACGACACTGCACCGTTCCAGCTGGCGGAGCGAGTGTGGGCATTACTCGAAGCAGTTGACGCAAACGAGCAGCTGCGCCAGAGAATCCATAGTCTGGCTCGCCTGCCGTTAACCTGCATGAACACCGTTGCTGATCGGTTCAGTGAGCTTCAAGTCAGAGCACTTATCGATAGGTCTGAGCACAACGTCGCGCCGGAGCGCGGTAATGAGCTATTGGGTATCGGGCAGCAACTGTTTCGTCTGGACCGGCTTGAGCAGGTCGCCAGGCGAGATGTGTTGCAGCGCCTCGCAGCGCTGGAGAGGGTGGATCAGGCTGCCGTCAGCCTGGCTTACCGTGTGAGGTTGCGGGCTCGCCTGAACCTGCCGTGTCAGCCCCATAGCATGCTCTACGCCGATGCTGCCGAGCTGACCAGCACTCAGCTTGAGAACGCCTACCGTGAGGTGATCGCAGCGATGACCCCTGATGCGCTGTCGATGAGCCTGTCCCAACGTGTGTTCTGGGCGAATTATATCCATGAGCGGCATACCGAGGTGTTCGAGGCGCTGCACGCTCAGTTCGCCGCACGTCGATCGGCATTGGCCTTGCGACAATCAACGTTGGATGCCATCGATTATCAGCTTCTGCTAGACAGCCTGGACACCGAACAAGCCACTCAGGACCAGTCGCTGGTGTTCGAACTGACTCGGCAGTTTCTTATAGGTCGCGAACGCGGATTGTCTTAACCGCCGTTGTGGCCAAACCGATCATTCACAATGAATGGTTTGGCCATTGTGGTTACCCCTGAGCGGCGCGAACATCGTCCTGACTTGACAGTGCACTCCAACAATAAAAAGCAGGAGTCTGACGATGCGTGATTACGCCGAGGCCGTTCGCTCGTTCCATTACCTTGGGGCCGCGCAGGCTGCCCTGCAGGGCGAACTGGAGGCCCTCAACGCCTGTGTCGAATGTTGTGATCGCCACACTGGCTTCGACAAGCTGGCCCTGAACTGGCTGGACAGCGAAGGCAACTGCGAACAGATGAGTTTCGACAACCTGCAGGCACTGGCCACCCGCTTTGCCAGTGTCTTGCGCGCCCACGGGGTGAGTGCGGGCGACCGTGTAGCGGGGCTGTTGCCGCGCACCCCGCAACTGTTGATCACCATTCTAGCCACCTGGCGTCTGGGTGCCGTTTATCAGCCGTTGTTCACCGCCTTCGGGCCTGCTGCCATCGAACATCGACTGCACCAGTCGCATGCCCGTGTCGTGGTGACTGACCGCAGCAACCGGATAAAGCTCGATGACGTCCACGGCTGCCCGCTCACGATAACGGTCGATGCCCGTGACGGCGAGCTGGACTTCCAGGAGTGCCTTGAAAACGCCTCGCCTGAATGTGAACCGGTCATGCTCACAGGTGACGATCCCTTCCTGCTGATGTTCACATCCGGAACCACCGGCCCTGCCAAACCCCTTGAGGTCCCGCTACGGGCCATCGTAGCGTTCCAAGGCTACATGCGTGATGCCATCGATCTGCGCCCAGAGGATAGGTTTTGGAACCTGGCGGACCCAGGCTGGGCCTACGGACTTTATTACGCAGTGACCGGGCCGCTTTCACTCGGGCAGGCGACCACCTTCTACAACGGCCCCTTTAGTGTCGACAGCTGCACGAAGGTCATTACCCAGCTGGGCATCAACAACCTGGCCGGCTCGCCAACGGCCTTTCGCCTGCTCATTGCAGCCGGTGATCAGTTCAGCACCCCAGTCAAAGGACGCCTGCGCGTGGTGAGCAGTGCAGGAGAGCCGTTGAACCCTGAAGTGATCCGCTGGTTCGCCGAGCATGCCGGGGTAACCATTCATGACCACTATGGGCAGACGGAGCTGGGCATGGTGCTGTGTAACCATCACGGCCTGGCCCACCCGGTGCACGTGGGATCTGCAGGTTTTGCCATACCGGGGCATCGCATTGTCGTACTCGATGAGCAGGGACGCGAACTGCCCGCCGGTCAGCCGGGTATCCTGGCGGTGGATCGCGAACGATCGCCCCTGTGCTGGTTCGCCGGTTACCACGGGTTGCCAACCAAGGCCTTCGTTGGCAAGTACTACCTGAGCGGCGACACCGTCGAACTGAACCCCGATGGCAGCATCAGCTTCGTCGGGCGCAGCGATGATGTAATCACCACGTCCGGGTATCGGGTTGGGCCCTTCGATGTGGAGAGCGCACTGATTGAGCACCCGGCCGTCATCGAAGCGGCAGTGGTCGGCAAGCCTGATCCTGAACGCACCGAGGTGATCAAGGCATTCGTGGTGCTGGCCACGGGTTACGGCCCCAGCGCCGAACTTGAAGAGCAATTGCGCCAGCATGTCCGCCAGCGCCTCTACGCCCATGCCTACCCCAGAGAAGTCGAGTTCGTCAGCGAGTTGCCGAAGACACCCAGCGGCAAGCTGCAACGCTTCATCCTGCGCAATCAGGAAGTAGCTCGACAACACGCGCAGCTCGCCACCACGGCCGGCGTTTGAGAGGAAACCGATCATGCAAATAGCCAACAAACACTTCATCGTCAGCGGCGCAGCCTCCGGTCTGGGCGCCGCTACCGCGCACATGCTGATCGAGGCAGGCGCTTCGGTCATGCTCGTGGACCTCAACGGCGACGCCGTGCAAGCCAAAGCCCACGAGCTGGGCGAGCGCGCGCGCTTCAGCGTGGCCGACATCAGTGACGAAGCCGCTGCGCAGGCGGCCGTATCGGCGGCACTGGCAGCGTTCGGTAGCCTGCACGGTCTGGTGAACTGCGCAGGCATCGTGGGCGCTGAAAAGGTAGTGGGGAAGCAAGGCCCGCACCGTCTGAGCAGTTTTGCCCACGTCATCAATGTCAACCTGGTGGGCAGCTTCAACCTGCTGAGGTTATGTGCCCAGGCCATGGCCGAGGGAGGGGCGGACGACGCAGGCGAGCGGGGCGTGATCATCAACACGGCCTCCGTCGCGGCCTACGACGGCCAGATCGGGCAATGTGCCTATGCAGCGTCCAAAGGGGCCATTGCCAGCATGACGTTGCCCGCCGCGCGCGAGCTGGCGCGTTACGGTATTCGTGTAATGACAATCGCGCCAGGCATTTTCGAAACGCCGATGATGGCCGGGATGACGCCCGAGGTTCGTGACTCGCTCGCAGCGGGTGTGCCTTTTCCTCCGCGGCTTGGGCGTCCAGAGGAATACGCGGCGCTGGCGCGCCACATCATCGAGAACAGCATGCTCAATGGTGAGGTCATCCGTCTGGACGGTGCCTTGCGCATGGCAGCCAAGTGAGGATTACACCCATGAACACCCGCGAAGATCCCATCGTCATCGTCAGCGCAGTCCGAACCCCGATGGGTGGATTACAAGGCGAGCTTAGCAGTCTCTCTGCCGTGCAGTTGGGCAGCGCGGCCATTGGCGCCGCGATTGAGCGCGCGGGCGTGGAGGCGCACAGCGTCGATCAGGTGCTGTTCGGCTGCGTGTTGCCGGCTGGCCTTGGCCAGGCGCCGGCGCGTCAGGCTGCACTGGGTGCTGGCCTGGGCAAGCACACCACCTGTACCACGCTCAACAAGATGTGTGGGTCCGGCATGCAGGCCGCCATGCTCGCCCATGACCTGCTGGCGGCAGGCACCGCCGACATGGTGGTCGCCGGCGGCATGGAGAGCATGAGCAACGCCCCCTATCTACTGGACAAGGCCCGCGGCGGTTACCGCATGGGCCATGGCAAGGTGATCGATCACATGTTCATGGATGGTCTTGAGGACGCCTATGACAAGGGTCGCTTGATGGGCACGTTTGCCGAGGACTGTGCCCAGGCCAATGGTTTCAGCCGTAAAGACCAGGACGACTTCGCCATCGCATCGCTTACCCGTGCCCAACAGGCCATCCTCAGTGGCCGCTTTGCGGATGAAATCGTGCCGGTGGAGGTGACGCAAGGCAAGCAACGCCGTCTGGTCAAAGACGATGAGCAGCCGCCCAAGGCACGCCTGGACAAGATCGCCCAATTGCGCCCGGCGTTTCGAGACGGCGGTACGGTGACGGCTGCCAACGCCAGCTCCATTTCCGATGGTGCGGCAGCGCTGGTGCTGATGCGTCGCTCCGAGGCGCACAAGCGAGGCCTGAAGCCGATGGCGATCATCCACGGCCATGCGGCCTTCGCCGATGCCCCGGCCCTGTTTCCGACCGCGCCTATTGGGGCCATCGACAAGCTGATCAAGCGTACGGGATGGGCGCTGAGCGATGTCGACCTGTTCGAAATCAACGAAGCGTTCGCGGTTGTGACCCTGGCAGCCATGAAGCATCTGGACCTGCCCTACGATAAGGTCAACATTCATGGCGGCGCTTGCGCTTTGGGCCACCCGATCGGCGCCTCAGGGGCGCGCATTCTGGTCACCCTGTTGCATGCCCTGCGCCAGAACAACCTGCGTCGCGGGGTGGCGGCCATCTGCATTGGCGGTGGTGAAGCCACGGCCATGGCTGTCGAATGCCTGGAGTGAGGTGAACCATGCTGGTCAACGAGGAACAACAACAAATCGCCGATGCTGTGCGCAGCTTTGCACAGGAACGGTTGAGACCGTTTGCCGAACAATGGGACAAGGACCATCGGTTTCCGCGCGAAGCCATCGAGGAAATGGCAGCGCTCGGCTTGTTCGGCATGCTGGTGCCTGAGCAGTGGGGCGGCAGCGACACCGGTTATGTGGCCTATGCCATGGCCTTGGAGGAGATCGCTGCCGGCGATGGTGCGTGCTCGACCATCATGAGCGTGCACAACTCGGTAGGGTGTGTGCCTATTCTGCGTTTTGGCTCGGAGCAGCAAAAGCGCGAGTACCTGACGCCGCTGGCAACCGGCGCCATGCTTGGGGCGTTCGCCCTGACAGAGCCTCAGGCAGGCTCCGATGCCAGCAGCCTGAAAACCCGTGCGCGCCGCGAGGGCGACGACTACGTGCTCAGTGGCAGCAAACAGTTCATCACCTCCGGCCAGAATGCCGGGGTGGTGATCGTGTTCGCCGTGACGGATCCGCAGGCAGGCAAGCGCGGCATCAGCGCGTTCATCGTGCCGACCGACGCACCGGGGTATCAGGTGGCCCGCGTCGAGGACAAGCTCGGCCAGCATGCGTCCGACACCTGTCAGATCGTGTTCGAGAACGTGCGCGTGCCTGTGGCCAACCGACTGGGTGAGGAGGGTGAAGGCTACAAGATTGCCTTGGCCAATCTCGAGGGCGGACGCATCGGCATCGCGGCGCAGTCCGTAGGCATGGCGCGCGCCGCGTTCGAAGTGGCCCGTGACTATGCCAAGGAGCGGCAGAGTTTCGGCAAACCGCTGATCGAGCATCAGGCCGTGGCTTTCCGGTTGGCGGACATGGCAACCCAGGTCGCCGTCGCCCGGCAGATGGTGTTGCACGCTGCCGCCTTGCGCGATGCGGGGCAGCCTGCGCTGATGGAAGCGTCCATGGCCAAGCTCTTTGCCTCGGAAATGGCCGAGAAGGTTTGCTCACATGCCTTGCAGACCCTGGGCGGTTATGGCTATCTGAGCGACTTCCCGCTGGAGCGCATCTATCGTGACGTGCGGGTTTGCCAGATTTACGAAGGCACCAGCGATATTCAGCGCATGGTCATTGCGCGCAATCTTTGAAGGAGCAGACCACATGGCATTCGAAACCATCCTGTTGGACATTCATGGCAAGGTTGGCCTGATCACGCTCAATCGCCCGCAGGCGCTCAACGCCTTGAACGCGCAGATCGTCAGCGAACTGAACCAGGCCTTGGATCAGCTTGAGCGCGACCCTGGCATTGGCTGCGTGGTGCTCACAGGTTCGGCGAAGGCGTTTGCAGCTGGCGCTGACATCAAGGAAATGGCTGAGCTCAAATACCCGCAAATCTACGTGGACGACCTGTTCAGCGATGCCGACCGCATTGCCAATCGGCGCAAGCCGATCATTGCCGCAGTGTCGGGGTTTGCGCTGGGCGGTGGTTGTGAACTGGCGATGATGTGCGACTTCATTCTGGCGGGTGACAATGCCAAGTTCGGTCAGCCGGAAATCAACCTGGGGGTGTTGCCGGGCATGGGTGGAACGCAGCGCTTGACCCGTGCGGTGGGTAAGGCCAAAGCCATGGAGTTGTGCCTGACCGGTCGCCTGATGGGTGCTGAGGAAGCGGAGCGCTCAGGGCTGGTGGCGCGTGTCGTGCCGCAGGACGAGCTGTTGCAGGAGGCGCTGAACGTGGCCGCCACCATCGCTGCCAAGTCCATTCCGGTGAGCATGATGGTCAAGGAGAGCGTCAACCGCGCGTTCGAGGTCACGCTCAGCGAAGGTGTGCGGTTCGAGCGGCGAGTGTTTCATGCGGCGTTCTCGACCGAAGATCAGAAAGAGGGCATGGCCGCGTTCATTGCCAAGCGTGAAGCGCAGTTCAAGGATCGTTGACAGGGGGCGTTTTGCAGTGATTTGCACGGTGGTTCAAGGATGAAGAGGCGTCGCGCTCAGGGTGATGCCGGTGCGATAGTGTGGGTGGTCCTGTTTGTTGCTGCGCTTGGCCTGTGGGCGTCTCGCTACCCCAGCATGATCGAGCGCAGGGTTGAAGCGCGCAAGGCGCAGCAACAGGCGGTCCAGCCTGAGCGGCGGGTCTCCGAGACGACCGTTGAGATCATGTTGCCGGACGGGCGGCGTCTGCGGCAGCTGGAATCGGAGGCATTGACCAAATAGCCTAAGTGGTTTGCAATCCTTGATGCTGATGCTGATGCTGATGCTGATGCTGATGCTGATGCTGATGCTGATGCTGATGCTGATGCTGCCATTGCCATTGCCATTGCCGTTGCCGTTGCCGTTGCTCTTGCTTCTAAGCGCGCGATAGTCCAGGCGCCACAGATCGCGACTTCAGGAGGCCGAGCGCAGGGCTTGCGGAGGGAGGTGACAGGCATGGATGCCTGTCA
>Ga0308161_1003396_pt1 | contig 15560 bp, 15 predicted proteins | sample PhyFR2_FD_201034 | JGI IMG/M metagenome (GOLD analysis project Ga0308161, IMG submission 201034) | Phyllosphere microbial communities from UC Gill Tract Community Farm, Albany, California, United States - DLSLF.R2 | ecosystem: Host-associated > Plants > Phyllosphere > Unclassified | place: USA...
ATGTAGGCGTGGAGCTGACGACGAATCCGCATGTGACGAAAATCGCTTTTACCGGCGGAACCGAAACAGCCAAGCATATTATTAGAGCAGCTTCGGACACGATCAAGGATATGACGCTTGAGCTCGGTGGCAATGACGCGGCGATCTTCCTAGAGAGCTTTGACGTGAACGACGAGCGCGCGATGCGCCGGATCGTCGTTTCCAATTTCCTGACGACAGGTCAAATTTGCATGATCGCCAAGCGCGTGTATGTACACCGTTCGATCTACGATGCGTTCGTGGAAAAATATATCGAGGCGGCCAATCGCTGGATTCGCATCGGCGATCCGTTCGATCACAATACGACGGTGGGTCCGGTCAATAACCTGAAGCAAAAAGAGTACGTGCAGAGTTTGGTCGAAGACGCGAAGCAGCGCGGCGCGAAGGTCATTCCGCTCGGCACAATTTTGGATCAGAAGCTGTTCGACCAAGGGTACTATCTGCAGCCTACGCTTGTGTTGGGATGCAATGCGCATGACCCGATCGTCGTGGAGGAACAATTCGGCCCTACGGTTCCGGTTCTGCCGTTCGACGATGAAGAGCAGGTAATCCATCTCCACAATGAAAGCATCTACGGATTGACGAGTTCGGTGTGGGGGAAAGAAGAGGATGCGATTCTCCTGGCGCGTCAGCTCGAGGCCGGAACGACGATGATTAATACCGCTGCCGTACAAGGGCTGGATGTTCGGTTCCCGTTTGGAGGCTTCAAGCAGTCCGGGATCGGCCGTGAATACGGCGTAGGAGGCATCCGCACGTATACGGAACAGCATGTGATCAATGTGCCGAAGATGCTGGATCTTCCTTATATTCCCGAATAAAGAGTAGATGTTTTCCAGAATCCTGCAGTTTGCTGCAGGTTCAGACGCTAATTAAAAGCCCTACCTGCCAATCCTCAAGGATCGGCGGATAGGGCTTTTTGCTGTAAGAAGCCAAATTCAGGTTTAAGCGGTTGATATACTAGATACCGTGCTCGAACTTCAAGGCAGGCCGGATGTCCGAATGAAGGATTGCCGGAACAAGGGAACCTTTTTCACAAAAATCATAAAAACCTCAAAAGACTACTGACATCACGCTGTCAGTAGAGATTCGTTATGATTAAACATGCGAACGGATAACCCAACGATACAAACAGGTTATAAAGCGGTAACGCCAAACAGCCGAACTTATCCTCGAATCGCAGAAAGGATGATTATTTATGAATTTCGCGTCAGTACGCATCATCACGGACGATGTAGATCGTCTGGTTGAGTTTTACGAAAAGGTTACGGGGATCGTGGCGGAGCGGCCGGCGCCTGTATTTGCTGAAATCGTCATGGGGTCGGGCACGCTTGCCATCGGCCACTCTCAGACTGCGCAGCTATTCGGGGTCGATTCCGTGGTGGCCGCATCGAACCGCACAATGATCATCGAGCTTCGCGTGAAGAACCTTGAAGCGGAGCATGAGCGTCTAAAACAGTGGGTCGATCAATGGGTACAAGAGCCAACCCTAATGCCGTGGGGGAATCGTTCGATGCTGTTCCGTGATCCCGACGGCAATCTGGTTAATCTGTTCGAACCGGTGAGCGAGCCCGCGATCGAACGGTTCAGAGATCGGTAGACGAATCGCCCACACCTATAATCCCTTAAATAGAATGGCTCCACACTCTGCAGCAAACGCTGATGCAGCGGATGCTGAATGTAATCCCGGTGCTGAGATCCACGATGCCCGGGGTTTCCTTTTTGCTTGTTCGCAGTATGCGAAAAGGCGAATCGTTAAATCTCCAACTCCGCCTTTTCCTCCAACCGTCTTTCCCCCAAGAGCTTTTCTGCAACATGCACATTGAAGAAATGAATGATCGGCCCCAAGCCGAACATGGACACCAGCGTCCCGAGCCCGATTATGCCTCCAAAAATAAAACAAATCAACGCACAGAACGCGTCAGTAAACATTCGGTGCCAGAAATAGCTGACTCGCGGAAAGCGATCCCTCATCAGCAGGGAGAGACAGTCGTAAGGGGCGATACCGACATTGGAAGTCTGATACAGGGATACACCGAAGCTGCATACCACGACGCCGATGGCTACCGTAATCACGCGCTGACACAGCAGTTGGGGCTCGCCCAGTACGTCTAACCAAATATTATAAAAGAAGGTAACGAAGTAACCTAGAAATACGGCATTTACGATGGTCCCCATTCCGATAAATCGGCGTCCTGCGATAAGCTGTACCACAAACAAGGACAGGTTCAACAAGATCAGAAAGCGGGCATACGCGATCCCGCTCGTATCCGCAAGTGCCATCACCATACCACTAAAGGGGTCGTTCCCCAAACCAGACAATTTGAAAATACTAATTCCCATACCCAAAAAAATATTGCCGACCAGCATAATGATTAATCGCTTTGGATCTGCTAATGTAGTGATGAATCCTCTCATATGAACCGTCCTATCGTCAGATTATCATTCCGCTCATCAAGAATAACGATGCCATTATAGCACAGTCTCTGTAGTCGGGCTGTACCGTCTTTTACTTCATGAATTTCTTTGGAATAGCGACAACGACATGCTTCGTATTCGATAAAGCCAGGGAATTCATCACTTAGGATTACTCCGACTAACGCCTATACAGTTACTAGTAGTTGTAACGATTTTTTCGCTTAAGAGAATCTAACAGGTAGATCCATCCGATCAATCCACATAAAACAAACCCAAATGCATGCAGCGCTCCATAAATAGGGATGAAATCAAGGATCGTTAAGTCAAACTTCCTTTTTAGCAATGGATAGAACATGGAGACGACCACAATGGTGTAGAAAGCCAGGCATGACAGAACTAAAAAGACGGCTGCCTTTTTGTATAATGGATTTCGCTTCAAGTACGTAAGGAGATACGTGGTGTAAATCGCAATATTACAAGCAAATAACGTAACCCCAATGTACTCGATGGGCTTGGAGAAGATCATACCGATCGCGATCAGGATCGGGCCGATAATATCGATGGCAACGACCCAGGGATACCAGCTTTTCTTCGTCATGATCCGTCCCAGCATGCCAATAAAAATCGGAACAATCGCAGAGGAAAAATGAAAGTGAACCGAACTTAATGCATGCGTATCCGGATTCGCCTGGAAGAGGGTCCATTGATACTGATATAAGGTAAACCAAATGCCCCCGATAAAAAAGTAGACCAGTCCTGCGCCAATCGCAATTTCCGCTATTTTCCCCTTATGTATCACTATATTGGCTATCCCATACAGGCAAAGCAGCAAGGTGAGCAATAACCAACCAAGAGATAGGATACCCGGTATAGCTGTGCCTTCGAATCCCCAATTGTTAGTGCTCATCATGGAGACCAGAACAAGAAGTGCTGCCGGGAATTGAAAAAGTTTCATCGCAGTATATATTGTCCGTTGAATGGGAATCTTTTCGTCATATTTTAATAACAAAATGACTAAAGGTACAATAACAAAAGCTGCAAATAACAGGAATGTATCAACAAGTTCAAATTGGAAATAATCCAGGGTAAATAGAAGAATCATCATGATTCCACCTGGGATTATGGATAGGAGTAATGACTTCATCATGGATTGCTGGAAACTGCGCATGGTGACTCCTTTCTGATTATGCTTCGGATATCCCTACGCATATCTAATTGCGAAGTGTGTATGATAATAGATAGGAGTAGGTAAGCGATGATATTTTAAGAGTGTAGCACAGTTATTCGCCAGAGACCTGTTAAATTGAGTGCATACCATAAATTAGGAAAAGATACACTTAATTAGAACATCTCATTCCAATCTCGTATGATATGTGAATGAAAGAAACTACTCCCAACTATAGTGTGGTTTTAGTTTTATGTACGTATGTATTATTTATAATGAAATTTTACTGTATAATTAGATGCTTTGAAGTGAGGCTATCATAAGTGAAGGAGAATTTTTTAGAAAACTATTTAGCCTGAGAATATTTTCATTCAATTTATTTGAATATAGTAGTAATATTATTACATTAGTTTGGAAAATACTGGAGTCATGATATATGATCTATAGTCATAATTTATCTCGAATTATTTAATGATTTTCGATAAAGATTGGATCATTTTTCCATAGTTAGAAATTATTTTCCGAATAATTATTAAGTTATAGCTTGACCAAGAGAGAATTAGGAGGAGTTAAAGAGTGAGTTTTATTAAAAACTTAGTCACTTTTGGGGCGCATGGGCGGGTTGAACGTAAGATTACTGAGTTTGAGGATTTAAAAATCCAGTATGAACAGCTTTATAGTGAAATGGATTCTAAAAGAAACGAAGTAGATATAACTCTAAAGAATGTTATTCAAGTTAAGGTTAAAGCTATTAAGAGTTTACAAAAAATTAGTAAGGTTTCTAAGAATTTAAAAGGAAAAGAACGAGATATTGTACACAGAAGCTTTGGAAATCAATATGAGATGATTGATTTTAAAAGGATAGAAACAACTATAACTGCTGGGCAAATCGCAATGTCAGCTACTAAAGGTGTATCTGCCGGTGTAGGAACTGCATTAGGAACTTGGGCGCTTGTCACCACATTTGGAACTGCTTCAACTGGTACAGCAATTGCTGGTCTATCGGGAGCAGCTGCCACGAATGCTACACTTGCTTGGTTTGGCGGTGGCGCAATTGCGGCTGGTGGTGGTGGAATAGCTGCCGGAACGGCTGTTATTGGAGGAATAGTTGCCATTCCTGCTCTTGCAGTACTTGGTGTATTTAGTCATCTTAAAGCTAATAAAAAGATCAATGAGATTGAAAGCGAAATGTATAAAATAATTGGTTATATTGATCAAATGGAAGGCAATATACTTAAGATGAAACTTATTGAGGAACGATCAAATGAACTTGTTATCACAATCAATAAGGCACAATCTGTTTTTGAAAGTGAATTAAGAAAAACCCTTCGTAACTTAAATAGATTTTTTATTATTTCTAAACTTATTCGTTGGCTCCGTAAGAATTTGCTTCGGGGAAGTTATTATTCAAAAAATGATCTAAAGCATATTTCTTATATCGGTAGTATTGCAGTGGATTTTGCAGTTATGATTGATACACCTGTTTTTGATGAAGAACTGGGAGGGATATAAATGTTTAAAAAGATAATGAAAGATAAGCAAATGCAACAGGCCATTGTTAAATTAGGAGAAACTACAAAAATCATTCCTACTCCTGATGTATTACAATTCTTCAATTTATTGAGTGAGGCTTACAAAGAGAATCAAATCACCAGTTTAGAATCAGATAAGCTACAAGCACAGAAGGAAGTTGCCCTCCTTCAAATCAAAAGTAAATATAATCTTTATCATCAAGTGTTTGACTCGATTTTTGACGAACGTAAGGCTGCGATTAGTAAATCATTCGAAATAATAGACCGTGGCCTTGAATTAGGAAATAATGAAATGGTAAATACAGGTATGCAAGGGCTTAGTAAAATTGTTTCTAGCAGTCCATTTGCTAATATGCAACAACTTTCTAATGCATTGGAAGGCAGAAATATAATTGAGATATAACATATAATTAAGCCGCTTACAGGATGGTGTGAAAGTTATAAATATAACTGTCATTTTAAGTGCTACCTAGCTGGCCTAGGGAGGACAAACTGCCATTATCTTTTAGTTTTATTTTGAAAATGTAAGTTTAATATAAACTTCTGCACGTATAGTAAAGAGCAATTGTGCAATACCAAAGTTCATGAACTTTATTTTGGGATTGTAGAATTAATCATGGATGAAGGACCTGTAAACGATTATAACGAACTCTTTATCATCTAGGTTGAATTTAGGAAATCACAAGGCTCAAGCAGACAAGTCGCTTGGGCTTTCATCATTTGAAATTCGCTGGAATAGAGGGGCAAAATGACAATAGAGAATCTAAGCAACATATTGCATCAGAGAACAGACTGTCTTCTATATCATGCCGAACCAGCCGGATCAAGCGGAGATAGTTCAGGCTGGTTCGGTGGGAATGCACCTGCTTTCTTTGATAATCGATCCGATCTGATCCACCAGGGAAACTCCTCATATCGATTTTACCTCAGTCTTATTCATCCGTTTCGACCGGGAAATATGATCTCTATTTTTATACCGGACAGCTATGAAGACTACTTGGACAACAACATGTATCCAGATTTTTCGATCCAAGTGATAGAGCATCCTGCTGCAATAGAAAGTATCCACACTACGTTTACTCATCCGCATCTGATCAAACACACCATCTCCTGCGGGAAACAAAGCAAGGATGAGGAATCGAACGACCAGCCTTTTCTGATCAAAGTGGGCGGCCATCCAAGACTGATTCAGCAGGAAGATTATTATGCGGCGAAGCTCAAAGAGGACTCTTTTTCTTTTCTATTTCAGATCGATGAAGAAGGTTATCCGGAAACGCTGCTTCACGAAGAAGGCAGCTATCCTTTTGGTTTTGGGGCATTATATATTTATGCCAAAATAAAAGCGATGGAAGTTGAGCATCCTGTAGCAGGTTTTTGGCAATTCTCCTGAGTACTATTGGCAATTTCAGCTGCAAATGATGCCAGATGAAGCACTGGCATCATTTGCAGCATTAAAAAGCTAAAGATAGTAACACAGGAAAGGATGAGTGAGATTATGCCGATACGATACACGGACTATGTACGCCTGAAGAAAGATAGATATCAATCGGTAGGCAAGTTTGGCGAGGATATTTATGCCTATGAGGTTCTAACCGGGGTAACCGATTCCCCGGAGTATCACCAGATCTCCAAAGAAGAGTTCGACTCCTTCGAAACGTGGTCTAAAGAGGTAGACGGAGTGATGGATATGAAGAAATTTTACGAAATCGCGAATCGTCCGGTTCTCTGCAGCGGTTATGTGGGAAAGGAATATCTGGATACTTCGTGGCTTCGAGATATGTAGATACAAATAAAGAATACTTTTGAAACAGAATTTAATATAATAACAATCCTTGAATAAAGGTATAATGCTTGCATTTTAAGAATAGCGCTACAGCGATAAAAATAGAAATTGTCTATTATTTTCTTTAGACATATTGAATAGTTATCATTGGAGGAATAGTAAACAATAATATTAATTTACTAATAAATATGTATTTACTATTCCATAGCAGTCTCAATATATGCGATTTCAACATAATTTTTTTATAAATATTAGGCATTGATTTATCTATTTTGGTTTTGTCTAGAATAAAAGCTCTAATAAGTCATGAGTCAATCTGGTTTTGAGAAAAAATTGGATAAGATTTTGTCAGCCTATGCTCTTTCGAAAATGAATGTCAAGCTAGATTAAACCTAGCTAGCATCACGGGTTTTTATTGATCTTTGAAAGTGTCAATTATTTTATAACGTTCTTTCAACGTATATTTTTTATTCTTTAAAAACTCTTTTTGTCTATGAGCGTTATGCCCAATATAGCCCATAGAGTTGTTGGCATTATGCATACGAACTTCTGGCGTTGTAAATATATTTATTTCTTTCCAACTTTCACCTCTTTCTATGTTCGTAATTACTGCTTTCCATTTTTGGTCAGCTTTGATAGTAGCAAATGGAATTCTACTAACCAGTGTAACAACTAATTCTTGTTCATCAATTTCATCAATAAACGTATCCATAATATGTGTATGGCGAGCTAATCTCAGTATGTCTGTAATAGTTATTGTTTTCATTTTATTTGAATCATTATCCATATTCTCAACCTTCCTTAATTTAATAGTAACTATATCGGTATACATTTTAATTATTTTATATTAAATCGAAATGTTCTTCGTTTCTAAGGTTTCTACTATAAAAGGTGCCTAGTAGAGTAAGTCTTCTGCAATTTGTGCATAATGAATTGAAGTGATCGACTGTATGTAATCTTAGAGATCTCGTTTTGTTACTGAAACATCTAGCTAGAAGAACCTTATCATAACAAAGCGAAGTATTTGTCTAACTAATACAAAATACATTAAAAATAGAATACTAAGATAGAAATAAATTAGAACCTTAAACTAACCATAAACCCACAAATCAATTGTACTTCCCTCCAAACAATGGTACTCTGAGGAGTGGCAAACACAACATCCACGTTTTGTACTACCCCTACTAAAATAATCACCATTTTAGCTATACAGAAAGGTAATACTATGATCAAAATTGAAAACCTGTCCTTCTCGTTTCCCCAGAAAGAACTCTATACCAACATCACGTTTACGCTTGAAGAAGGGCAGCATTGTGCGTTTATCGGCACAAGCGGCAGCGGGAAAAGTACGCTGATCGATATCCTAATGGACCCGCAGCGCTATTTGTTCGATGGCAAATTGGAGATCGATCCGGACTACACCATTGGATATGTCAGTCAGTTCTCCCAAGTCGATCCAACGAAAGAAATCACTGTTTTTGAATATATTGCAGAACCCTTCATGAAGATCCAGGATGAGATTACAGATATCTATGCCGAGATGGCGACCACATCGGATATGGATGCGCTTATGGAAAAGTACCAGCTGACTTTGGATGCGCTTGAAGCCCTCGGGGGCGATGATTTTGAGAGCAAAATCAATAAGCAGCTCAATCTTGCCAATCTTATGAAGCTGAAAGATACAGACGTCTCTTCCTTGAGTGGCGGTGAATTCAAGCTGGTTCAAGTAATGAAGGAAATGCTGAATCGCCCCGATCTGATGATTATGGACGAGCCGGATGTGTTTTTGGATTTTGAAAATCTCAATGCGCTCAAAAATCTTATTAATTCGCACAAAGGCATGCTGCTCGTGGTCACGCACAATCGCTATTTGCTGAATCATTGTTTTAATAAGATCATTCACCTCGAAAATGCCGAGATTCAGGAGTTTGATGGACGCTATATCGATTACAACTTCTCCTTGCTGCAAATGAAGATGGAGATGCAGGAAATTGCCGTTGCCGAAGCGGAAGAAGTGGCACGCAACGAGGCCCTGATCGATAATCTGCGTACCATCGCAACGTACAATTCCGATGAATCCAGAGGTAGAGCGCTAAAAGCCAGAATGAAGGTACAGGAACGATTCGAAGCGAGCCGAATCAAGGCACCATTCGTGGATATTAAGCAGCCGCATATGGAATTTGGTCTGGATCATGAACTGGAAGATACGGTGATCGTGCAGGTAAACGATTATGGGGTTTCGTTTGACGAACTGCTGCTGGAGCATGTAGATTTTGAAATGAAATCGACAGATAAAGTAGCGATTATCGGCGCCAATGGAACAGGGAAAACGACGTTACTGCGAGACATTTTCCAAAACCAACAAGAGTCGATTACGATCCATGATGACGTGAAGATCGGTTACCTATCCCAGCTTCAAGGCGAGACGCTGACCGATTCCAATAGCATTCTGGATGAGTTTATCGAGGCCGGATTCAGCACGTATGATGACATTAGAGCATACCTGTCCAGTTATGGCTTTGAAGGGGAAATCTTGAACCAGAAGATTCAATCGTTGTCCGGTGGTGAGAAGAATATGCTGCAATTGGCGAAGATTGCTTCCAGCAATGCCAATCTGCTGCTGCTCGACGAACCGACAAGCCATCTGGATATCTATACGCAAATTGCCCTGGAGAAAGCGATCAAGGAGTACAAAGGCGCGATCCTCATGATCTCCCATGACTTCTATTCCGTCGTTAACGGTATGGATTATGTGCTGATCATCGACAACAAGACGATCCGCAAAATGAGTATGCGCAAATTCAGACAGATGATTTATAAGCGTCATTTTGACAAAGATTATCTGGAAAAGGAACAAAACAAAAAAGAGGTTGAAATGAAAATTGAATTGGCTTTGAAAGATACGAATTTCGAGCTTGCCAAAGTGCTGGTGGATGAGCTGGAAGCGTTGATCAAAGCGCTGTAACGTATAGCGGTAAAGCCAGCCAACAGGTCTGGATTTTATAATCAGCTTATTCCGAATGTTATGAATTTGTGGATAGCAAAACAATAGCAACTTGTATCCCCGTCAACAGTCCCTACTACACAGTGGGGACTGTTTGCTTTGGAATTTATGTGAAATGTACACAAGAAGATTCTGCTTGGCTTCTTTAGTAAATGGCCTGCATCTGTGCTTCTCTGCCTAAAATAATAGTTCACCCAAGAAAATAATCTATCCATAAAACAGGAACGAATGTTCCTGGAAATTTCTTTCCTTTTGAACAGAATCTTTGTATGATAAAAGAAATTCAAGCCAGAGCGAAGCACAAAAAGGTGAGAAGTTCAGCTGTACTAAAAGGGAGGCAGGCATGAACATGATCCAATTAACCAATCGCCAGGCACGGCAATTCGTATTATTGAAGCACGGACTATTGGGGGACTACATCTTCAGTGAGAAGCAGGGAATATTGGACTTTGTCCGGCAGGCAGGCTGTATTCAGTATGATCCGATCGACGTCTGCGGAAAAAATGCTGAATTGGTTCTTCAATCGCGTATCCAGGGATTTACCAAAGGTATGCTTACTGAACTACTGTATGAAGATCGCCGTCTGATTGATTATCCCGACAAGAATCTGGCGATTATTCCGGTTACGGACTGGCCATATTTTGAGCGTTACCGTCAAGCTGCCCGTCAGCATGCCGAACGTTATCCTGAAATGGAAGCATTAATCGCACAGGTACAGGAGCATCTCCACAATAAAGGTGCGCTTAGTTCGGACGATTTAAAGCTGGAAGGGAATTTCGCCTGGCGATCTGCAATCCACTGGAGCAGCGGCAGCAATTCATCCCGCTCGGTGCTGGAACAGATGTACTCGACAGGCGAGCTGATTATTCATCATAAAAAAGGAACACGTAAATATTATGATCTAGCGAGTAAATACATTGACCCTATTCTTCTGAATGCCGTCGAACCATTAGCAGATGAACTTGAACATTACAAATGGCGGGTACTGCGCCGCATCGGCTCTGTGGGGCTGTTATGGAATCGTGCGTCAGATGCCTGGCTAAATATATGGGGACTCAAAGCTGCACAGCGCAGCGAGGTTTTTCGCCAGCTGCTGGACGAAAAGCGCATAATCGCTGTAACCGTCGAACCAGTAAAGGATACGCTGTACTGCCTTGCAGAAGATACACCACTGATCGAAGCTGTTCTGGGGCACGTAGAACCGGTATGGCGCTGCGAACTGATAGCTCCGCTGGATAATTTGATGTGGGATCGCAAGCTTATCCAAGCCTTGTTTGGATTTGATTATACCTGGGAGATTTATACGCCTGCACTCAAACGAAAATTTGGTTATTATGTGCTGCCTCTATTGTATGGAGAACGCTTTATTGGACGAGCCGAGATTCTCGCAGAGCGAAAAACAGGTACGCTGCTGGTGAAAAAGATATGGTACGAGAACGATGTGAAGCAAACGCTGGAGCTGCAAACTGCCTTGAACGATTGTCTCCAAAAATTTGCGTTATTCCATGAATGCCATACGATTCTAGCGGAGTCTTTACAGGAATAAGAAGATCATTCAGCAGATGCCGTAGCGAGAAATATGCAGAGTACATACGGCATTATGCTGTGATTCGTAGAGTCTCTTTTTTACATATACAAAAAGAGCATCCGTCAGCAAAAGACAGATGCTCATACAGCCATATCGATTAATGACTGATAGGTGTTGCTTGTGCAAGTTTGGCAAGGCGTTCTACCGATCCATCCTGCAGATCGGGTGTATAGGTATGCAGAAACTGACCGCTTCTGTACTGAATCGGGAAGACGAGCGTTGACAGGTTCAGCCTACCTGCCTGCGGGTGTGTGATGACTTGGGGATACTGGTTGGTACAACGTACATCGTAGCTCTCCCACATGGTCGCAAATTCGGGACTGTTTTCTGTCAGGCTGGCGATAAATTCAGCATACCAGAGATCGTCGAGATGCTGACCATACATTACTCGGAAATGACCCAGCAGCGAAGCAGCAAGATCATCCCAGTCGGCAAACAATGTTCTATAGGCGGGCAGCATAAACATACGCCAGATCATATTGCGCTCGGAGCTGTCCACCGCGCCAAAGGAGCCAAATACAGAGACAGCCAGGTGGTTCCAGGCCAGCACGTTCATCTTGGCATCGGTCACATAAGCAGGGCAGAGCGGCATCTGATCCAGCAAGTAGGTGAGCGAAGGCGAGATGACCGGCTCTTTTTCCCTGGGAAGAAAGGCAGTCTGGCGCGAGTTCGAGAGAAAGTAAAGATGGTTGCGCTCGTCCTGGTCCAGACGAAGAACACGGCATAGACTGTCCAGTACCTGCTCGGAGACGTTGATGTCGCGTCCCTGTTCCAGGGAGGTATACCATGGCAGTGAAATTCCGGCCAGCGCCGCAACTTCTTCACGTCGCAACCCCTTGGTTCTTCTTCTCGTAAATTCGGCATGCTGCAGACCTGCTTCTTTCGGCGACAGCCGCAGCCGTCTTGTACGAAGGAAGCTTCCCAGCTCCTGACGGCGTGGATCGTCACTCATGATAGATCGCTCCTTTTAAGCTAATACTTTTACTACTAGGATTATAAGTTATGGAATCAGTGATGATAATAGTCGGAATAGAGATATAAACACAGTTCTTCTTGGATAATTCGGATCAAGATAATATAGAACCATAACCGGTTACGTTTTATCTTACCATATTCGCAAAGCAGAGCTATCGTTCAGTTTGGAATAGAACAGGATACGTAATCCGTTTGGTACCAAATTACTTGATGTTTTTTCGCACGAGCAGACCGGGGATTATATGTAGTGTCTGCAGCGAAAGGAAAAAACCAATTCCAGGGAGGATATTATGAATAATATCTTGATTATTAATGGCCATGAACACTATGTATATTCACAGGGGAGATTGAATAAAACATTATTTGATGAGTTGATTGCCAACCTGTCAGGGAAATTCAATATACAAACCACTGTTGTTCAAGAAGGCTACGATGTAAAAGAAGAGCAAGAGAAATTCAAATGGGCAGACGTGATTATTTTCCAAACACCGATCTACTGGTTCTCACTGCCGACTATGTTCAGACGTTATTTTGACAAAGTGTATGAGTATGGAGTTATTTTCCAGGGAGCCGAAAAGTATGGCCAGGGTGGCCTGTTACAGGGCAAAAAATATATGTTTTCTACAACCTGGAATGCGCCTGAAAGTGAATACAACAATCCGGAAGGATTCTTCAAAGGGAAAGACCTCGAAGGGACTCTTGAACATCTTCACTACACGCAGCGATTTGCCGGGATGGAACCACTGGCAAGCTTCGGTATACATGATGTAATATCGAATCCCGATATTGAAAAATTTACTGCACAACTGCGCAGTCACTTGAATAAAGTATTCGTTCTGGAAGGTTAAATCGAAGAGATCGATATGCTTGAAGAGGAAATAGGCTTAGGCAGGTCTAATTCTCTGTACAACTCTAAGATTATTTTTAATGTTATCTTTATAGAAGAAGGGACTTCGATGAAGCGAAGTCCCTTCTTTCCTTTACTTGATATAGGCAACGGCGCGAGCTTCGACCCACTGCTCCGGGAAAGCCAGATACGTTACTCCGATCATACTGCCTGCAGGCCGATGCTCACCAACATATTGTTTGAACAGTTCAATCGCAGTTTCTCCGTGTTCCTGAGCATTCGTCAAATACAGCTCTACATAAGCCAGATTCGAACGGGTTATGCCAAATTCGGCGAGTACAGTATCTAGGTTTTCCAGTGTTTGCAGCATTTGTGCTTTAATATCACCAGCTCCGATAAATTCGCCCTGGGCATTATGAGAGAACTGCCCGGAGATATAGACAGTATTGTCGACGCGATAGCCTTGCGAGATTCCATGATCCCAAAGATCATGATTGTAGGTTTGAATAGTAGTCATTGTATGAGCCCCTTTGCTGTGAATTAAGGCTAGTATAAACCGGGCAGAAACAAAGCAACAGTACGCACAAATACGATAGGTACTATCCAAAAGGGTAGTAGGGAGAGGGGAATATTCAATTGTAGGACGACAGTTGCTTCGGATAACAGGAGATAGATTTGGATAAATACTTGACGGAACAACTTGTTGTAACTATTATTGTCACATTAGGTCAAAACCAAATACTTACAAACATTTCGAGAAAGAAGGAAAATCCATGAAGACACTCGTTATCGTTGCACACCCGAATCTGGAGCAGTCCAAAGTCAATAAACGCTGGGTTGAAGAATTAAAAGGCCAGCCCGATGTGACGGTCCATGATCTCTACGAAGCTTATCCGGATGAGCAAATTGATGTAGCGCGCGAACAGCAGCTGATGATGGAGCACGACCGGATCGTATTCCAATTCCCGTTCTACTGGTACAGCACACCACCCCTTCTGAAAAAGTGGCAGGATCATGTATTAACCTATGGCTGGGCATATGGTAGTGAAGGCAACAAGCTGCATGGCAAGGAGCTACTGCTGGCGATCTCTACAGGAAGTCCCCAAGAAGCCTATCATCCGGATGGTATGAACCAATATACGATGGAAGAGCTGCTGAAGCCGTTTCATGCCACCAGCAATCTGATTGGAATCCAACTGCTGCCTTATTTTATTCAGCATAACGCCATGTCCATTACTGATGAAGACCTGAATGTATCGGCTCGCGAATATGTACAGGCGGTACGTGGCTAAGACAAGCTATCTACTGCGATTGCAAACGTACAATCCGCACCCGACAGCATATGACTTGATACGACTCCATAGCAAAGGCTGCTCACATCATCAGATGATGGTAAGCAGCCTTTGTTTTTGTATAATCAGATACCACTTTTATGGTCAACTATCTTGATTATTCGCCTGAAAATGCTCCAACGGTTCACTTTGGCCATTGAATTTGAGTCTGTAATTTCTCTCCACCGGGAGTTGGAAGCTCCAGTCCCCGGAAAGTGTAGTGAGATGATCCTTGTTATCCGACAGGAGGAGACTTTTAACGTTTACTTTCAACAAGAATTTGTCTGGAGGTGTCCCGGCAAACGAATAATGAATCGTACCATTTCGGGACAGTGTCACGCCTGTATTCGTGACATTGATACCGGGAACTGCCTGTTTCGTAGAAGAATCGATCTGGAAACGAGGCTTGATTGAGCGCTTCAACCATTCTGTATCCGATATCCGATTGGTGTGCTTCAGAGAATATTGGATAGTTATTCCTTTCTCATTGAATAGGCATTCATGAATAAGAAGGGGATAGTTTTTATCTGTTTTACCAGTGATCAGAACCATCTCGTTATGACCTCTGGTAGGCATCAGTTCTGAATCTTCCGCGTTCAGGGAAGCTGCAGGCTGCTTGACCACAAGGGCAGAAGTAAGAGGACTCTTCATACTGAATAAGGCTACTGCCCCAATGAGCAGGATCATCATGAAGATTGCAGCTGCTGTAGGCTGCAGTCTATTTTATGGAGAATTTTCATTTCATTTAATAAAATTGTTGACTGTTCGAACAAACAGTTTTATGATGAACACATAATAACTGACTGTTCAATCAAACAGTATGGGAGAGAAGCAATGAACACATCACAATCATCTATTCAAGAAGAGCGTAAAAATTCGAT
>Ga0308161_1003397_pt1 | contig 15555 bp, 17 predicted proteins | sample PhyFR2_FD_201034 | JGI IMG/M metagenome (GOLD analysis project Ga0308161, IMG submission 201034) | Phyllosphere microbial communities from UC Gill Tract Community Farm, Albany, California, United States - DLSLF.R2 | ecosystem: Host-associated > Plants > Phyllosphere > Unclassified | place: USA...
CGCTGTGTCCGGGCTTTTTCCTGCCCTGTGCTTTTTCCTGCCCTGGGCTTTTTCCTGCCCTGGGCTACTTCTTGCCCTGGGCTACTTCTTGCCCTGGGCGGCGACCGCCGCCGCGCCGGCCGCAGCGGCCTCGGGGTCGAGGTAGCGACCCGGGCCGGTCGGGACGTTGTTCTCGTCCAGCTCGTACACGAGCGGGATGCCGGTGGGGATGTTCAGCTCGGCGATGTCGTCGTCGCTGATGCCCTCGAGGTGCTTCACCAGGCCGCGGAGGGAGTTGCCGTGGGCCGTGACGAGAACCGTCTTGCCCGCCTCGAGGTCGGGAACGATCGCGCTCTCCCAGTACGGCAGCAGACGGTCGATGACGAGCTTCAGCGACTCGGTGCGCGGCACCTCGCCGTCGATGCCCGCGTAGCGCGCGTCGTGGACCTGACTGAACTCGCTGTCGTCGTCGAGCACGGGCGGCGGCACGTCGAACGATCGACGCCACAGCTGGAACTGCTCGGGACCGAACTCCTCGAGGGTCTGCGCCTTGTCCTTGCCCTGCAGGGCGCCGTAGTGACGCTCGTTCAGCCTCCACGAGCGCGTGACCGGGATCCACAGACGGTCGGCGGCATCCAGCGCGATGTTCGCGGTCTGGATCGCACGGCTGAGCAGCGAGGTGTGCAGGACATCGGGCAGGATGCCGGCCTCGGCGAGCAGCTCGCCTCCGCGCTTCGCCTCCTTCTCGCCCTGCGCGTTGAGTCGGACGTCCACCCAACCGGTGAAGAGGTTCAGTTCGTTCCACTCGCTCCGGCCGTGACGGAGCAGGATCAGGGTGCGCTTCGAAGTCATGGCATCAGTTTATCGGCGCAGCCCGGCACGTGTACGCCCGCGCCCTGCGAGGATTGACGCATGGCGTCATCTCCTCTCGGTCGGCCGACCCGCGGCACCACCGGGACGAACCGACTCCGCCGGAACGACCGATGGATCGCCGCGAGCACCGCCTTCCGCCGCGCCGAGGATCCACTCGTCGTCGATCTGGGCTTCGGGGCGAGCGGCGTCACCGCGTTCGAGCTCGCGACCCGATTGCAGCGCGTGCGCCCGGACGCCGAGGTGCGTGGCCTCGAGATCGACCCCGCGCGCGTGCAGACCGCGACCCGGCAGCTCGCCGAGGTGCACGCCGGCCGCACGCCGTTCTCCCCCGAGCTGCGGGTGTCCTTCGACCGCGGCGGCTTCGAGGTGCCGCTGCCGGCCGGCCGTCGTCCCGCGCTGATCCGCGCCATGAACGTGCTGCGGCAGTACGACGAGGCCGATGTGGCGACGGCCTGGCGCACGATGGCCGCGCGTCTCTCACCCGGTGGCCTGCTGATCGAGGGCACGTGCGACGAGATCGGTCGCGTGTCGAGCTGGATCGACGTGGATCCGACGGGAGCACCGCAGCGGTTCACGATCTCGCTGCGTCTGGCCGATCTCGAGCATCCGAGCATCGTCGCGGAACGACTCCCCAAGGCACTGATCCATCGCAACGTGCCCGGCGAGCGGGTGCACGCGCTGCTCCTCGACCTCGATCGCGAGTGGGCGCGCGCCGCTCCGCTGTCGACCTTCGGGGCCACCCAGAGGTTCCTCGCTGCCGTCGGTGCGCTGCGCGAGCAGGGGTGGCCGGTGCTCGGCGGCAAGAGCCGCTGGCGCCTGGGCGAGCTCACGCTGCCCTGGCACGCGGTCGCGCCGCTCGGGTGAGCGCTCAGCCCGTCTGACGAGGGTCCGGTGCGCTGGGACGTCGCGACAGACGGGTCAGCCGCGGGATGTCGGCGGTGGCACCGGCGTCGGCCGGCACGATGACCTGCTGCGTCGCCGACACGTCGACGCCGTCGGACCTCACCACGAGATCGCCGACCGGCGTGCGGCGCGACAGGATCGCGAGGGCGATGGGACCGTCTTCGTGGTGGCGGGCGACCGAGGTCACCTGACCGACCTCGTCGTCTCCGGCGAACACCGGATCACCGACCGCGGGCAGCACCGCCTCGCTGCCGTCGAGGTGCAACGCGGCGAGGCGGCGAGGGGGGTGGCCGAGGTTGTGCACCTTCGCCACCGTCTCCTGCCCCCGGTAGCAGCCCTTGTTCAGGTGCACGGCGGTGCGGATCCAATCGGACTCGTGCGGCAACGACCTCTCATCGACCTCCGCGGACCAGCGCGGACGCCATGCGGCGACGCGCAGCGCCTCGGCGGCGAGGAGTCCCGCGAGCTGGTCGGCGGCGAGCGTCTTCGCGAGGGCATCGGAGCTCTCGCGCTCGAGGATCGCCACCCGCCAGGCGAGCGACGCCCCCGGGTGCTCGGCGATCTCGGCGTACTGATGCCCGCCGGCGCTCACGGCGTGCCACGGGTCCACCCAGACGAGCGGAACGCCCGACGGAGCGGATGCCGCGGCGAGCGCCAGCTCGGCCGCGACGCCTCCGTCGACGAAGCCCAGCAGCACGAGGTCGGGGCGCACGGTCACGGTGGCCTGCGTGCGGAACTTCATGCGTGTCAGCCAGGTCGCGAGGGCGTCGGCGTCGCCGGCGTCCGCGATGAGCCAGGTCGACGACCCGTCGTCCACCACACCGGCCGCGTGCTCCACTCTTCCCTGGGGATCGAGCACCAGCAGCTCGGTGCTCTCGCCTGCGGAGAGTCGCCCGACCGCCTGGGAGGTGATCGAGTCGAGCCAGCTCAGACGCTCGGGTCCGGCGACCTCGATGACCGTGCGGTCGTCGAGCGGCGCCACCGCCGCACCGGCGGCGAGTCGGCGCTGCTCGCGGAACGCGTCGCCGAAATGGGAGATCCCCGTCTCGTCGGCGACGGCACCGGGGATGTCGGTGAAACCGGTCATGTCAGACCTTCGCCAGGCGGGCCGACGCGTGCGAGCGCATCGTGGTTCCGAGGGCGGCGATGTCCCACGCCCACAGCAGATGGTTGTCGACGAGGCCGTACATGCGTGTGGCCGCGCCGTACTCCTTGGCACCGGCGCCGCGGACGATCGCGTCGGAGGCGATGTCGATGCGCGGACCGGCGATCTCACCGAGGTAGAGCTCCAGCATCCCGTCGGAGTGGGCGATCGAGACTTCGATGGGGAAGCCGCCCGAGGGGGCACGGAGGGCCTCGACGTCGTCGACCCCGCGGGTCACGGCGGCGGCGCGCGGCGGCAGCAGCGCGGGTCCGGCGTCGGCGTCGGTCGCAGGCCGGGAGAGACGCCAGAATCCGGTCTCGGCGACGAGGGGGATCGACTCCTCGCCGTCGTCACCGGCGAGGACGGCGGTCGCCGCGTAGTTGAGGAAGGCTCCGCCGTCGTGGCTGAAGCTCACCCGATGGGTGAACTCGCCCTGCAGACGATCGTCACCGACGGGGTAGTCGATGACGCCGGTGCCCTCCCAGACGCCGAGGAGCCACGAGAGCGGCGCGAGGTCGGCGGGGAGATCGGTGGGCAGCTCGAGCACGACGCTCAGCGCTGACCGCGGAAGAGGTTGCGCAGCACGACGACCGAGACGAACACGATCGCGAGGCTCGCCAGGCCGAGCAGGCCGATGAAGAAGAGTTCGAGCGCCAGGAGATCCATGTCGCCCACTTTACCCTCCGCGCGCACGGGTGTCGCCCGGGCGGGTCGGATGTCTCGCGGACGGGTCAGGTGACCAGCGCCGCCAGACCGAATCCGATGGAGATGACGCCCATCAGCAGCAGCGCCCCGATCGTGCTCCCGCCGACGCGGAGGATGAACCCCTGCGTGCGCCCGTACCAGAGCTGCGTGGCGAAGGAGAGCAGGACGATCCCCCCGAATGCCACGATCAGCCAGGGGACGCGCCACTCCGACGAGACGAAGACGCCCACCCCGATGGACGCGACGACGGCGACCGCCCAGACGATGAGGACACCGACGAAGGCGTTACGCGGTGCGAGCGCAGGATCGGACATACCTCCATTGTCACCCATCCGCGCCCGGTATCATGGCGTCACGGCGTTCCCCGCCGTCCGGAAGGAGTGCGTGTGGCCCAGGTCCTGGTGTTGACCAATGCTCCGGTGTCGGAGATGGTCCTGCCCGCGCTCGAGCTTCTCAGCCACCGCGTGCGTCAGATCCCGGCCGAGCCCGCCCAGCTGGTGAGCGCTCCCGATTACGACATCGTGATCGTCGACGGCCGTCTCGACCTGGTCGGAGCCAAGTCGCTGTGCCGACTGCTGCGCGCGACGGGGCAGGATGCTCCGCTGCTGCTGGTTGTCACCGAGGGCGGCATGAGCGCACTGTCCGGAGAGTGGGGTATCGACGACGTGCTGCTCTCCACCGCGGGACCTGCCGAGACCGACGCCCGCGTGCGCCTCGCGCTCGCGCGTCGCGATGAGGTCGCCGAGCCCACTCGCGTGCAGGCCTCGGGCGTCACGATCGACGAGCAGTCGTACTCGGCGAAGCTGCGGGGGCGCCCGCTGGATCTCACGTACAAGGAGTTCCAGCTGCTGCACTTCCTCGCGACGCACCCCTCGCGGGTCTTCACCCGCGAGCAGCTGCTCAGCGAGGTCTGGGGCTACGACTACTTCGGCGGCACCCGCACGGTCGACGTGCACGTGCGCCGACTGCGCGCCAAGCTCGGCGATCAGGAGCAGATCATCGGCACCGTGCGCAACGTGGGGTACCGGTTCAACGTCCACGACGACGAGACGGTCGCCGCCACGGTGTGACCCGGCCGCGCCCGTTCACGCGCGCGTCACCTCACGGTGCTTAGATGTACCCCATGATCGATCCCGCTCTCGCCGACGCTGGTCTCGGTGACGCTGAAGATGATGACTTCGATGCCACCGAGGCTCCTGACGCGCTGCTTCCCGACCACCGCTACCTCGATCGCGAGCTGAGCTGGCTCGCGTTCAACCAGCGCGTCCTCGAGCTCGCGGAGGATCCGTCGCTCCCCGAACTCGAGCGGGCCAACTTCCTGGCGATCTTCGCGAGCAACCTCGACGAGTTCTTCATGGTGCGCGTCGCGGGGCTCAAGCGCCGCATCGTCACCGGCCTCGCCGTGCCGACGAACATCGGGCGCTCCCCCGCCGACGCGCTCGCCGACATCGCTCGCGAGGCGCACGCCCTGCAGCTGCGCCATGCGGATGCATGGAACTCGCTGGTGCGGCCGGCGCTGGCCGAGTCCGGCATCGAGATCACCGTGTGGTCCGAGCTCACCGACGAGGAGCGGGGCAAGCTCAGCGAGTACTTCGGAGCGCAGGTGTTCCCCGTCCTGATGCCGCTCGCCGTCGACCCGGCACACCCCTTCCCCTACATCTCGGGGCTGTCGCTCAACCTCGCCATCCGCATCCGCAACGCCCGCACGGGACGCCAGGAGTTCGCCCGCCTGAAGGTGCCGCCGATGCTGCCGCGCTTCGTCGAGGTGCCGGGCACGGGCGAGATCAAGCGCTTCCTCACTCTCGAGGAGCTCATCGCGAACCACCTCGGCGATCTGTTCCCCGGCATGGAGGTGCTCGATCACCACGCCTTCCGCCTCACCCGCAACGAAGACGTGGAGATCGAGGAGGACGAGAGCGAGAACCTCATCCAGGCGCTCGAGGCCGAGCTCCTGCGGCGCCGATTCGGTCCGCCGATCCGCCTCGAGATCACCGACGACATGGACGAGGTCACGATGGACCTCCTGGTCCGCGAGCTCGACATCACCGACAAGGAGATCTACCGCCTCCCCGGGCCGCTCGACCTCCGGGGTCTGTTCGACCTGTCGCGGATCGATCGCCCCGACCTGCGCTACCCGCCGCACCTGCCCACCACCGCGGTCGCCTTCCAGCCCACGGGCAGCAACACGCGCGCCGACATCTTCACGGCCATCCGCAAGTCCGACGTGCTGGTGCACCACCCGTACGAGTCGTTCACGACGAGCGTCGTGTCGTTCCTCGAGCAGGCGGCACGCGACCCGCACGTGCTCGCCATCAAGCAGACGCTCTACCGCACCTCCGGTGACAGCCCGATCGTCGAGGCGCTGATCGATGCCGCCGAGGCGGGAAAGCAGGTGCTCGCCCTCGTCGAGGTCAAGGCCCGCTTCGACGAGGCCAACAACATCGTCTGGGCGCGCAAGCTCGAGAAGGCCGGCGTGCACGTCGTGTACGGGCTCGTCGGGCTGAAGACCCACTGCAAGCTCGCGCTCGTGATCCGCGAGGAAGACGGCGTGCTGCGCCACTACTCGCACATCGGCACCGGCAACTACAACCCGAAGACGAGCCGCATCTACGAGGACTTCGGGCTCTTCACCACCGACGCGCAGGTGGGCAAGGACCTGACCCGCCTCTTCAACGAGCTCAGCGGCTACGCGATCGAGAAGAAGTTCAAGCGCCTGCTCGTCGCCCCCCTGCACCTGCGCAAGGGGCTCGTGCGGCAGATCGATCACGAGCGCCGGAACGCCGAGAACGGAAAGCCCGCGAGCATCCGCATCAAGGTCAACTCGATGGTCGACGAAGAGGTGATCGACGCGCTGTACCGCGCGAGCGCCGCCGGAGTGAAGGTCGACGTCTGGGTGCGTGGCATCTGCAGCCTGCGCACCGACCTCGAGGGCATCAGCGACAACATCACGGTGCGCAGCATCCTCGGTCGCTACCTCGAGCACTCCCGGATCTTCGCGTTCCACAACGACGGCGACCCGCAGGTGTACATCGGCAGCGCCGACATGATGCACCGCAACCTCGATCGACGTGTCGAGGCGCTGGTGCGGGTCACCGACCCCGCGCACCTCAAGGACCTGCTCGACTTCTTCGACCTGGCCATGGACCCGCGCACCACCTCCTGGCATCTGGGGGCCGAGGGCGTGTGGACGCGGCACTCCGAGGATGCCGACGGCACCCCCCTCGTCGACCTGCAGGACAAGACCATGGGGTTGATCCAGCGACGTCGTCGCGCACGGTCGGTCCGATGAGCTCGCCGTCGACGGCCCAGGCGGCGCGGTCGAAGTGGACGGACAAGGCCGTGTACGCGGCCGGTGCCGTCGTCTGGCGCCTGATCGATGGCAAGCTGCGGATCCTGCTCATCCACCGCACGAAGTACCGCGACATCACGCTGCCCAAGGGCAAGGTCGATCCCGGCGAGATGCTCGCGGAGACCGCCGTGCGCGAAGTGCATGAGGAGACCGGCATCCGGGTGTCCCTCGGTGTGCCGGTCGGGGTCAGCCGCTACCACCTGCCGTCGAAGAAGCAGAAGGTCGTGCACTACTGGGCGGCCGAGGCCACGGCCGACGCCATCCGCGCCTCGACCTTCCTGCCCAATCGCGAGATCGCCGCCCTCGAATGGGTCAGCATCAAGAAGGCGCGTGCGCGCCTGAGCTACCCGGTCGACCTCGAGATCCTCGATTTCTTCGCCAACCTCGTCGACGACGGGGTGCTGCGGACCTTTCCCGTGATCGCGCTGCGTCACGCCAAGGCGCTGTCCCGCTCGGACTGGGACGGTGCCGATGCCGCGCGTCCGCTGACGGAGCGCGGCCAGCACCAGGCGTCGTCGATCGTCGGGCCTCTGCGCGCCTTCGGCGTGCGCAAGATCATCACCAGCGATGCGGTGCGGTGCGTGCAGACCGTCGCGCCCCTGGCCGCCGCCCTCGACCGCAAGAAGGTGAAGACCGAGGCGATCAGTCAGGACGCCTGGGAGGAGGGTCGCGACGACCTCCGCTCCGTGGTCGGCCGCCGCGTCCGCTCGGGAAAGCCCGCGGTGCTGTGCAGCCACGGGCCCGTGCTCCCCGGCATCCTCACCGAGCTCGCGCTGGCCACCGGCACCATCCGCGGATCGTACGTGAGCAGCGCCGCAGACCTCGAGCCCGCCGCGTTCTCCGTCGTCCACCTCTCCGCGACGAATCCCGGCTCCGGGATCATCGCGATCGAGACGCACATCCCCAAGGTCTGACCCCGACTCCGCCGGGATCCCGCGGATGGGCGCGGGACCCGCCCCAGAGAGTCGATCGCCGTTCACCTTCCGTTCACCTGTGCGGGAGAGTCTCGTTAACCGCCGCACCTAGCGTCACTGTGTGCCCTGCACCGGGCCCCACCCATCCAAGATCGAAGGATCCACAGTGAAGATCTCCCGAATCGCACGTATCGGCGCCATCGGCGCCGTCGCCGCTCTCGCACTCGCCGGCTGTGCCGCGAACGAAGGCGGCACCGGCGGCTCCACCGACGCCCCCACCGACTCCACCCTCTCCGGCACCATCGAGGCCACCGGCGCCTCGTCGCAGGAGGCCGCCCAGCAGTCCTGGGTCGCCGCGTTCCAGACCGCCAACCCCGACACGACGGTGAACTACACCGCGACGGGCTCGGGCACCGGCCGCGAGAACTTCATCGCCGGCTCCTCCAACTTCATCGGATCCGACCGCGCGTTCAACGCCGACGAGCTCGCCAAGGGCGGCTTCGGCTCCTGCGCATCCGACGAGATCGTCGAGATCCCGGTCTACATCTCCCCGGTCGCCGTCGCCTTCAACCTCGACGGAATCGACGAGCTGAACCTCGACGGCGAGACCATCGCCAAGATCTTCGCCGGCACGATCACCCAGTGGAACGACCCGGCCATCGCCTCGCAGAACGAGGGCGTCGACCTTCCGGACCAGGCGATCGTCACCGTGCACCGCTCGGACCCCTCGGGCACGCAGGAGACCTTCACCAAGTACCTCAGCGCCGTCGCCCCCGACGTGTGGACCTACGAGGCCAGCGACGAGTGGCCGCTGCAGACGGGCGAGGCCGGAGACGGCACCTCGGGAGTCGTCGACGCGATCACCAACGGCTCCGGCTACATCGGCTTCGCTGACGCGTCGCGCACCTCGGAGCTCGGCCAGGTGGCCGTCGAGGTCGAGGGCGACTACGTCCCCTACTCGGCAGAGGCCGCCGCGGCGCTCGTCGAGGCATCGCCGCTCGAGGAGGGCCGGTCGGACCACGACCTCGCGTTCGCCGTCGACCCGGCCGCCGCACCCGCCGGCTCGTACCCGATCGCGCTCGTCTCGTACCTCATCGGCTGCGTCGACTACGACGACGCCGAGACCGCCGGCCTCGTGAAGGCGTACTTCGAGTACGTCTCGTCGGCCGAGGGTCAGGATGCCGCCGCCGAGGCTGCCGGCAGCGCGCCGATCTCGGACAGCCTGCGCGACCAGATCAGCACCGCGATCGACGCGATCGTCACGAAGTGACCGACGGCTCAGCCCACGGCTGAGCTCCGGTCCGACGCCCCCGGGTGTCGGTCGAGAGGACTCGACCGACACCCGGGGGCACCCGCATGAAAACCCTGAAAGTCCCTCAGAGCCTGGAGTCGCTCCGATGACCACAACCACAACGGGTCCCGATACCACCCGTTCACCCGGCACACCCCACACGCTGCGCCGACGGGGTGACCTGGTCTTCTCGGGCACCGCGCTGGCCGCCGGGATCATCATCCTCGTCACCCTCGCCGCGGTGGCACTGTTCCTGATCGTGCAGTCGATCCCCGCCCTCTCGGCGGACACGTCGGACAATCACATCCTCTCGGGCCAGTCGTTCCTCTCCTGGGTCTGGCCGTTCGTCTTCGGCACCCTATGGTCGAGCCTCATCGCCCTCGTCATCGCCGCTCCGATCGCCATCGGCATCGCGCTCTTCATCTCGCACTACGCGCCCCGCAGGCTCGCCGGCTTCCTCGGCTACATCATCGACCTGCTGGCCGCGGTGCCGTCGGTCGTGTTCGGCCTCTGGGGTGCGCTCACCTTCGCCCCGATGCTCGTGCCCTTCTACAAGTGGCTGAACGAGCACCTCGGGTGGATCCCGATCTTCAGCGGCACGCCCTCGGGCACCGGCAAGACGATCCTCACGGCATCCCTCGTGCTCGCCGTGATGATCCTGCCCATCATGACCGCCATCTGCCGCGAGGTGTTCCTGCAGACTCCGAAGCTCCACGAGGAGGCCGCGCTGGCCCTCGGAGCGACGCGCTGGGAGATGGTGCGCATGGCCGTGCTTCCCTTCGCCCGCAGCGGCATGGTGTCGGGCGCGATGCTCGGCCTCGGTCGCGCACTGGGCGAGACCATGGCCGTGACGCTCGTGCTCTCCCCTCTCGGGATCATCACGTTCAATCTGATCAACCCGGAGAACCCGACGACGATCCCCGCGATCATCGCCCTGCGGTTCCCCGAAGCCCACGACGAGGGCGTCAACACGCTCATCGCCGCGGGTCTGATCCTCTTCATCGTCACCTTCGCGGTCAACTTCGTCGCCCGCTGGATCGTCTCGCGCCGTGCCGAGTTCTCGGGAGCCAACTGACATGACCACCACACTCACCCCCTCGCCGTCCTCGGTGGTCGCTCCCACCCACAGCACGTCGGCCGGACACCTGCCGAAGTGGGCGCCCTGGGCGCTGCTGCTGGTCGCGTTCATCGTGTCGGCGACGATCTTCGCGTTCGTCAACGTGGGCAACGACCCGGCCGACTTCAACATCGCGCTCACCCTCGTCGTCGGCCTGATCTTCTACATGGCGCTGATCATGGTGATCTCGACTCTCGTCGAGAGCCGCCGGCATGCGATCGACCGCCTCATGACGGCTCTGGTCTCCGGGGCCTTCGTGGTCGCGCTCCTCCCCCTCATCTCGCTGCTCTACACCGTGGTCGTCAACGGTCTGATGCGCTTCGACGGGGAGTTCTTCAGCTTCTCGATGCGCAACATCGTCGGCGAGGGCGGCGGCGCCGTGCACGCCGTCTGGGGAACCCTCCTGATCACGCTCGGCGCGACGGTGATCTCGGTGCCGATCGGCCTGATGACCTCGATCTACCTGGTCGAGTACGGAGAGGGCCGCAAGCTCGCCCGAGGCATCACGTTCCTCGTCGACGTCATGACCGGCATCCCCTCGATCGTCGCCGGTCTGTTCATCTACTCGGTGTTCTCCCTGATCGTCGGTCCGGGAACACGGATGGGCATCATGGGCTCGCTCGCGCTGTCGGTGCTGATGATCCCCGTCGTGGTGCGAGGCTCGGAGGAACTTCTCCGCATCGTCCCGAACGAGCTGCGCGAGGCCGCCTACGCGCTCGGCGTGCCGAAGTGGCTGACGATCATCAAGGTGGTGCTGCCGACCGCGATCGCCGGCATCCTCACCAGCGTGATGCTGGCCATCTCGCGCGTCATCGGCGAGACCGCTCCGCTGCTGCTCACCGTCGGCATCGTGCAGGGCATGAACCTCAACATGTTCAGCGGCCAGATGGCGACTCTGCCGGTGTTCTCGTACATGCAGGCGAAGTACCCCGGCATCCCCGTCGATGCCTATCTCGACCGGGCGTGGGCTGCCGCTCTCACCCTGATCGTCATCGTGATGGTGCTGAACCTGCTGGCCCGCATCATCGCCAAGGTGTTCGCACCCAAGATCAACGGCCGCTGAGCCGACACACCCGACTGACTGACTGACTGACTGAACAAGAAGGATCTCCCGTGTCCAAGAGCATCGAAGTCAACGACCTCAACGTCTACTACAGCGACTTCCTCGCTGTCGAAGGCGTCAGCATCGACATCAAGCCCAATACCGTGACGGCGTTCATCGGCCCCTCCGGGTGCGGCAAGTCCACCTTCCTGCGCACCCTCAATCGCATGCACGAGGTCATCCCCGGCGCACGCGTCGAGGGCGAGGTGCTGATCGACGGCAAGAACCTCTACGGCACCGGCGTGGACCCCGTGCTGGTGCGTCGCCAGGTCGGCATGGTCTTCCAGCGCCCGAACCCGTTCCCGACCATGTCGATCAAGGAGAACGTGCTCGCGGGTGTGAAGCTGAACAACACGCGCATGGCCAAGAGCGATCAGGACGCCCTGGTCGAGAAGTCCCTGCGCGGTGCGAACCTGTGGAACGAGGTCAAGGACCGTCTCGACCGTCCGGGCTCGGGCCTCTCCGGTGGACAGCAGCAGCGTCTGTGCATCGCCCGTGCGATCGCCGTCTCGCCCGACGTGATCCTCATGGACGAGCCCTGCTCGGCCCTCGACCCGATCTCGACCTTCGCGATCGAGGAGCTGATCGCCGAGATCAAGACCCAGTACACGGTCGTGATCGTGACGCACAACATGCAGCAGGCGAGCCGCGTCTCCGACAAGACGGCGTTCTTCAACATCGCCGGCACCGGCAAGCCCGGCAAGCTCATCGAGTACGACGACACCCGCACGATGTTCACGACGCCGTCGGTGCAGGCCACCGAGGACTACGTCTCCGGACGCTTCGGATAATCCTCTCCCCCGGGCTCTCCCCCGGGGTTCTCCGGCGTCCGGTCCGCGTCTCGCGGGCACGACGTCGGAGCAGGAGTCTCGACACGCCGTGCGGCCCTGTGGCCGCACGGCGTGTCGTCGTCATGGGGCCGAAGCCGTGCCCGCAGTGGCGCGATGAACCTCTCCTGCAGCCCGCGAACGACTCAGTCGCGCGGCGAGAGCAGGTAGCGGTTGAGATCGGCCGTGAGAGCATGGTCGACCGGCAGCTCGACCCCGTCGACGGCGGTGATCGGAGCCGCCAGGCGCACGCTCGAGACGAGCCACGCGGCATCCGCTCGAGACAGGTCGGACGCCGGGACGCGCGCGTACTCCGCCGCGAGACCACGGTCCGTCAGATACTCGTAGACGCTGAGCTGGGTGGTGCCGTGCAGGATGCCGCCGTTCGGCGCGGGCGTCACGAAGCGGTCGTCCAGGCGCAGGATCAGCGACGCGGTCGGCGCCTCCAGCACGAAGCCGTCGCGCGACAGGAAGATCGCGTCGTCGGCGCCGCGCCGGTGCGCCTCGCGCAGCGCGGCCATGTTGACCGCGTACGAGAGGGTCTTGGCTCCGAGCAGCAGCCAGGGCGCGTTCGCGGCGACGTCGAGGTCGTATCCGCGGTCGAGCGTCACCACGCGGATACCCCGTTCGCGCACCGCGGTGAAATCGGATGCCGGCGCAGCCGTCGCCCACGCGGTCGGAGTCGGACCGTGCTCCACACCCCTGCTGAGGATGAGCTTGATGACGTACTCGCCCGCCTCGCAGTGCTCCGCCGCGCGTTCGATCGCCTGGTGCCACTGCGCCTGGTTCGGAAGCGGCAGATCGCACAGCGCCGCGGAGTGCGCGAGCCGCTCCAGGTGCGGCACGACCTCCTGCGCATGCCCGTCGATCACGCCGATCGACTCGAAGACCCCGTCTCCTCGTTGCGTGCTCAGCTCCCCGACGCTCAGCGCGGGTGCCGCCGCATCGACGAGGGTGAACGTGTCGGCGAAGTCCGCGCGGACGTCGCCGGATGCTGCAGGGTCGATCATCAGAGCGAAGCGCCGGGTCATGGTCCGAGCCTAGAGCCCAGGGAATAGACCCGCAGCGATCTTGTTACAATGTAGTGGCCGGGCCGCATAACCCCGGGCTCCAATTTTTGCCGCTGCGAGCGGCCTTCCGCCGAGAGGCGTTCTTGCGGCCCGGTCTTATCTTTTCCCCGGCGATGTGCCCGGAAGATCTCAGACCAGGGCATCCGTTCGCCAGAGCGTCGCCGCCGCGGTGAGATCCTGTGCGTAGCTGCTCAGACGCAGGGCGCGGGTGGTCAGTTCGCTCGCTCGGGACGGTTCGGTGAGTTCGTAGTCGTCCGCGGTGTGCGTGGCACCGGAGGCGTGCACCCGGCAGAATGATGCCGCTCGATCGAGCGCGACGGCGAAGTCGCCCCGGAACGCTCCCCGCAGGATCGTGTCGATCAGGGCGACGATCTCATCGGGGCTCGCAGGCACCGGCGCTCCCGCGACGATCGCGTCGACCGAGGCGAGCTCCACCCGACCGCGCTCGTACAGCAGGGCCGCCGTGTGCGGATCGGTGTGGATCGCGAGCTGCAGCAGGTACAGCCGCCACAGCGCACCGGGAAGCGTCCGCGCCGGCGCCTTCGACCAGAGTTCGGCGATCTCGTCGATGCCGTGCTCCGCGGTGAAGGCGACGAGCCTGTCGGCGCTCACTCCGCTCTCGTCCGCACGCACACGGGTCAGGAGTGCGGATGCGGTCGCGTGCGCGATCCGCGTCTCCTCCGCAGGGTCGTGTGCGCTGACGATGTTGTCGAAGGCGCTGGACGGTCGGCGCACGGGACGGGAGAACTGCTCAGGCATCAGTCCAGGGTACGCGGGATCGACGCGGTCAGGCGGTGGGGATGACGACGACGGGATCGGTCGTCGGCGAACCGGACGGCGAGCCGCCGGCCTGCTCCACCGTGACCGCGATCACGTCTCCGGCATGCATGTCGCCGGCGAGCACCGCCGTCGCCTCTCCACCGTCGGCGTCGAACACGCCGGCCGAGATCGGCGTCTCACCACGGACGTACCAGAGTTCGTAGGTCTCGCCATCGGCGAGCGACGGGATGCCGTCCGTCACCAGCACCGAGGTGCCGAGCGAGGCCGACCAGTGTGCGGTCGCGGTGCCGCCGCCCTCCAGCGGAACGCTCGCCTGCTGTGCGTCGCCTGCGGCCTGGATGTCCTGCAGGGCGATGACGCTCGCAGGGCGGTTCAGGTAGTCGTTGACGGCCACTGCGCCGATGCCCACTCCGACCAGGAGCGCGAGGCAGGCGGCCAGCGTGAACAGGATGCGCAGACGATGCGGCGGAGCCTTCGGGGACGCCGCGGCGCGCGGGTCTCCCGGCGCGAGGTCGTCGGACTCGAGCTCGTCCGCGACGGACGAGGAGTCCTCGGCATCGGCTGAGTCTTCCGCGCCGGCTGAGTTCGATTCGGGGAGAGTGTCCGGGATGGAGTCGGACACGATGGCCCGACCGTCCTGCGGCGTCTCGGCGATGCGGGCGAGCAGTGCGGCCCTGATGCCGGGGCCCGGGACCACCGGGGTCGCGCCGGATGCGAGCATGCCGGCGGTGTCGACGTCGTCGTCCGCGATCGCCTGCCACTGCGGGTTCGCGACGAGAGCGGCGTGGTAGCGCTGCTGGTCGTCCGGCGACAGCGCGTCGAGTGCCGCTCCTGCCGCGAGTTCCGCGAATTCCTGTTCGTTCATGCTGTCACCCCCATGGCTGCCCGGAGACGCGAGAGTCCGTCTCGCATCCGTGTCTTGATGGTCCCCAGCGGTGCTCCGACGAGCACTGCGACTTCGTTTTGACTGTATCCGCCGTAGTAGGCCAGAACGAGTGCTTCGCGCTGCGCCTCGGGAAGAGCTGCGAGCGCGTGGTGGACCTTCTCGCTCTCGATGCCCAGTTCCACCGTCTCCGACACACTGTCGTGTGCGACTCCGATATCTCTGAACCCGGCCCGCACATCCCGGTCCGCACTGGACTGGGATGCCCGTACCCGGTCGACCGCACGACGGTGCGCGATCGTCATCACCCAGGTTCTTCCCTGCCCCTTGTTCGGAGCGAACTTCGAAGCGGATTGCCAGATCTCGAGAAAGACCTCCTGCAGCACCTCTTCGCTCTGCGAACGGTTGACCAGGACCCGCAGGATCAGGCCGAATGCCCGAGAGGACAGCGCATCGTAGAGTTCGGCGAATGCGCGCTGATCACCGCCGCCGATACGCACGAGCAGGTCGGCGACAGCATCCTGCGGCGCACCGTCTTCGGGTACGTCCATTCCATCGATGACCATCTGTACCAGCATGCCGCATTCACCTCGCTTTCCCCTGCAACCGCCGCCCGAA
>Ga0308161_1003399_pt1 | contig 15551 bp, 16 predicted proteins | sample PhyFR2_FD_201034 | JGI IMG/M metagenome (GOLD analysis project Ga0308161, IMG submission 201034) | Phyllosphere microbial communities from UC Gill Tract Community Farm, Albany, California, United States - DLSLF.R2 | ecosystem: Host-associated > Plants > Phyllosphere > Unclassified | place: USA...
CCGGGCTCGACCGCGGCCTAGGATTCTCTGATCGCGATGCCCGGATATTCCAGGACGAGCCCCGAACTGTCGTACCGCAGATCGCACGTGAACTCGAAAGTCGATGACTCGTAGTGGAAGACCATCAGGTCGGGACCGGCGTCGATCAGCGTGTAGCGCTGCTCGAGCCTTTCCACCCGCAGGTCCTCGGCTCGAACGAAAGCCGCCGGCACGTCGACGCCGACTCCCTCGATGAAGTCGAGACGATGAACCGGGAGCGTGTTCGTCACGGCGGACGACTCGAAATCCACGTCGACACACCCATCGAGCTCAGGTCGCGGCTCGCCGTTCACGGTCCACCGCCCCGCGTCGTCGCGCGCCAGCGTCACCTCACTCCTCCCCGTGTTCGTGAGGCTGGACGCCTGCACCGCCACCGTTGTCCACGAGCGGTCCACGCTCACGTCGTAGCCGACCGACCACAGCGCAGAGGACTCGTGCGCGGTGGTGTGGCCGGCGAGCCGATGGCCGCCGCTCAGTACCTGGAAGAAGGCGACCTCGAACCCGGCCCTCACTCCCGTATGGGTCCAGCTCGCCCCGCCGGGCAGTGTCGTCAGCCGCATGAACGGAATCTATCGTCTCCGCGTGGTGACGGCTCCGGCTCTCCGGCACAGGGACTCGCGCTCATCTGCCGATGCCCGGCCGATCCACGACAACACCTCGGCGACGAGGGCGATGTGTCGAGGGGGATCACCCCCTCGACGTACGGATGCAGCCCGCCTCTGGCCGAAAGTCAGAAACCCTGACTCATCGTTGGTCGAGACCGAGAGTCACTCTCGCATACCTTCGCGGTGAGCCGATGATCATCGGATACCATCACGAAGGAAGACATAGATGTCGAATGCAATGACGCACCTTTACTCACTCCCACAGGCGCCCGCGAGGGCCCTCGAGGCGCTCCAGCAGAAATACGAGACGAGCGACAACCCCGTGATCGTCGTGGCTGTCGCGGCGGCGATCGTGCTGGGAGTCGGCTTCATCGCCTTCCTGACGGCCATGTGCATCAGCCGCGGCTACAGCGGGTTCGGCGCGGTGGTCGACATCACCTGGACCAACCCGTTCTCCGCGAACGTCACCTTCAAATGCATCTAGAGATGACGCATGCCACCGAGGGTGCGGGCGCGAGTGTCGCGCCCGTGCTCTCCGTGAGCGCTCTGACGAAGCGTTACCGGGGCGGACAGGGAATCACCGACGCGAGTATCGAGGTCGCGCCCTCCGCCCTCGTAGGGGTGATCGGCCCGAACGGCTCCGGCAAGACGACTCTCGTGCACAGCATCGTCGGACTGCTCGAGCCCGACGCCGGTGAAGTGCTGATCGATCGGTCTCCCGCCGCGGATCTCGACGCCAAGTGCAAGCTCGGCTTCGTGCCGGACGAGCTGCCGCTTCCGTCGAGTCTGAGCGGAAACGAGTTCATCGACTACCTCGCCCGCCTGCAGCCGGGATTCGATTCCGAGTGGAAAGACTATCTCTGCGAGATACTCGGCCTCACCGACCACCTGGCGCGGTTCATCGGCGACTACTCACACGGTATGAAGAAGAAGATCCAGTTCGTCGCCGCCCTCGCCCATACTCCGCGGCTCCTGGTCTTGGACGAGCCGTTCCGCGGTCTCGACCCCGAGGCCGCCATCTGCATCCGTGCGCTCATCGACGCACACAGGGCGCGTGGCGGCGGGGTGCTGGTCGCCACACACGATCTCCTCTTCGCCGAGCAGTTCTGCACCAGCGTCGTGATCCTCGCAGATCAGAGAGTCGCGGCCTCCGGGCACCCTGCCGCCTTGCGCGAGGAAAGCGACGCCGCGTCACTCGAAGAGGTGTTCCTGCACGTGTCGGGGCTCGCCTCTCAGGTGCTCACGGTGGAGTCCGGTATCGCTGCCCGATTCCCCGTACACGCCCGACTCTGATCCAACGAAAGGCTTCTCTCATGTCCTCCGCGCTCCGCCAGCTCGCCCTCATCCTCTCGGCGCTCCTCCTCGCGCCGATCGTCTGCTTCCTCCTCTTCCTCGGCAGCATCGCGCTCACCGTCGCCACGGGCACCGCGGTCTCGGTGCCCGGTATGACCGAGAACGGCAGCGGCGTGGGCGCCGAGCTCGCCAGCGCGCAGTTCGTGTTCCCGGGTTCTCTGATCTGGCTCATCGCGACCGCCGTCGTCATCTACCTCATCGGATTGCTCATCGTGCGACGCAGCTCCCGGGCGAGCGAACCCGCTCTCGCATGATCGCCCGGCCGGCGGGATTCTTCGGCCAGTCCCGCACGATCGCGTCCTTGACGCTCAGGGTGTGGTCGAACGAGTTCATCCGTCAGTTCGGCGGCAGTCGAGCGACCTCACGGGCCATGATCGGGGTTCTCGTCGCGCTGCTCGCCGGATGGCAGCTGCTGGGCGTCGTCCCCCTTCTGATGGGGCAGACCGCGGTCGTCCCCGCTGCTCTTCAGGTGCAGATGGTGTCGGAGCAGCTGACGATGGCCGCGGCGATGAGTCTCTGCCTGCTGACCATCGTCCTGGTCGTGTCTCCCTCGCGGACGGCCGTGGACGATCTGCTCGCGCCGTATCCCGTGAGCGCCGCAGCCCTGCGGTTCGGGTCGCACGGAGTCCTCCTGGGGTCGGCGTGCGCCGCCGGGCTCCTGTTCACGCTGCCGTTCATCGTGCCGGCCGTGCCGCTGATCAGCGAGAAGATGCGCGTGCTCCTCGTGCTCTCCTGGATGCTCGTCTGCTGCGCGAGCATCGCCGCAGGCTGGGCGCTCTTCCGCGGTGCGACCTGGCTGTCTCGGACGGTCCTGCGAGTGCCGTCGGCGTTCGGCCGCTCTCTCGCCTCGTTCGCACTGATCGCCGGTGTCATCGCGATCCTGGCTCTGCGCGTTCGCCTCCCTTGGGCCGATTCCGTCCTCGTGGGCTCGTCCGTGGCTCTGGGCGCTGCCGCGGTCTGCGTGCTGTGCCTGCTCCTGGGAACGGGAATTCCCTCCGACGTTCGCGAGGCGGGCGACGGCGCGATCATCCCGATCGCCGCCAGGCTGGGGCGCCGCGTCTCCGTGCCCGGGCGGGAGCGCACGATCGTCCGCATCGAACTCACCCAATGGATGCGCTCCTCGCTGGTCGTCGCCGCCGAGACCCTCACGATGCTGGTCGCCGTGGCCATCGCCCTCATGATCGGTCTGGGAGTGCTGCTGCCCGCGTCGGTCGGCTTCGCTCTGCTCGTCGCAGCCGCCGGCGGAAGCGCGATATTCGGATTCGGTGTCACCGCCCCCTACCGATGGATCAGGGCGGCGGTCGCGGGGCGGAGAGGTCAGGCGTCGGCGACGCGCGTCTCGCTCGCCGCGGCGGTCGTCGTCGCATCGGTGATCACGCTCTGCGTGATGGTTCTGCTCGTCGCGACCGGCATGCTGAGCGTGTCCGACGTCATCGCGGCCCTCCCGGCGATGGTCCTGAGCTTCTGCGCGGCCTTCGCAGCGGGAGTGCTCTTCCCGGTGAGTCCGCGGCAGAACATGTCGAGTCTGTTCACCCTGCTGCTGGCGCTGCTCCTGACCGTGGGTGCGGGCGTCGCTCTTCAGCAGATCGCCTCTGAGTGGGGGCGCGCTCTGTCGATGGTCGTCGTGGGGGTCGGCGCGCTCGCGCTCGCATTCACTGTGGTGCGGCGTCGCGAACCGCTCGCCCACGCGGCTCTGGCCGCATGACGCCGTCGGACACCACGACGGCAGGAGGCGTTCGCGTGTTGCGACTCCACCCCGGAGTCCGACTCGATCGTGGCGTCGACGGTGCGTGGCTGCTCTCCGACGACGCCCGAGCGCTGCGCGGCGTCCCGCTCACGACCGCGGATGCCGACACCCTCGGCACCGTCTGCGTCGACGGCTCAGACGGGGAACGTCGAGAGCTGGGATGGCCGGTCGCGATCGATGTGCTTCTGCACGGCGCCGCAAGCGGTGATCGTCGATTCATCGAAAGCCTTCGAGGGGATGCCTCCCTGTCCTCACCGGAGCGGGCTCTGCTCCGGTCGCTCGCTCGGTCTCGACGCATGCGCCCGCGTCGCTTCGACGCCTTCTCGGTCTGGGTCTTCGTCATCGGTGCGGTGGTGCGCCAGTTGTCCGTTGTTCTGGTCGTGACCTCGCTTCTGCTCGGCGCGATGGCGATCGCTCTCGACCTCCCGGCTCGGCAGATCCCCATGATCCTGGTGCTCCCTCTGCTGATCCCCGTCGTGATCGGAACGCATGAGGCCGCGCACTGGATGACGATGCTGAGGCGGACCTCCGCGCGGGCATCCGGCGCGCTGCTGGTCCGCGGCCGGCAGATCGCGGTGTTGACGCCGGACCTGGACACGAGCACGATGCGCAGAGTGGCGGCCGCGGGGCCGTGCGCGGGCATCGCGGTGTGCGCGATCTGGACGGGTATCTGGGCGTTCATCGGAGGTCCGTTCGGGATCGCCGTCGGCATCCTGTTGGGTGTCAGTCAGCTGCTGGGGTTGACGCCGCTCTCGAAGGACGGACGCGCTCTGCTCGGCATCCGGACGTGATCGTCAGACGTCGATGAGACCGGCCCGCACCGCGAAGATCAGAACCTGCAGCCGGTCGCGTGCGTTCCACTTGCGCATGACGGTGCTGAGACACGCCTTGACGGTGCCCTCCGAGACGTTCAGCCTGGCGCCGATCTCAGGGTTCGATCGACCATGCGCCAGTTCTTTCACGATCGCCAGTTCGCGTCCGGTGAGCTCCATCCCCGGGGAGAACCGGGCGATGGGCTCGGACGCGTTGGAGAGCACCGCGCCGATCAGACGCTTCGTCACGGCGGGCGACACGATCGTCATGCCCGCGTGTACCTGTCTGACCCCCGCGATGACGTCCTCCGGCTCGGAATCCTTCAGCAGGTACCCCGACGCTCCGGCACGAAGCATCGGCAGAACGGCGTCGTAGGAGCCGAGTGCGGTGACCGCAAGGATGCGCATCTGCGGGTGCTCGGCGAGGATCCGCTCGGTCGCGATCACCCCGTCCATGTTCGGCATGTGAACGTCCATGATGATGACGTCAGGACGGTGCATCATCGCCAGGTCGACGGCTTCCACCCCGTCCTTCGCCGTGGCGACGACCACGACGTCGGCCACACCGGCGAAGAAGAGACTCAGAGCTCGGCGAACGAGAGCGTCGTCATCGACGACCATGACCCGGATCGGCTCCATGCTGACAAACTTACTCATTCGAACAAGAGGCTCTTCCATCTTCTGGCCAGAAGTGCAGATCGTGATCCTCCACTTTCGACCAAGATGTCAGAAGGTCCGAAAAAAGGAGATCACCATGTTCCGCATCCTCATCCCCGCCGCATACGCAGATGGCGTGTGGGAGGACATCTGCCGCATCCTGCAGTTCTGCAGCTGAGCGAGTGAGCGATCCGGCGCGCCGTCGCCTGCTCGGACTCCTGCGCGGTGATGCGTCGGAGCGGGTTCCCGCGACCGGCGACACCGGGTTCGCGGATTTCATACCTCTCGTACCCGCGGCGAGGGTCGTGCTCCTCGCCGCAGCAGTCGTCGGGTGCATCGCCACTCTTGTCTCCGGCGCGAGTTCAGGGTTCCCGCTGACGGCAGCGCTGCAGTTCGGGGTCACGGCGGCCTTCGCCCTGTTCGCTGTCAACCCGATCGCTGCTGCCGCGGCGATCGCTGCGGCCATGTGCCTCTCCTTCCCCCTCGACATCGAGAGGCCGATGCTACTGGCGGTGATCGTCGCCGTCGGATTCGTCTCCCGCATAGGATCGCGCACGCTTCTCCTCGCTTACGGGGGTTTCGTCGTCGTCGCCATCGCAGGGATCGTCTGGATGGACGGCAGCTCGATCCCGGCGATGAGCGTGCTGCTGTACGTGGTCTTCGCGGTGATCGCAGGGTCCCTCGGTCTTCTGATGCGTGCGGGAGCCACGCGCGAGCAGCGCCTGGCGGTTCAGCTCATCGCCGAGGAGCGGAGATCCACAGACATCGTCAGGGACGAGCGCGCGCGGATCGCCGCTGACCTGCACGATGTGATCGCGCGCGATCTGGTCGTGATCGTCATGCACGCCAGGGCCCTCGATCAGCTCGACCGGCCCGCACTGACGCAGGCCCAGGCCGAGATACTGAGCGCGGCCAAGAGCGCGCTGTCCGACATCCGAGTGATCGTCGCGGCGGTCGACCCCGTTCCGCTGACATCCGGAGTGGAGGCACCGGCGCTGGCCGAGGAGATCGCCCAGGCGCACCATCTTCTCGATGCCCCGGGACGCACGCTCCGAGTCGGAGGTGCGATCCCGGAACTTCCCAAGCACATCGACGGGGCCCTCGGTCGGATCCTCCGCGAGGCCGTGCTGAACGCCTCGAAGCATGGAGCACCCGGCGAGACGACGCTGGAGGTGCAGTCCAGCGACGGCGAGGTGCGCCTCGAGCTGCGCAACCCGATTCACCCCGAGGGCACGGACGTCTCCTTCGCGCTCGGAGGCCACGGGATCACACGCATGCGAGAGCACGCGCAGATGCTCGGCGGCGATGTCGAGACATCGTGTGATCACGACGTGTGGACGACGAGCGCACGACTCCCGCTCTGAGGTGGTCGTGAGCCGTCTACATCAGGACGGAGGCCGCGCGGTCTTCGCCGCCCCGACCGCCCACACGAAGTCGGGAACCCGGTCGTTCACGGCATGATCGCCGACCTCGAACCACGCACGTGGCCAGCGCCCCTCAGTATCCCGCCGTCCGCCGCCGAATCCGCATCGGACCCTTCGCCCACGACGGGTCAACGACCCGCCCGTCGTGAACGATGTCGACAGCCCGCACGGCCACCAATCGGCGAGCGGCACGGCGGGCGGGCTCCTCCAGGGCGCGCCAGCCATCGCCGCCGACGGCACGTGCCGCGTCGGATGTACTGATCGTCTCCTTCGCGGGGCGTTGCGCGAGAAGAGCGAGGATCGTCGCCTCGAGCGCGCGATCCGTCGGCGTGACCTTGCGCGAGCGGCACGCGGCCGAGCAGTACGTCACCTCGTCCCAGACGGCGGACCACGATGCCCGCCACTGCATCTCGCGACCACACGACGCACAGACCTTCGTCTCGACCTGCGGACGCGGGTCACGCTGCCTGCTCACAGCGCGAGACCCGGTGACTGTGTGCGCACGATACTCAGCGTAAACCGGCACCGCGCGGCTGTGAACCCAGCCCATTCGATCGAGGCCAGACGTGCGCAAATCACGACTGAGCTCCGGGCCGCGCTCACCGAGTTCAGGTTGCCCGGGGCGAGTTCGCCATTGGTCGGCCTCTGCCACGAGGTTGCCGGGAGAACGCGGGATTCGGGAAGGGCCCGGGCGACGCTACAGCGTGGTCGCGTAGATGCGGAACCTGCGCTGAGTGACGGTGATCGGAGCTGCAGCCTGCAGGTCGGAGAGACGCCGAGCATGCGATCGCACGGCGAACCCCGGTGCGTCCCACGGCACGAGGCCGATGTAGGTGACGAGGGCGACAGCATCCCTGAACCGCATCGTCCCCTCCCAGTGGTCGACCTGGTCGATCCGCATCCCTGCGTCCCGAAGGGCCTCTGCCTGCGCGTCCACCGTGACGTCGGAGTGGAGGTATTCACCCCCGAACCACTCATGGATCTCGGGGGCGTCGAAGCCGTCGACCTGCTGCGTCAGGAACCTGCCGCCCGAGACCAGCACCCGTGCGACCTCGGCCGGGTCGTACGACTCGTGACGGGACATCACCACGTCCTGACTCCGGTCGGGAAGGTCGAGGGGATCGCCGGCCTCAGAGTCGTACTGCAGCACCCTCACGTCACGGGGCGTGAGGCGTGCTCGCGCTTCGGGAACGTTGGGCGACCATCCCTCGGTCGCTGTGACCTGGGGCGGTCGGGACGACCCTTGTGCCAGTGAGTCCAGCAGCGCGGACAACCGCTCGCAGCCTCCGGTTCCCAGGTCCACGGCTCCGACGCGCGAGTCGCGCAGCGCGTGCAGACAGTCCGTCTCGAAGTCCCACCAGGGGCTGTCCGAGACCAGCGCGCCGTCGAGCCGCGAGAAGTCCCATCCGACCATCTGCGCGTCAGCGTGCACCGCTTCGAGTCGCGCGAGAAGATCCACGTCGATTCCTTCGAGGTCGCTGCCGAGATCGCCACGCATCGTGGGGTCCTCGGTCTGCTCGTCCGCCGTCACGCTGCGAGTCTGGCATACCGACTCGATCTCGGTCGCAGCTCGCGTGGCGTGAGCGCGTTGCCCCAGCTGACGCGCATGTCTGGCGTCGAGCACGCCGCGGCCCCGGGGCACGCCCGCTCTCATCGTGAGGTCATCGGCAAGACCGACTGTGCGACCACCACTCCACTTGCGATGAGGAACGCGGGCGCGAGATAGAAGGTGAGCAAGATCGACCACCAGGGACCCCGCACGACCCATCGGGAGAACGCGCGAAGGCCGCGACCGAGCCTGGGGAACTCGCCGCCGTGCAGCCACCGTCGATAGCACCAGTCGACTGCCGCGAGCCTCCGTCGGGCGCCCAGGCGCACGAGGTCCAGCGCCACCCAGAGCCAGAAGCCATAGGCGACCACGCCGACGAGACCGACGAACATCGACCAGAGATCGTTCAGCAGCTCGACGCTGCCGCTCCGGGTCGCATAGAAGTCGCTTCCGGTGGCGATGATCGTCGTCAGCAGAATCCCGCCGAAGAATCCGAGAAACGCCACTGTTGTCCGCGCAAGGCCGACGATGTGCCGTCCCAGCACAGACGTCTCGGCGAGCGGTCGCGGCGGTCGCAGCACGGCAGCGACACAGGCATGGACGAGAACGACGGCGAGAGAGACGATCGCGATGACAAGGGCGAGACCCAGCGCAACGTGCAACCCCAGATCCGCGGGTTCGCCGGCCGATGCGAGGCGAGACGCATCCCCCACTGTCACATCGGCCCCCTCACGACGTTGCCTCAGGCATGCGCTCCTCCTCATTTAGCCGAACCGCGTGATCGACCTCATCGTTCGCGAACTCGGCATTGCCGCGATCGTACCGGTGACTAGGACAGAACAGCCGAGGCGGCGGTCGCGCATCTCGTGACCCGCACGATCGTGTCCGACTGTCCCGATCCCGAACTTTCCGTGACCAAACCGTTGTGAGACAGGGCATCTCCGGAAAGACGGGTGAGGGGTGCGCCGCCGAAACTGCCGGTTGTCTCACGAAACTTGTCGGTAATCGCGTTTCGCTCTCACCCTGCCTAAAAGGTCGGGCGGACCATTACGGCGCAACAGGTTTCGGCAGGGCATTTCGGCAGGTACGCGACCGGCGTGTCGTGCAGTCGTCCGGCGACCTCGGTGCGGCCGCCGGAAACGATCGTTATCGGCAAGTCGACGGCCTCTTGGTTATACGCCGGCCAGCGTTCTGGTGACGTCGCGCCGCAGTGCGGCGATGGTGGGTCCCAGTGATGCGGTGAGTATCAGAACGAATCCGAGTGCGGTGACGATGAGAATGCTGAGGTAGTGGATGCCGGTGAGTGACATGCCGAGGCTGCTGCTGACGATGAAGGCGGTGGTGACGACCGCGATGAACGCGAGGAGCATCGCGGTGAGGGTGTAGATCACGGCTTCCAGGATCGAGGAGACGGCGATTTGTCGTTGGGTGGAGCCGGCCGCTTGGAGGAGTGCGATCTCGCGTTGGCGCGCGCCTCCTGACATGAACACGGTGGCTGCAGCGCCGATGCCGGCGATGAGCAGTGGGCCGCCGAGCAGCTGGACTGCTTGCCCTGGTTCGAGGACATACCCCGAGGCGTCACCCGACTGTTGGCGCACGTACTCGGCAAGGATCTCGACGCATGTGTAGATCCCGCCAGCCAGGCCGATGCCGACCACCAACGGGCTGATCGTGGCCGTGCTTTGCGTTACCCGGTAGCGCGCCGCGTGACGGGCGAGATACCAGGATGTCGAAATTCGCGCGGGAACGATCCACGTCCAGGCGCGCAGCGTCAACGGCAACAGCAACGGACCTGCGGCTGCCATAATCATCACGATCGCTGGGGCGATCAGGATCGATGTGCTGGTGACGGTTTGCACGTCGCCGTCGACCATCATGCTCACGAGACCATAAGTCGCGGCGACCGCGAGCGCTGTCAAGAGGTACCGGATCCAGGTCATCCGGATCTTGGGAGGTTCAGGTTCGGTCAACGCTTGAAGCGGAGAGGTGATCGCGGCGTTCCTCGCACCCCGGAGTCCGGCGGTGACGACGACGGCGATGATCGCGAGGATGACGGCGATGAGTGTCGAGATGTTCGTGTGTGGTTCCACGGGGGTGCTGAAGTTCCACGAAGCGAAGAGAAACTCGAACAGACGCCGGAATGCGACCGCGGAGAGCATCGCACCAATGATCGCGCCGAGCGCGGACACGATCGCGAGTTGAAGCTCGACGATCAGCGCGACGAGAATCGGCCGCACGTTGAAGATCTGCCAGAGCGCGTAGGAGCGGCGTTGCAGCGAGACCGTGAGGTTCGCTGTCGAGCTCAGGACGACGAGTGCGGTGAATCCGGAGAAGATCAGGACGGGTGAGCTGGCATTCTGAAGTGCCTTGCGGGTAGGTGCCTCGTATGCGTTCGCGGTCTCTAGGAGGCCGGCACCGATGCTGGCCGCGAAACCGGCGGCCGCGGCGACGAGGAGTATCCCGACCCAGACGCGCGCGTTCGCGCGGAGGTCGGACAGAATCAGCGTGATCACGCGTTCTCCCGTGCTCGCGCCATAGCTTCCAAGACGGCCTCGGGTGTCGGAGTGCGCAGTTCAGAGTGGATCAGTCCGTCCCGCAGCACAAGCACCCGATCGGCAAGCGCAGCAGCCTCCAAGTCGTGGGTGACCATGACGACCGAGCGGGCATCGGTCGTCACCGCCCGAAGCAGGCGAAGAACCTCCGCACCCGATGTCGTGTCTAGGGCTCCGGTCGGCTCATCGGCGAACACGATGGCTGGGCGAGCGACGAGCACGCGGGCGACCGCGACGCGCTGCTGCTGACCTCCGGATAGCTCACTCGGCTTGTGGGAGCCTCGGTCGTCGAGTCCAACCTGCGCGAGAGCGTGATCTGCTTCCGCGCGGCTGATCGGTGTGCGCGCCAGACGTGCAGGAAGCGCGACGTTCTCGCGCGCGTTCAGCGACGGGATCAGGTTGTACGACTGGAACACGAACCCGACATGCTTCCGGCGAACCGCCGCTACGGCGCTCCGCCCCATGCGCGTCACATCCTCACCTGCGAGATGCACGCTGCCGGCTGTGGGCTTCTCCAAACCAGACAGGCAATACAGCAGTGTCGACTTTCCCGACCCGCTCGGCCCGACGATGCTGACCATCTCTCCCGCAGCGACTTCGAGAGAGACGCCCTTCAAGACACTGACATCCGGCTCCTTCCGGCCGCCCGGATACGACTTGGTGACGTTCGAGGCAGCAACAATTGGGCCGGTCATGCTCCCAAACTATCGACCGGCCCCGCGAGAGCACACGTCAGCAACCCGCCACTTCTGGCGTATCCGCCCCGCCACCACAGTTCAGCCGAAAACGTCTGCCGAACAGCCCTTCTGACCGACGATCGCGGCGAGCGTTTCGACCTGCTGCACGAGACCGCGCCGGAAACGATCGTTTTCGGCAGGGAGGTGGCGCCGCCGCGCTGCGACAGGCTTCCTGAGACTCCGCCGCTTTCGTGAGACGCTCCGACAGCGTTCGTGAGACTCCGACAACTTCGTGAGATCGGACAAGGAACCCGCCACCCTTCGAACTTTCCGTGACCAAACCGTTGCATTCGTTATCTCGCCGTTATAGAGTGATCGCACGGTGAATGTTTGCTGTGGCATACACCGCATGTGATTGCAGGACACTCTTGGTGCAAGGGACAAGGGCCGGTCGGGAGCCTCTCCGACCGGCCCTTTACTGTTGCCAGTAATCTGGTCTCCATGACCGATCGCAAGCTCGCCGTCCAGGCGTGGGAGAGCCTGTTCCGTGCGCAGCACGAGCTGTTCACCGAGATGAACGCCGACTTCGATCACTCCGGTCTCGGGCAGGCCGAGTACGACGTGCTCCTCACAGTCACACGCTCGCCCCGCAAGTCCGCCCGGCTGCGCGACGTCACCTCGAACATGCTGATCAGCCAGCCCAGCGTCTCGCGCCTCGTCGACCGCATGGTCGCGCGCGGGCTCGTCGAGAAGTGCCCCGATCCCGACGACGGACGTGGTTCGCTGATCCGCGCGACGGATGCCGGAGTCCGAGCCTTCCGCCAGATCGCCACCGTGCACGGCCGCTCCATCGCCGACCGCATGTCGCGGCTCGACGACGACGAGCTGCGGGCCCTGCGCGACCTCGCCGAGAAGCTCCGCGGGCGCTGACCTCTCGTCGGGGAGGGTCTTCCCTCGGACGGTTCCCCGTCGGGCGGATTTCTCCCCGTCAGGCGGCGAGATCACGCAGAGGGGTCCGCCCGCCGGGGAGTTCTCCTCCCACACCGGAGGGAGGCTGCGCTCTCGGCGACGGCTGGAACCGTTTTCTGGCAGGGTGGACCGTAACCGCCCGCGCGACCGCGCGGGCGACACGGACCGCCCCCTCGGGGGGAACCAGGGAGGTCATCCATGGAGATCGCCGGAGCAGTCGGCATCCTCGTCATCGTCGGCATCGCCGTCGTCGCCGCCGTCGTCATCCTGCTGATCCTGCTGCTGTTCGCGCGCAGCTGGATCAAGGTCGCCCGAGCCGACGAGGCCCTCGTCATCTCGGGACGCAAGCAGAAGGTGGCACGCGCTGTCATCGGAGCGGACGGCTCGACCAGAGACGAGATGTCGGAATCACCCGTCACCGTCATCGTGAACGGCAAGTCGCTCGTCAACCCGATCACGCAGCGCCACGAGATCATCTCGCTGCGTTCGCGGCAGGTCTCCCTGAACGCCGAGGCGCAGTCGCTCGACAGCGTCACGCTCAACGTCGACGGCGTCGCGATCGTGAAGATCGGCTCCGACCCCATCCTCGTCCGCCGGGCCGCCGAACGATTCGCCTCGCAGGACAAGGCCATCGAGCAGTTCACCACCGAACAGCTCGAGGGTGCGCTGCGTGGCATCGTCGCCACGCTCTCGGTCGTCGAGCTCATGCGCGAGCGCAAGAAGTTCTCTGACCAGATCGCCGCCGACGTCTCGCAGGAGCTCGCCGAGCAGGGACTGATCCTCGACTCGTTCCAGATCAAGGGCATCACCGACAAGGTCGGCTACATCCAGTCTCTCGGTGCCCCCGAGATCCAGGCGAAGCGCCAGTCCGCGGAGATCTCGCAGACCAACGCCGACCGTGCGATCAACCAGAAGAACATCGCCAACCAGGAAGCCAACCTGGTCGAGCAGACCGCTCTCGACACCAACACCGCCAACGCGAACGCCGGCATCGGCCGTGCGCGCGCCGAAGCCGAGCAGGCCGAGAACCTCGCCCGCGAGCAGGCTCAGCAGGCCGTTCTGCAGCAGCAGGCCGAGAACCGTCAGGCTCAGCTCGACGCCGACGTCAAGCGCGTCGCCGACGCGCAGCGGTATGAGGCCGAGACCCGCGCACAGGCCGAGCTCTACACGCGTGAGCGCGCGGCCGAGGCCGGTGCGATCGAGCAGGTCAAGCAGGCCGAGGCCCGCACCCGCATCGCCGAGCAGCAGGCTCAGGCCGACAAGGCCAAGGCCGACGGTGAGGCGGCAGCCGCGATCGCTCGCGCGACCGGTGAAGCCGATGCGCTGCGCGCCCAGGCAGAGGCCGAGTCCGAGGCACGTCGCCTGCGGGCCAACGCCGAAGCCGACGCGATCCGCGCCGAGGGTGAGGCGCGAGCCGCAGCCGTCGAGGCCGAGGCGAAGGCCATCGCGTCGAACCAGGACGCCTTCCTGTCGCAGCGCGTGCTGGACGTGCTGCCGTCGATCATGGCCGAGTTCTCGAAGGGCTACGCCGCGATCGGCAACGTGTCGATCATCGGCGGCTCGAGCGAAGACGGGGCATCGAACCTCGTGGGCGCCGACAGCGCGCGGGCTCTGAAGTCGGTGTTCGACAGCGTCAGCTCGGCGACCGGGCTCGACCTCGCGTCGATCATCCAGGGCCAGGCCGTCGGTCGCGGCATCGGCGAGGGAGTCGCGGCAGCGTCCGCACCGTCGGCGGCTTCTGCACCGACGCGGCGCTCGGCACCGACCACCCCGCCGCCCCCGGCACCGCCGGCTCCCGCAGCGGAGTAAGCGACAGCACAGCAACCAGCAGCACAGCGGATGCCGCGGCCGATTCGGCCGCGGCATCCGTCGTGTGCGGGCAGCCTGCCGCGCACGATTCAGCATGAACGCCACGCACCGGGCACTATCGGGTGCGATCCGCCGAGTCAGTGACGCCCATGCTGAATCGTGCACGCGGTTCCCGACCGCCCGCTCGACGCCCGCTCGACCGCCCACCCCTCTGGCCCGCACCCGGACGGGGAGCGGACCGGGCAGACTGGGACCATGACCGCCTTCGACCTCGATGCCATCGGCGCGGGGCTCTCGTTCGCGGCTGCTCTCGACGAGCTGTCGGCGGCACTCGACACCCGCACCGCGGTGGTGGTGAGCGCTCCTCCCGGAACGGGCAAGACCACGCTCGTGCCGCCGCTGCTGGCATCGCGATCGCCCGGCCGGGTGATCGTCACCCAGCCTCGACGGGTCGCTGCCCGCGCCGCCGCACGGAGGCTGGCCCACCTCGACGGCACACCGCTGGGCACACGGGTGGGATTCACGGTGCGCGGCGAGCGCTCGGCAGGACCCGCGACCCGGATCGAATTCGTCACCGCGGGAGTGCTGCTGCGGCGGATGCTCGACGACCCCGGGCTCGACGGAGTCGATGCCGTGATCCTCGACGAGGTGCACGAGCGTGCGCTCGAGACGGATCTGCTGATCGGCCTGCTCTCCGAGGTGCGCGAGCTGAGGGACGACCTCGTGGTCGTCGCGATGTCGGCGACCCTCGACGCCGCCCGCATCTCAGACGCTCTCGGCACAGAGGCCCTACCCGCCCCGGTGGTCGACCACGAGGTCCCCGCATTCCCGCTCACCGAGCGCTGGGCGCCGAGCCCCACGCCGCGACTCGACGAGCGCGGGGTCACCCGAGGTTTTCTCGATCACATCGCCCGCACGACGGCGGATGCCACCCGCGAGCTGACCCGCACCGACCCGGCGGCGGACGTGCTCGTGTTCGCGCCGGGTGTGCGCGAGGTCTCCGAGATCGCCCGGCGCCTGCGCGGCACGGTGCCCGACGTCGATGTCCGCGAACTGCATGGACGCATCCCATCGGCGGAGCAGGATGCCGTCATCCGCGGCCGCCGCGCGGGTGCGACTCCGCGCGTCATCGTCACCACGTCGCTCGCCGAGTCGTCGCTCACGGTCCCGGGCGTGCGACTCGTCGTCGACAGCTGCCTGTCGCGGCATCCGCAGCGCGACGCCTCCCGGGGGATGACGGGTCTCGTCACCACGGCGGCATCGCGGTCGTCCTGCGTGCAACGGGCAGGCCGTGCGACGCGACAGGGCCCCGGCACGGTCATCCGCTGTGTCGATGAACGCACCTACGCTGCCGCTCC
>Ga0308161_1003404_pt1 | contig 15547 bp, 15 predicted proteins | sample PhyFR2_FD_201034 | JGI IMG/M metagenome (GOLD analysis project Ga0308161, IMG submission 201034) | Phyllosphere microbial communities from UC Gill Tract Community Farm, Albany, California, United States - DLSLF.R2 | ecosystem: Host-associated > Plants > Phyllosphere > Unclassified | place: USA...
CCGTGGGCAGGATCCGAAGTTAGCTTGCGACTTGTCGTGGAAGATGGCGCTGGGCAGCGGGGTTATAGCAGCACTTACGATTTAATTTTACCGCAGCATATATTCGGCAACCCGTTGGCGCGAGCGCTTGTTGAGCAGCGTCGCTTACTGGCGACGAACTCTTTGCAGCGTAACCATGTTTTAGATATGCTAGCCGCTTTGATGATCCGACCGCAACAAACGATCAATAATTTAAAAACTTTTCTCTTCTTGCAGAGCGCGTGGACGCGGCTCTCTATCGCAACCAACGATAATGAATTCCGCGATGTTGTTGGCTATATGTGGCAAATAGCTGAGGGCATTGAAGGCAACCTTTTAAACGACGCGGCAAAACGGCTGCATCAAGCGCAAGCGGCACTACGCGATGCCCTGCGCCATGGTGCGAGCAGTGATGAAATTAAGCGCCTTACCGAAAATCTTCGTCAAGCGATGCGTGATTATACAGAAGATTTTGCGCGCAATGCTCTGAAAAACAACATTAAGCCAAAAAATCTGGCGCGCGGCACTCGGATCTTTCATGAACAAGAAATTGAAGAACTTTTAAAAAAGCTTGAAGCACTTGCCGAGACGGGCGATCAACTACAATCGGAGGAGATTTTAGCGCAGTTGGAAGAGCTGATGAACCATCTACAACTTGGCAACCCCGGTGAAGGCGGCGAAGGGTCCGGTATGAGTGCGATGCAGCATCAATTGGATAAGCTTAGTGACTTGATGCAGCGCCAGCAGAAAACTTTAGATAAAACCCACGAGCTGCAAGAGGACAATGCGCGTGGGGCGATGACAAGCGAACAAAACCAAAAAACTATGGATGAATTAAAGAAGCAACAACAAGATTTATCCTCGCAGCTCCGCCAGCTACAATTGGATTTAGACGCGCAGGGTTTAGGCCCGACAGACTCATTAAAAGACGCTGAACACGCAATGGCAAATGCTGAAAATGCTTTAGGGGAAGGACGCGGCGATGACGCTGGAGAACAACAAAAACAAGCGTTGGCAGCATTAAGAAAATCCGGCCAAGGCCTCGTTGACAAGATGAAGCAGGCCCTGAATATGGATAAAAAAAGTGGCGGCTCGGACCCACTGGGGCGCGCGATGGGATCGGAAAATCAGCAAAATATGACCATGCCAGGCGAGAGTGACCTGCAAAGAGCACGGCGAATTTTAAACGAAATTAGAAAACGTTTAGGAGACCACGAAGTTACGCCTGCAGAAAAACAGTATCTCGAGCGATTGTTGCAATATAACGAATGAAATTAAAGGCGCGAAACGCCGAGTTATTATTGCATGCTCTTAGTTACAAAAACGGAGCTGCAGATAAAGGATCACACCACTCTTACACACCCTAATGACTAAGCTTCATCACGAATAAATTTCGCCAGAGCCAATATTACCCGCGTCGCGCTCGGCCTACACGACGTCTTGGGCAGGCTCGGTACCGACAAAATTGCCGCCCCAGATGTGGGCAGATGGCTCGCACGCCTTTCGCCTTATCAAGAAAAAACCGACGCAACAACTGCATGCTTCGGTTTTCAAAAGAACAATTCAACCAATAATTTAATGAGTTTCTGTTTTATCAGCCTTTGGTGCCGCTATCGGTTGATTTTTCATTTGGTTATTCAATAATGGCGGCAGATTATTGAGCGATAATAAATGAATGACAATCCAAGATAAAAAACCCTTTCTATGGAATTTAACAAGTTGGTCTCCATTCATTTTATTGAATTTCTCTTCGTCAACCATCCAAAAATCTTGCAAGCGGGCGTTTTGCCCGTTAGCGCTCGTCACTTCAAGTGTTTTCTTCACCAATAATTCGGAATCTACGAGCTTGGTAACAAACTGCTGGGTGCGCTCCATCTCACCCTTGAAGCCATTTAGGAAACGAATGCGATCCTCTAAAAACGGGCTAACGGAACCATCGTCATTAAAAAGCTCAGTACCAAGAAACTCATTGAACATTTTTGATTCAGTATCGACACAAACAGAAAGCTCTTCCGCGTCCGCTTTGCCGGCAAGCATAAAAGGATACCGGCGAATAAACGCTGGAATATAGGCGTTTTCTAGCCACCGATTGGCCGCGTCAACGAAGAAGTTTTTGCTTTCGATCAGGCTTAAAATGGCAACCGGAAAAAAGTTTTCTTTGTTTTGGTCATCTTTGTTTGAGGCAAACACGATTGGATAGTTGCGTGAGGCGATAGCAAATTCTGAACCCGCTAAAGGTGTTAAATGTACGTCTTTTGCGAAAGCATAATCAGTTGTAGCTTTGAATTTCCATTTTTTATGCGTCTCTCGAGAAAGTGGGGTGATATTATTGTAAAACATCATGAGTTTCGTCATTTTTAGTCTCTCGCTTTTTAACCTAATCCCAATTATACTGATAAATTGAATGAAATAGACGACAGGACAAACCGATCAGCTGCGGCGTTTTTCGGTTGCTTTGGCAAATTTTATTTCGTCAAAAGTTTAGTCAATGCGTTAAATCGTGTAGAAGAAAAAGTCAAATCTATAACCATCTTCTGTCATAGGATTAACTGTTCATGCCCGATCTTAAAAAATATATTTTGCTTGCGATTATCGGAAAGCCGCATGGGCTCAAAGGGGAAGTGCGGGTTAAACTGTTTACGGAGGATCCGCAAGCAATTAAAGCTTATCATTACTTAACTGACGCCAATTTAAAACGCTTTGAAATTGAAACTATACGGCCTGGAAAAGGCATTGCTTTTGTCAAATTCAAAGGCATAGAGTCGCGCAGTGACGCCGAAGCGCTGGTGCCAGCCAACACCAAATTATATGTCGACCGCCAGCAACTTGCGGATGATTTAGGCGAGGATGAATTTTATCAAGCTGACTTGGTCGGCTTAAAAGTTTTGAATGACCAAAGACAACAAATCGGTTGTTTATCCGGCGTTTTTAATTTCGGTGCAGGGGAGATATTAGAGGTCAAACTTGATGCAGGCTCTGTAACATTGATACCGTTTACCAAATTGGCGGTGCCAGACGTTAAGCTTGAAGACGGCTATATTGTGGTGGATCCGGTAGCCGCAGGGTTAACCGACATCGACAATCTTGTTAATGACGTTTTAATCGAAGACATTAAATCATGAGTTTCAACGCGACAGTTCTTACACTTTATCCGGAGATGTTTCCAGGTTTTCTGGCAATGTCGATGGCGGGGCGCGCATTGGAAGAAAACATCTGGTCGTTAACAACGATGCAGATTAGAGACTACGCCCATGATAGACATCACAGCGTTGACGATACGCCGGCGGGCGGCGGCGCGGGAATGGTTATGAAACCCGACGTTTTAGCGCGGGCGATTGATGCTGCACCGCAGCATTACCCTAGATATTTACTAAGCCCAAGAGGCCGGCAGTTTTCCCAGCAGGACGCGCGCAATTTAGCCAATAGCAGCGGTGTTGTTTTGGTTTGCGGTCGCTTCGAAGGCGTAGATCAAAGGGTCATCGATTCGCGCAATCTCACAGAGCTATCGATCGGGGATTATATCCTTTCGGGTGGCGAGACAGCTGCGTTTGTCATTTTAGACGCAGTGGTTCGCCTTCTCCCGGGAGTCATGGGAAATGCCCTATCGGCACAACAGGAAAGTTTTGAAAATGGTCTTCTTGAGCATCCCCATTATACCCGGCCACAGCTATTTGACGGGCTTTCGATACCTGAAGTACTAAGGTCCGGCAATCACCGTGCAATCGCGTCGTGGCAGCATCAGCAATCCTTGCAGATCACTAAAGAAAGGCGGCCTGATCTTTATGAAATTTATCAGAAAAGCAAGCAGAACTCTTGATTCAGTTTCGACAATGGTGTAGGTGCTGTTCACGTTTTGACAAAAATTGCATCCGCAAATCAATGGATGGTGAATTCGCTCCTGTTTTTAGGCATAGCCTTGGGATCTAAATATTCCAGTGGCGAGTGTTGAGCGCTCTGACTGTTCGAGAAGAACATGAAGGATTGAAAATGAACATTATTGCTCAGCTAGACGCTGAACAGCGTGCAAAAATTGATGAAAAGCGCCAGCTACCAGCTTTTCAGGCTGGTGATACGTTGCGGGTGTTGGTACGAGTTACTGAAGGCACGCGTACTCGTATTCAGGCTTATGAGGGTGTTTGCATTGCCCGCTCTGGCGGTGGCTTGAATGAAACTTTTACCGTTCGTAAGATCTCTTATGGTGAAGGTGTGGAGCGTGTATTTCCAGTTTATTCGCCGCTGGTGGAGGGTGTGGAAATCGTTCGTCGTGGTAAAGTTCGTCGTGCTAAACTTTATTACCTTCGTGGCCTTACGGGTAAGGCTGCGCGTATTTCCGAGAAAAAGGATTACCGCAAGAAAGAGCTTCTTAGAAGCGAAGATAGTCCTGCCGCTCCTAGGGCTGACGCCGAATAGTAGAATTGGCGTTTCAAGACCAGGCGGCTTTCAAGCCGCCTTTTTTATTGTCTTTTTATACGTAATGATCAACTAATGGCCGGATTAATAGCAATAATACTCAGGGAAATGCCGAGTTTTTTTCGAATTCGGTTATGTTTAAACATTCCAGTCACAATTAAATAGCTCACGCGATAATGGACATAGGAAAGATAAATGAAGGATAGATTCCATGGATACGCCTCGCACACTTTACGATAAAATATTCGATGATCATATCGTTGACTGCCAAGAGGATGGGACATGTCTCCTTTATATTGACCGTCATCTCGTTCATGAGGTCACAAGCCCACAAGCATTTGAAGGCTTACGTCTAGCCCAACGCCGCGTGCGCCATCCTGAGCGTACGCTCGCTGTCGTTGATCATAATATATCGACATCTCCGTTAAGATATCAGGGTATATTGAATGAAGATAGTCGTATCCAAGTGGAAACATTAGCGAACAATGCTAAAGAATTTAACATCGAATATTTCAACGAGTTCGACCCGCGCCAAGGCATCGTTCATATCGTTGGCCCTGAACAAGGTTTCACATTACCCGGCATGACCATTGTTTGTGGTGACAGCCATACGTCGACTCATGGCGCGTTCGGCGCCTTGGCGCACGGTATTGGGACGTCTGAAGTTGAGCATGTCCTAGCCACGCAAACATTGATTCAGAAAAAAGCAAAAAATATGCTGGTGCAGATTAATGGCACGGCGCCGAAGGGCGTTACCGCCAAGGACATTGTCCTCACCGTCATTGGGAAAATAGGGACAGCGGGTGGTACTGGCCATGTTATTGAGTTTGCCGGCGACGCTATTCGCGCCTTGTCGATGGAAGGGCGGATGACGGTTTGTAACATGTCAATTGAAGCAGGTGCGCGCGCGGGATTAATTGCGCCCGACGAAACCACCTTTGAATATATCCGTAATAAACCGCGGGCACCAAAAAATGATATTTTGCAACAAGCTATCGCCTATTGGAAAACGTTGCACAGTGACGAAAACGCCTACTTCGATAAAATTGTCACAATAGATGCATCATCACTAGAGCCAACTGTCACATGGGGATCTTCGCCTGAAGATGTCGTTGCTGTAACAGGCGTGGTGCCGGATCCTGATGAAATCAGCGATGAAAACAAACGGCTGTCTAAACAGCGAGCATTGGAATATATGGGTTTGAAACCAGGCACCAAGTTAACCGATATTACCATTGACCGGGTGTTTATCGGCTCTTGTACCAACGGCCGTATTGAGGATATACGCGCCGCAGCCGAAGTTATCAAGGGCAAGAAAGTCGCAGCCCATGTCTCAGCCATGGTGGTGCCGGGCTCTGGGCTTGTTAAAGCACAAGCCGAAGCTGAAGGGCTTGACCGTATCTTTGTTGAGGCGGGTTTCGACTGGCGTGAGCCCGGCTGTTCAATGTGTTTGGCAATGAACGATGATCGCCTAGAGCCTGAACAACGGTGTGCCTCAACATCGAACCGTAACTTCGAGGGGCGGCAGGGCTTTAAAGGACGCACCCATCTCGTTTCACCGGCAATGGCCGCCGCGGCTGCGATCGCTGGCCATTTTGTTGATATTCGCCATTGGGATTAGCTTAATAGGCAAAAATCGCTCGAAAAATGGCTACAGCTTCGCTTTGCCGTTGAGCAGATGCAACATGATTGGACTGGATGTTTTTCTGCGGGGGCGGAAACGTTAGGGATGGCACGGCTTTGACGGCTGGAACCATCTGGTTACACCGGCAATGGCCGCCGCGGCTGATATAGCAGGACATTTTGTCTATTCGCCGGTATTCACTATTGGACGAGCCCATAACAGGCTGGATTCATTTGAAGGGTACTCCGCTTTGCGGGTTGGCGGCTACGATTGCAGGAAACTTTGTGGGTATTTGCCATTGAGATTAGCTTAATAGACACAATTCGCTCGATTAGGTTCAATTCCGCTTTGCCGTTGAGCAGATGCAATATGATTGAACTGGATGTTTTCTGGGGGGAAAACTTTAGGGATGGCAGAGCTTCAATGGCCGCAATCATCTGGTTTCTCCTGCAATGGCCGCCGCGGCTGCGATTACAGGACATTATTTTGGCAGGCATCTCAGCATCTTATCGTCACACTGGTGAGGCAACCGCCTCCCATATAGGGCGCTTAGCCTTTTGGCCCCGGCAACCGCTGAGACGGCTTAGTGTGATCTGCCAGTGCGACCGGGTTACCTACGTTGATCATTCCTAGAGACGCTGATTAGCATAAAGTCGGCGATATCGATCTTTTTCGATATCCTTTTGAGATATCGAATGTATTTTTTATGTCCGTCCATGAGGAGATCCATCATAATATTAGATCCAATTGATCTCTTCGCCCGTATAATTTTGATAAAAAAACCAATAATCAATTTTCCAGTTTGATCGCTTACGTAAATATTTAACTCGTTTTGTCTTAGTCTATCTAAGTATTACCCTTTACAGCAAAGTTCTTATTGTTCAAAAACTCTGTACTTAACTCTTGAAAATCTGGATTACTTGGTTGCGAGCTGTTTTAATAACAGTCGTATTATTTTCCAAACGAGCGTCTTTATCTTTATTTACAGGAGTCTATGCCTGAATTTGCGTTGTTTTACAGCGTTTTATCGATGCTTGGGTCATACAAATCGATGCAGGATGTTGGCATTTCAATGGCTTGTGAAACTGCGACGCATAGAAACACAAATATTAAATCAAAGAACCGGATTTAAGATGATTCTTTTAAAGACATGGCATTGTGGGGTGAGTATCTAATAAACATGAAATTTTAATCATGTTTAAAACGGTCAAAAATGTAGTTAGACTGGAATTTTTTGGTCAATCTCAATCATTTGATATCAAGAATTGGGTTTCTGGCTTTGACCTTTTTGGAATTCCGCATTAAAACAGCACAAGCTCAAGTAAAATTGGGCGACCCGGATCGCCGTTGTGGAACCTTGAACTCCAGCGAAGAGGTGTTTGGTCGGGTACAAGGAGGATGGTTTAGCTGGCTTTTTCAGCGTTGAGATTTGCAATTCTGCACGGTTCCGCATGGTTTACACCAAGGTGCGGTGCAGGATCGTTAAGTTTTTAAGTCTGACGCAAAAATCACGGCGAAACCTTAATGGAGGCCTTGATTAGGAACGCCAATGACAGAATCTACAACGCAGTCAGACCGCCCACTATCACCCCATGTGCAAATTTATCGATGGCCGATAACTATGGCAATGTCGATCGCGCATCGTGCTTCAGGCGGCGCGCTCTATATCGGCACGATATTTCTTGCCATCTGGCTCATTGCTGTCGCCGGTGGAGAAAACGCGTTGACGATAGTGAACAATATTTATGGGTCATGGATCGGACTTATAATATTATTCCTATACACGCTTGCCCTGGTGCATCATCTTGTTGGCGGTATCCGCCATCTTTTTTGGGATAGCAGCCCGCGGTTATTAGAAAAACACCTGGCGACCAAAACAGCATGGGCAACAGTATATATTTCCGTTATTGTAACAATCGTCCTTTGGATTGTTGGTTTTATGGTTCGTTGAGAGGGCCGATGAGAAAAGATTTTAGAACGCCACTTGGTAAATCAATTGGACTGGGTGCGGCACATTCAGGGACAAAGCACTTTATCATGCAGCGGTTGACAGCGCTTGCCAATGTGCCACTGTTTGTTTTTTTCATTATTTTGATCATTTGTGTTGTTGGCAAAGACTACCACAGCGTACAACACATTTTAGCCAATCCGGTGGTTGCAGTCATTTTGGCACTGATGCTACTATCTGGCATTTATCATATGATGATCGGCATGCAGGTAATTATAGAAGATTATTTTCCGCAACATCTCGCTCGCATTTGGCTACTCTCGTTAAATGTTTTCTTCTGTTTTGTCATGGGTGCTGCGTGCATTCTGGCCATTCTTAAAATCACGTTGGGAGGTTGATCCTAATGGCAACCGACAGTTTTTCATCATCAGCTTCGATCAATCGGGGTCAAGCGTATCGTTATATTGATCATAAATTTGATGTTATCGTCGTTGGGGCTGGTGGTTCAGGCTTGCGGGCAACATTAGGTATGGCTGAGCAAGGCTTCAAGACTGCCTGTATCACGAAAGTTTTCCCAACACGCTCGCACACGGTTGCGGCCCAAGGCGGTATTGCGGCATCGCTCTCTAATATGGGGCCGGATAACTGGCAATGGCATCTTTATGATACGGTTAAAGGGTCTGATTGGCTCGGAGATACCGACGCCATGGAGTATATGGTGCGCAATGCGCCAGCAGCTGTCTACGAGCTGGAACACTATGGTGTGCCATTCTCGCGCACTGAAGCGGGTAAGATCTATCAACGGCCTTTCGGTGGCCACACCACTGAATTTGGTGAAGGCCCCCCTGTGCAGCGCACATGTGCGGCGGCGGATCGCACGGGCCACGCAATTTTGCATACCCTTTATGGCCAAAGTTTAAAGCATAATGCGCAATTCTTTATTGAATATTTCGCGCTCGATCTCATCATGACCGATGGTGTGTGCACCGGCGTGGTCGCCTGGAATCTCGATGATGGAACCATTCATCGTTTTTGCGCAAAAATGGTGGTGCTGGCGACAGGTGGCTATGGGCGCGCCTATTTCTCAGCAACCTCGGCTCATACCTGTACCGGCGACGGCGCTGGCATGGTTATGCGGGCTGGCTTGCCAATGCAGGATATGGAATTTGTGCAATTTCATCCGACTGGAATTTATGGCTCGGGCTGCCTTATCACGGAAGGCGCACGCGGTGAGGGTGGCTATTTTATTAATTCAGAAGGTGAGCGCTTCATGGAGCGTTATGCACCTTCCTATAAGGATCTTGCCTCTCGTGATGTGGTTTCACGGTGCATGACAATTGAAATTCGTGAGGGGCGTGGTGTTGGACCAAAGAAAGATCATCTTTTTTTGGTCTTAAACCATATTGATCCGGCGGTTCTGCATGAACGGCTACCAGGTATTTCAGAGTCAGCGCGGATTTTTGCGGGTGTTGATCTCACCAAGGATCCTATTCCAGTTATTCCAACTGTCCATTATAACATGGGGGGAATTCCAACCAATTATTGGGGCGAAGCCTTGAACCCAACGGAGCATGATCCAGACCGCGTTCAACCGGGTTTAATGGCGGTCGGCGAAGCAGGATGCGCCTCGGTTCATGGCGCTAATCGCCTTGGCTCGAATTCGCTGATTGATCTTGTGGTCTTTGGCCGGGCAGCCGCATTGCGCGCGGCCAAAGTCATTGACCGCACCGCGCCCATACCCGATCTAAATCTTACTGCGGTCGATAAAATTATGGATCGCTTTGATCGCATCCGCCATGCTAATGGCAACATACCGACAGCTGAACTGCGTGATAAGATGCAGCATACAATGCAGCAGGATGCGGCAGTTTTTCGCACCAAGGAATCGCTGGAACAGGGTTGCCGGCGCATCTCAGCTCTATGGAATGAGTTGCCGGATATTAAGGTTACGGATCGTTCATTGATTTGGAACTCTGACCTGATGGAAACGCTAGAACTTGAAAATCTGATGTCGAACGCGATTACAACGGTATATTCAGCAGTTGCGCGGGAAGAAAGTCGTGGCGCCCATGCGCGGGAAGATTTCCCAGACCGGGACGATCAAAACTGGCGCAAGCATACAATTTCTCGACTGTCTCCAGATGGTCAAGTCAGCCTTACTTATCGCCCCGTTCACGTTGATCCGTTAACGAGTGAAGAAAATGGTGGTATTGATCTTAAAATAATTGCGCCGAAGAAGCGCGTCTATTAGGGGGTTTAGGCAATGGTTCAATTAACCCTGCCAAAGAATTCGCAGGTAAAATCAGGCAAGCTTTGGCCTAAACCGGAAGGCGCCAAAAAACTTACCGAATTTCAGATCTATCGTTGGTCACCTGATGATGGTGAAAATCCCCATATCGACACCTACTACGTCGATCGTGAGGCTTGCGGCCCAATGATTTTAGATGGGTTATTATTCATCAAAAATCATATTGATCCCACTTTAACTTTGCGCCGATCGTGCCGTGAAGGCATTTGCGGTTCGTGTGCGATGAATATTGATGGTAGCAATACTCTAGCCTGCATTACTGGTATGGATGATGTGAAGCATCCGATAAAAATCTATCCCCTGCCCTCAATGCCGGTGGTCAAGGACCTGGTACCAGATCTCAATCATTTTTATGCTCAGCATCGGATGGTTGAGCCTTGGTTGAAAACGGTGGCACCCGAGCCAGAAAAAGAGTGGTTGCAAAGCCATGAAGATCGCCTAAAGCTTGATGGCCTCTATGAATGCATTCTTTGCGCCTGTTGTCAGACATCATGCCCGAGCTATTGGTGGAATGGTGATCGGTATCTTGGCCCTGCAGTCCTTCTTCAAGCGTATCGCTGGATTGCCGATTCACGCGATGAGGCAAAAGGAGAACGTCTTGACAATCTTGAAGATCCTTTTCGCCTTTATCGCTGCCATACAATTATGAATTGCACCCAAACTTGTCCAAAGGGTTTAAACCCAGCCAAAGCGATCGCGGAAATCAAGAAATTAATGGCAGAGCGTCAAGTTTAAACTTTGTAAATCTATCAATGCTGCCGTTAAAGCTCTCGCAAGGTAGTCCTAAAAAACTTTGGCGCCTTTGTTTTAGCTCTCCGCAGGAATTTACTGTCGTCCACGTGTCGGAGCATTGGGCGTGCCAATGTTGCGCTGTGGCTGCTGAGATTTATTAAAGGTGTTTTTGCGGCGACACTTGGAATTTGGTGAAAGCCCGACGTTTAGCGCAATTTGTGGCCCGCACAGGCCACGCACCAATTTTGCCTATAGCCTTTCGTCGATTTGGCCTTCATCGATAGAACCGGTGGGTGAGAAGCCGCTAGCCAATTTTCTCCGACTCGTTGCCTGTAAGCCACTCAGGTTCGAAATTGGTTTATCTGGTATCAAAGTCTTTGCTGCCAAGCCTAGAGTTTAGGTTTAGCAATACAGTGAGCGGTTGTTAAAACGTCGGCGCATTGCCGAGGTCTAAAACCTCAGCGATCTTCACAAGATCAGCGAGTGATTTCGCTTTCATTTTCTGCATCACATTGCTGCGCCGTACCTTTACTGTTATTTCGCTGACGTTGAGTTCTGCGGCGATTTGCTTATTCAAAAAACCACGCACCACATAGCCCATAACGGCTTTTTCACCAACATTTAAAAGGGAATAGAGTTTTCTTAACCTGATGAGTGACGATTTTAGCTCAATTTGTTTGGCACTTAAAGTAAGGCCGCGGTTAATCGCCTCAAGCAGATCCTGATCGCGGAAAGGTTTGGGGAGAAAATCAACAGCTCCACGTTTCATTGCTGTAACCGACATCGGAATATCGCCATGGCCAGTGATAAATATCACGGGAATATCAATACCGAATTCACGCATTTGATCATGGAAATCCATGCCACTTTGGCCAGGCATTCTGACATCCAAAACAAGACAGGAAGGCGTGCTGGCATTACGGTCTGCCGCAAGAAACTCCTCCACGGAACCGAAGGTCTGCGTTTTTAAATTAACTGAAGCTAATAAATCTTCAAGTGCCTCACGAATGCCAGCTTCATCATCAATAATATAGACTAATTTCTGTTCATTCATTTTTAGCCTCTTTGTCCGCGTTGGTTGGCTTCTGGTGTGCTTCAGGCAACAGCACTTTAAAACTTGCGCCGCCATGTGGATTGTGGCGCGCTTCTATAATGCCTTTATGGGCTTCCACGATCGCGCGGACGAGTGTCAAACCTAGACCGGTTCCACCCTCGCGCTTAGTCCAAAAAGCGTCAAAAATATGTGCGAGGTCATTTTCTGCGATACCACAACCCGTGTCGGTGATAATTAAGCAAACTTTATGATTGCCGTCTCTTCGCGTTGTCACAGAGATAAATCGATTGGTTGGTTCTTGCGTTTTTACCGCAGCAATAGCGTTCAAAATCAAATTGCTCGTGACTTGCATCATTTGCACGTGGTCGGCTTCTATAATAAGCGGGTGGTCTGCTCTATCCCACTCCAGATGGATCCCAATGGCATCAATCTGCTGGGCAGAAAGTTCAAGTGTTTCCGCCACAATGGTATTCAGGTCAAACAGTTCTTTATTCGGTGCCTCATTCTTTGAAAGGCTCCGGATTCTTTCGATTACAGCTGCAGCACGGCTGGTTTCCCGGGTTACACGCTCAAGAGCGGCTTTGGCTCGCTCAATATCTGGCCGGTCACGGTAAAGCCAATTGCGGCAGGCATCTGCACTAACAGTGGCCGCAGCGAGCGGCTGGTTAATCTCATGGCCGATCGACGCGATAAGCTCGCCCAGACTTTGAATGCGGGCAACCCGATTTAAACGTTCTATCGCACTTATTGCGTTTTGTTCAGCGGTTTTAGCCCAAATTACAATGTAAGTCGTTAACGCCAGTGCCATTAAAGCGATCAGTGTATTCGCTAAGCCTGTTTGTAAATCGTCAGTTTTGGTGGCAAAAAACGAAATCACCGTTAATGCAAAGCAGATGGACGACAGTGCAACAATGCCTGAACGGGAGAACCCCCGAGAACCAATCAAGATGACAACAATATAAAATACCGCCGCCGCTATTTCCAGCTTAGATAATGTATCAAAGATGAAAATAGCAATAATAACAATCAGCAGAAGGCATCTTAGGGCAAAAGCTTTTTTCGTCAGATTGCGCGTCCTGAAGGTTCGTGTGGCTATTGCCACTCTATATGTGTTGATTGCCGACAATTTCCAAGACCGGGGTCTCGGTTTCGTCGGTGGAAGCGGTTGGACGGCACAACGGGCGCAACATGACAAAACGTGCCAAAGTTGCAATCGCAAGCAACGCGATAATGCCGATTGTAGTCGCGCCGTCACCTGAAAGAAAAGAAGTGATATGAAAATTCATTTGAATCAACCTTTCGTTAAACAGCAGCCCACTTCGTTAAACAGCAGCCCACTGGCAGACAATCTCATTGGTGTCGGGATCACGCCGCCAAAGACACGTCAAGGCGTTGGCAATCGTCGGTTTATCAGCTTGGATGTTTTGAGAGAACTTTGCTGATGCGTAATCACGGCTGATGGGTTCAGCAATAACGGTGAAAAAGTTCTCATCATAGAGTTGAAGTGTTTTCATTTATACCTCTCGGGTCACCGCCCTAGGGTATAAATTTATACCCTAGGCTGTTTTTGACGTTTCGAAATTGTTACAACTGTCACAGTCGGGCATGTTGGTTCCTCATTTTTTAAAGACCCTTTATCGCATGTTTATGCGCCGAGAAGAAGGCTCCTCAAGCATAGAAAACATATACTTTCGTATAAAAAATCTATGATCGTGGATAATTGATTTTTATACCGTATGTGAGCATATAGCCGCAACCTTCCACCCATTTAGTCAAAACCAGTGAAGGAGATCATGATGGATGATCCTCTCAGTATAAAGGTCGACCGCGCTTTTAAGCGGAGTCGACCGGGAATCTATCATAAAAGCTTTAAAAATGAACCAGATTTACAGGGTGAACCGACAAAGGTGTTAGCATCGTAATTTGTTGGACTTGCCGCTGTAAAGAATGCGGCAGGAGTTCACCGCGATGAATAATATGACAACGCCGAAACTGTCAGATAAATCGGCAAAAACAGCACTATCTATGCGCGTTGTGCGTGAAGCGCATAACACCTTAGACACCACTCTTCTCAACGTTAATGCCAGTCTCGACGGATTGACCGTTGCAGATGCATCTGCTCGGTACAGTCAGAATGGGCCTAACGAGGTTGCTCACGACCGGCCACCACATATTCTCATTCAGCTTGCTATAGCGTTTAAAAACCCTTTTATTGCGGTTTTAGTTGTTCTTGCAATTATTCAGTTCTTCACCGATTTCTGGATCCCATACCAGACAGGTGATGAGACCGATCTTACCGGTGTCACCATTGTTCTTACGATGGTGCTTATTAGCGGATTTTTGCGTTTTTGGCAGGAATATCGCTCAAACAAGGCGGCAGAAACGCTTAAAGCCATGGTACGCACAACGGCCACTGTTTTTCGCCGAAACAATAACAGCTCCGAGCCACAACGTCTGGAAATTCCAATAACTGAGTTGGTAACAGGCGACGTCGTTCACCTTTCTGCAGGTGACATGGTACCAGCCGATATTCGGCTCATTGAATCGCGTGATCTTTTTGTTTCTCAGGCGGTTTTGACGGGTGAGGCGCTCCCTGTCGAGAAGTATGACACGATGGGCAACATCACTGAAAAGCATGCCGATACGGTTGCTGGTGACCAGGCAGATTTGCTTGATCTACCCAATGTTTGTTTCATGGGCACCAACGTGGTAAGCGGTACAGCCAAAGCTCTGGTTATTGCCACAGGCGCCAGTACATATTTCGGTTCGCTCGCAAAATCCGTTGTTGGAACGCGCGCTCAAACAGCGTTCGATCGGGGTGTGAACTCTGTCAGCTGGCTGTTGATCCGCTTTATGGTCATCATGGTGCCGATCGTTTTCCTCATAAATGGTGTGGGTAAAGGCGATTGGGTTGAGGCATTCTTATTTGCTGTTGCCGTCGCTGTCGGCTTGACACCGGAAATGTTACCATTGATCGTGTCTTCAAATCTTGCCAAAGGTGCGGTCTTAATGGCGAAACGCAAAGTTGTTGTTAAGCGCCTCAATGCCATTCAAAATTTTGGTGCTATGAATATCCTTTGCACTGATAAGACCGGCACTTTGACTCAAGACCGTATTATCCTTGAGCATCATGTTAATTTGCAAAAGCAGGATGACAAACGCGTTTTTGAGCTTGCCTGGCTAAATTCCTTCCACCAAAGTGGAATGCGCAATCTTATGGATCAAGCTGTTGTCCATTTTGGTGAAAAATTCAACCAGAATACGGCGATGCGCGCTTTTCGCAAGATCGATGAAATTCCATTTGACTTCATGCGTCGTCGGTTGTCAATCGTTCTTGAGAACACCCAAGAAGAACATCTTCTCGTTTGTAAGGGTGCAGTTGAAGAAATGCTTTCCGTTGCAACAAAATGTCGTGACGGTGACAAAATTAGGGACATTGATGCAAAGCTGCAC